>PDWI01002428.1_pt1 | contig 28036 bp, 30 predicted proteins | sample 1430891 | NCBI WGS metagenome assembly PDWI01 (sample SAMN01162508, study PRJNA174530) | Oral metagenome, whole genome shotgun sequencing project. | biome: Marine environment; feature: Marine mammal; material: Swab sample of the gingival sulcus; isolation source: swab sample of gingival sulcus... | reverse complement strand
GGTTTCCCCATGTGAAAGTAGGACATTGCCAGGATTGATTGATGAGCCCCGTGGTATTGCTGCGGGGTTTTTTTGTGGGCGTGGGAAATGCAGTGTAGTATTTGCTAATCACCAATGATCATAAAAAGAGAGGAAAAAATAAAGCACCCTAAGGTGCTTTATTATCAGCAGTGATATAGGTCTAATTACCTAACTAAGTTGTACTTTTTGAGCAATATCGCCACTGGACAGAAGCCAGTAAAAGCCGATTGCGCAGCCATAATACCGACTAACACTGGCAGCAAGACGAATCCACCACCAAAAACGCGGATGAGAACTACACTCAAAAGAACTATGAGTCCCATTACTGCGGTTACTGCATTATCCAGAGTCATGTTATTAAACATAGCGTATTCCCCGATTATCGTTTTTTAATATCAACATAGTTCCGTGGCTCAGAACCAAGAAACAACTGTCTTGGTCGGCCAATGCGGAAATCATCATCTGCGATCATTTCATTCCAGTGAGAAATCCAGCCAACTGTTCTGGCCATCGCAAAGATAACGGTAAACATGTTCAATGGTATACCCATTGCCAGCAGAATAATACCCGAATAAAAATCAACATTCGGATACAAGTTACGTTTAACAAAGTACTCATCGGCTAATGCGATATTTTCGAGTTCACGTGCGGTATCGAACAGTTCCTGATATGGGTTACCAGGCTCTAACTTTTCCAGCAGCTCCAGACAGGTTTTGCGAATAATAACCGCACGGGGGTCAAAGTTTTTATATACACGGTGGCCGAATCCCATCAAGCGGAAACGATCGTCCTTGTCTTTTGCACGTGCAACATAGTGCGCGACATCGTTATCTGATGCGACAATATCCTGAAGCATACGAATCACGGCTTCATTGGCGCCACCATGCGCTGGTCCCCACAATGAGGCAATACCTGCAGAAAGCGCAGCAAACGGGTTTGCTCCAGAGCTACCTGCCAGTCTTACTGTTGAGGTAGAGGCGTTCTGCTCGTGGTCTGCATGCAAGATCAATAGCAGATCTAGTGCCTTAACAAATAGTGGGTCTGGTGTGTATTCTTCCGTTGGCATGGAGAACATCATGTGCAAGAAGTTGCTTGAGTAGTCCAGCGAATTCTTTGGGTACACCATTGGCTTACCGTTCGCGTAGCGATAGCTCCATGCGGCGATGGTTGGCATTTTGGCGATTAAGCGATGAGCCGTGATCATACGATGCATAGGGTCGTGGATATCTTCATCGTGATGATAGAACGCGGATAGCGCACCCACGACACCCACCATGGTTGCCATTGGGTGAGCATCACGGCGGAAACCGCTATAGAAACTCGTCATCTGCTCGTGGAGCATGGTGTGGTTGGTGATCACTTTACTGAACTGGTCAAGCTCTTCCTTAGTTGGCAGCTCCCCATGAAACAACAGGTAACAAACCTCAATAAAAGTACTTTTTTCTGCCAGCTGTTCAATCGGATAACCACGATATTGCAGAATACCCTTGGCGCCGTCGAGGTAAGTGATGTTACTGTGACAGCTTGCAGTGGCAACGAAGCCTGGATCGTAAGTAAAATAGCCAAGCTCTTTGGGTAGCTTGCTGATATCGATGGTGGGATTCCCCTGAACCGGATGCAGCACTGGCAGTTCGACTTGTTTGCCCGTTGCATTATCCGTTATCGTTACGGTATCGTTCGTGCTCATTTTAAACTCCTTATTTGTGTGCTTCGTGACCATACTCAGGCGGCTGGGTTACACAGCATTGTCGTGATATCGCATTGAAGTTAACTTCAGGGTGAGCATGGCTATACGCGCGAGATTATAACTGGAACTGCTTTATTAATCTTATTCTTTCCAATAATTTCATAATTACCATTAATGAAAAAATTTTTCTTAACATTGTTCTGTTTCTGTCTGATTTCTTGCAATGGCACGGATTCAGGTACTGATAAACAGTTGCCGTGGATGATTAAATCGACCCAAGCTGGGGAGACAGAGGTTTTGGGCCTAAGTCCCGGAAACTTTTCTTTGCGTGAGTTCGCGGAGCACTTCCATGAGTTGGCAGAGGTGCGGCTATTTCAAAAAGCAGACGGCAAGCTATTTCTTGAAGCCTATCTGGGTAAAATCCGTATTGGGAAATTTGATGCGCGCTTAGTCGCTGAGCTGGATGCACCAGAAGCCTTGTTACACTCTATTCTTAAGTTGGGCAAAGACCGCAAACCTACACCGAACGGCTACTGGCAATATAACCTGAATGATCAGTACTTGTTGGATGCCTTGGAGCAACGTGTTTGGCGGTTTATGTATATTCCAATTGCCGATTATGAAGAAAAACAAATCGCATTTTTTGGTGTGCCTGGCTTGGTAGAAAAGGTTACTGATACTGCCGAATACCGCTATTATCCTGAGAAGGGGCTTGTGGTACTTTGGGACAAAGAGGGTAAGGAGACTTTTTATTACAGTTCACCCAAAGAGTTTGAGCGCCTGAAACTGGCGATTGAAGCGGATAAAAAGCCAGAAGCAAAGCAGCCAAAAGCGGAAGGTATGGCGGGTGAGTGATCGTTGGTGGGAAGTTGTGCCGTTGCAGGAAATGTCTGAAGAACAGTGGGAGCAAATTTGTGACTGTTGTGGGAAATGCTGCCTGATTAAATTGCAGGATGACGAAGAGGAGGGCGGTGAAGTGTATTACACCGATGTGGCTTGTCATTTGTTTGATGATCAGGCGTGCCAGTGTGCTGATTATAAAAATCGTCTGCTGAGAGTGCCCGATTGTGTCCAGCTTACACCCACTAATTTGGATGCCTTGGATTGGATGCCGCCCAGTTGTAGTTATCGTCGTTTACAGCAGGGTTTAGGGCTACCAAGCTGGCATCATTTGGTTTGTCAGGATAAAAACAGGGTTCACACTTCAGGAAACTCAGCAATGAAGCGTGTTGTGTTTGAGCGAGAGCTTGACGCAGATGATGACTTAGAGGACAGGATTGTTGAATGGCCACTAATAGTAACGAACTAACAGAACTACGCTTGGATAAGTGGTTGTGGGCTGCACGTTTTTTTAAGACACGCGCGTTGGCTGTTGAGGCCATTAATGGTGGCAAGGTTCACTTGAATGGTGTGCGGGTGAAGCCTGCGAGAACGGTCAGGAACGGAGATGAACTCAATATCACTCGTGGTACAGATCGCTTTCACGTATTTGTCACTGGTTTAAATGATAAGCGGCGACCGGCTAAGGAAGCGGTGTTACTGTACGAAGAAACAGAAACGAGCCGCCAACAACGAGAAGAGCAGCGCGAACTTAACCGGCTTCAATCCGCTAATATTAAACATCCCACACATAAGCCAAATAAACGCGAACGTCGTTTGATGGATCGCTTTCGTGGCCGTTCCGATTAACGACAACGGGATATGATGTTCGACCGGTAACCAACAAGTGAATGATGATCTTCAGTTTGAGACCTTAGCGATTCGTGGTGGGCATGTCCGTACGAATGAGCAGGAGCACAGCGAGGCGATATTTCCGACCTCCAGTTTTGTTTTTAACAGTGCCGCAGAAGCTGCTGCAAAGTTTTCTGGTGACCAGTCGGGCAATATTTATGCTCGAATGACCAACCCGACCGTGACTTACTTTCAGGATCGTCTGGCTGCTCTTGAAGGTGGGGCGGCCTGTGTCGCAACCTCATCGGGAATGTCTGCAATTCTGGCCGTGGTACTGGCTTTACTGAAAACTGGCGATCATATTGTTTGCTCGCGTTCGGTTTTTGGTACAACTACGGTTTTATTCAATAATTATGTAAAAAAGTTTGGCATTAGTATCAGCTTTGTGGATTTAACAGATCCTGAGGCTTGGCAGACAGCCGTCCAAGCGAATACACGGTTATTATTTGCTGAAACGCCATCAAACCCACTCACCGAAATAGTGGATATCACCCAGTTGGCCGCGATTGCACATGCCCAGGATGCCTTGTTGGTCATTGATAATTGTTTCTGCACACCTGCACTACAGCAGCCATTGAGTTTGGGGGCTGATTTGGTGATACACTCAGCGACTAAATATCTGGATGGGCAAGGTCGCTGTTTAGGTGGTGCCGTTGTAGGAGATGCCGAGCGGGTTGGTAATGAGGTTGCAGGGATATTGCGCTCTGGTGGCATGGTGATGAGTCCTTTTAATGCCTGGGTTTTCCAGAAAGGCCTGGAAACACTAAGTTTGCGCATGAAGGCACACTGCGAGAATGCATTAAAACTGGCTCAATGGTTATCTGCACACCCGAATGTTTCCCATGTTTATTATCCGGGGCTTGAGACCCACCCTCAGCATACATTAGCAAAAACGCAGCAGTCAGGGTTCGGCGGTATTGTTTCCTTTAAAGTAAAAGGGCGGCGAGAAGATTGTTGGCGGGTGATTGACAGTACGCAACTGATTTCAATCACCGCAAATCTTGGTGATACGAGAACGACTATTACCCATCCGGCCACTACTACACATGGGCGCTTGAGTGATGAACAGCGTGATTCAGCGGGTATTTCTGAGAGCTTATTACGGGTGTCGGTTGGGCTAGAGGCATTTGAAGATATCCGCGATGATCTTGCACGGGGATTGGGGTAATCACGAAAATTTATTGAAAAATACGGTTGGCACTTGAGTTTTTCTCATGTGATGTCTTGTCCGCGCTTGAGCTGTCGAATGAGAAAACGTGCTGGATGTAACGTGTTGAGTAATTGCGCATTATGGTGTTGCTCAAGGGTGTTGTGTTGATTAGCAATGAGCTGACTTAAGGCATTTGCACAATAAGCACTAGTGGTTAGCCCTCGGGAGCCAAAGCCACCCAGCACAAACAAGCCATTCTGATATTTTGCATCGGGATAGTGCTGGTGGGGGCGTCCGTGTTTTAACGGCTGATAATGCTGCTGGTAATAGTTAATGTCTGGAATTGCGCCGGCATACGGATAACGGTCTGGTGTTGTTGAGCGTGCCGCAGCATGTCCGCTGGTGACAGTCTGAATCTGACGTTCCAGCGCTGGCAGGTATCGTTTTAATTGGGAAAGATTCCGCTGGTTAGCTTGCTCGGTCGTTGTAATACAGTCAAATTCACGATCAAAGGTGGCACCAAAAACATTAATCCCCTGATATGCGGGAATCAGATAGCCTTCGTGACCAATAACGCAATTGATCCCGCTAATTGTGCTGCTTGGCATATGGCTGGTTTGTCCCAGTACCGGCATCTGGGGGATAAATTGACTGACAGAAAAGCCAGAAATATCAATACCATTACAGAGAATGATAACCGGGGCTTTTTGAATACATTGCTCAGTCTCGTCAAGTACCTCCCACATATTGTTTAAGTGACAGCGCTGAAGTTTGGTAACTTTTCTGGCACAAATCAGGTGATGGTTGCTATGTGCTAATAAGTCATGGCAGAAAGTGGCTGGATGAATAAATCCTGCTTGCGGAAAATAACTCGCGGGATAATCACAGCGGATGCCTGCTATGTTACTGGCCTCATTTGGACTCACTAACTGAAGGAAGGTTGTGTCGAATATGCGTTGTTTGAGTGATGCCCAGCGTCGTTGCTCCCGGTCATTATGGGCAAGTTGCAACATGCCGCAAGGCTGCCATCCAAAGTGACTTAATTGCTGTGTAGCATAGTGGAACGCAGCTCGATAGAATCGTTCACCATCGCTATCCTGTGCGGTCATTTTGGGAGAAATAACACCGGCCAAATTACCGGATGCCTTGGTGCTAATGTGGCGCTCTTGCTCAATTAATGTAACCCGCCAACCGAGCCGTGAGAGGTGCCACGTCATTTGGCAACCGGCAATACCAGCACCGATAATAATGGCGTGTTTTTCCGGCCAGTCAAATTCGGGATAGTTAAACCATGCGGGCATTCTTATTACCTAAATGCATAAAGATATGGCATTCTCTTGTAGGTAGTTTGACAACACGCTCTAGAGAAATGAGCCATCTTTAATATCGTAAAGTCGTGATGGTGGTTCTTGCAGAGCTTGGTCATTTCCAGTGCATTGCTCATGATACAATCGCCATTCCCGATGGTTTTCGCATGGTTGGCAGACATCTTTTTTGGATTTGCGTTAAATGAAGCAATGGTTTGTGTACATGGTGCGTTGTGTTGATGGTAGTTTATATACTGGCATCACGACAGACGTGGTGCGCCGTGTGGCAGAGCATAATAGCACGGGTGATTTGGCGGCTAAATATACTCGTGCGAGACAGCCGGTTTCGTTGGTGTATAGTGAACCAATGGAATCACACTCGACGGCGTCTCAACGGGAATATCAATTAAAACGATTGAGCAAAAAAGATAAGGAAAGCCTTATTCTATCGCAAAGCACTTGATCTTGGCTTTGCCCACAGATTGCCGTAATGACGTAAGCTTGGAGCATTTGGGGTCACTTCAGTTGCCATAGCTCAGATAGTACAGCATGGCGAATAGTGTAATAACCGAGCTGGCGTTACCAACCACAACCATAGAGGCCACATTGATTGGTTGCTGCCGGTATTGCTCTGCAAAAATATAGTTCAATACGGCAGGTGGGAAGATTGAGAACAGTAATAACTGCTGTTGCTGAATATCGCTTAATGGCAAGATGCCGATTAGCACGATGGCTGGAATCAGTCCCGATAAAGGGCGAAAAATCGCTGCATACAAGCCAATGCGCCATGCTGAAAAATCAACACTAATCATGCGTATCCCCAGTGTGAATAGCATGAGCGGGATGCAGATTTGCCCCAGCATGTGGATAGGGAGGAGCAGGAAGTCAGGTAAGGTGACGTGGTTAAAGCTCAATAACAAACCAATAATCATCGCCAGATTAATCGGCATGGTGAGTAATTTGAACCAGGAAATTTTACCCCCGACAATGCGTGTGCCTAAGGTAAAGTGCAGTGTGTTACTGGCTAGAAATAGCACCATAGCTGCGGGCAGAGCTGATGGGCCAAAGGCCAATACAGCAACGGGCAGCCCCATGTTTCCACAATTATTAAACATCATGGATGGGACAAATACGCGCGGCTCAATATTCAGCACACGAGCAATGATTACTGCGATAACACCGGATAAGAGCACGACTAAAACACCAGCCAGAATTAACCATTTGTAGGCTAGTAGTTCAAAGTCACTAGTCAGCATGGAGTCAATGACCAGTGCCGGAATAAATACGTCAATATTCATTCGGTTAACAGTATCAATATCACTGTGCCGCCAACGGCCATAAAAGTAGCCAATCAGGATAATTGAGAATACCGGGAACAGGACAGTGAAAACCTGAGACATGCTTGAATACCGAATGAGGCTCAAAAAAAGCACCGAGTATAGCCGAAGCCATACCTTACCAGTGCATTTTTTATCGAAGTTATCTCAGGAAGTGTTGGTAGACTGGATTTTCTGTCTCTTCCTCGTAGTCATACCCTAGTTTTTCAAGGAATTGATTGAACTCACTACGCTCTGGGTTGGGCACCTGAATCCCCACCAGAACACGCCCAAAGTCCGAGCCGTGATTGCGGTAATGGAATAGGCTGATATTCCAGTGACCCATGCTGTTTAGAAAGTGCAGCAATGCCCCCGGACGCTCCGGAAAGCTAAAGCGGAACAGTAACTCATCCTGAATATTGGGCGCGTGCCCGCCGACCATAAAGCGCAAATGCACCTTGGCCAATTCATTGTCCGTCAGGTCAATGACCGGCGTTTTTAGATCGGTGAGTTGCTGTAGCAGGTGGTTCTTTTCTTCTTCGCCGGTGATTCTGGCGCCAACAAAGACTTGTGCCTGCTCCTTGTCTGCATAGCGATAGTTAAATTCCGTAATGGCACGGTTGCCGATCACTTCACAAAAATGGCGGAAGCTGCCCGGTTCTTCAGGGATGGTTACGGCAAATAAGGCTTCCCGACGCTCCCCTAACTCGGCACGCTCTGCTACATGGCGTAGGCGGTCAAAGTTGATATTTGCACCGCTGCAAATCGCCACCAACTTTTGGTCTTTGCAGCTATATTTTTGTATGTATTTTTTCATGCCGGCGATGCTGAGTGCGCCAGCAGGTTCAAGCAAGGTACGGGTATCTTCAAACACATCTTTAATGGCTGCACACGTTTCATCAGTGGTCACGGTAATCATTTCATCAACCACTTCTCTAGCGATACGGAAGGTATTTTCTCCCGCTTGTTTCACTGCCGCACCATCGGCAAATGTACCAATTTGATCCAGCATCACTCGCTTATCTGCCTTTAGCGCATGGGTCATGCTAGGGGCTTCTTCGTGCTCAATGCCAATAATGCGAGTGGATGGGCTGAGGTATTTGATCCATGTACCCACGCCAGAGAGTAAGCCGCCGCCGCCGACACAAATGAAAATGGCATCCAAAGGGTCAGGGTGCTGACGGGTGATTTCCATACCGATGGTACCTTGTCCGGCAATGACATCTAAATTGTCGAAGGGATGAACAAAGGTGAGTCCTTCTTTTTCACAACGCTCCATCGCGTATTGATAAGCTTCATCAAAGGTATTGCCGTACAGTACGGCGTTACCACCAAATGCGCGCACCGAATTGACCTTAATATCCGGCGTAATCACGGGCATAACAATGGTCGTTGGAATACCTAAGTGATTCCCTGCATATGCCACGCCTTGCGCATGATTTCCCGCCGATGCTGCAATGACGCCTCGTACCTTGGCTTCAGGGGATAGATTTTGCATACAGTTAAAACCGCCGCGTAGTTTGAAGGAAAATACCGGCTGCAAATCCTCTCGCTTTAGGTAAATCGTATTGTCAAAACGGCGGGATAGAGAGCGAGCCAATTCCAGCGGCGTTTCGCGGGCGACGTCATAAACGCGGGCTTTGAGTATTTTTTCGATCAGTTGGTTGTTCATTCAGCGGACTATTTGCAGATATTAAGAGTGGTGTAAAGAGTGCCATAGCGTATCATCATTCGGTATGATGGCGGTATTTGAATTTGGGGACCTACTGACCATGACGCAAGATGACATGAAGCGCACGGCTGCGGCTGCGGCACTGGAATATGTGGAAGATAACTCTGTGATTGGCGTTGGCACTGGATCGACAGCCAATCATTTTATTGATTTGCTGGCGGAAAGTCGCACTCCTTTACAGGGTGCGGTGGCCAGTTCTGAGGCAAGTGCTGAACGTCTAAAAAGCCACCACATTCCAGTATTGGAACTCAATCAGACAGGTCCACTTGCGTTATATGTTGATGGCGCGGACGAGTCAAACACCCGTTTGCAGCTTATCAAGGGTGGGGGGGCGGCATTGACCCGCGAGAAAATTGTTGCTGGAGCCAGTGATAAATTTATTTGTATTGCGGATGAGAGCAAGCTAGTTGATGTGCTCGGTGCGTTTCCTTTGCCTGTTGAAGTGATCCCGATGGCACAAAGCTATGTGGCGCGTGAAATCGTCAAGCTTGGCGGTAATCCGGCGATTCGTCAGGGCGTGGTGACGGATAACGGTCATGTCATTATTGATGTATCCGGTCTTGAGATTGTTGATCCGCTGGCTTTGGAAACGGCCATCAACCAAATTCCAGGCGTGGTGACGGTCGGGTTATTTGCATTGCGCCCGGCAGATATATTAATTTTGGGTACACCGGACGGCGCTCAGATCGTAACTGCCTGAGCATTCGTCAACTCAACACTTATAAACCACACATCACAAGGAAAATGAATATGATCGCTGATAAGTATCAATCACTACTCGCTACTGACATTTCAGATGCTCAACAAGCAGGACAGGCAATGGATGTTGGGATTAAGTCCCTATTATCACCAGCTCCAGCCATCATGGGAGTGGCATTTACTGTTCGTTGTACAAATCGTAGTAATACCTATCTGCACGATGCTATTTACCGTGCGCCAAAAGGTGCCATTATTGTTGCTGAAGCGGATGGCAATGATTATGCCGTTGCGGGTGGTAACGTATGTGCGGTCGCACAGGAAAATGGTATTACAGGCTTTGTAATTGACGGTGTTATTCGGGATGTGGGCGAGTTAAAAGAGCTCAACTTTCCGGTATTCGCGCGCGGTGTATTCCCCAAGCCGGGGGCTAAAAACAAGGATGGTGCCTCTCAGGTTGAAATCACTTGTGGCGGCGTGACGGTCAATACCGGTGATTTGATTGTTGCGGACGAGGAGGGGATTGTTGTAATTCCTCAGGCAGATATCGAAGCCACCCTGGCTTCAGCACTGGTTAAAAAAGAGAAGGCAGAAGCGCAATCACTGGCCGATTGGCGGGCAAACCATGAGGTGAAAATTAACAGTGTATTGGGACAATGAGGGCTGTGGTTGTCTCTGTCTAGTTGTTCCCATTAGAATGGCGGTTGTCTGATTAGAATCGGACACCGGATGTGCCCAATTACTTCAAAAAGGATGTGTATTATGAAAAAGGTATTGCTAACGCTCCCGTTGCTTTTCTTGTTACAGGGTTGCTCAATGATTGACACCAAAAACCTGGACTTGGTAAGTACACCGGAGAAAGCCGCAGTGACAACGCTCAGCGCTGCCCTAGGTGGTTTTCTGGGGGCTAAATTGGGTGATGATATTGGTGATTCAGCCGGTGAAGCACTGGGTATGCTAGGAGGAACTTACGTGGGAATGCTGGCACCAGCCTATGTCTGGGGAAATTACAGTACTCAGAGGTAAAATTTGATAGACACTTCCACAGGAAAGTGCCTGTGGAAGTGCGTCGCAACATTGAGAGTCATGTCAGTAGTCGTTTCCCCGCAAATTCTTTTTTGAAAAGTCTCCACCAGCCAAACCCGGCGGAAGTTCTAATTGAGGATTTTAATGTAAATTCTAGGGATGATTTAAGCGTCAAAGCGTATTATTATGGCCTACCTTGCAGCGATGCACCCTGCGTGGCGTCATAGGAACTGCTGCAAACTTTGCATTTACATCGGGAGAAAGCTAGTGGAATTATCCGGAGCCAAGATTTTCGTGGAGAGTCTGAAGGCGGAAGGCGTGGATACTATATTTGGATATCCGGGCGGCGCGGTACTGTTTTTGTATGATGAGCTCGATAAAGCTGCTGCTGACATAGACCACATTCTGGTTCGGCACGAGCAGGCTGCGGTTCATGCGGCAGAGGGGTATGCCAAGTCAACGAATAAAGTTGGTGTGGCGATTGTTACTTCTGGCCCGGGTGCGACGAACGCGGTGACCGGCATTGCAGATGCCTATATGGATTCAGTACCGCTGGTGGTGCTCACTGGGCAGGTACCACGAGCGCTCATTGGTAACGATGCTTTTCAGGAAGTGGATATTATTGGTATCACGCGTCCTTGTGTGAAGCACAACTTCCTAGTGAAGTCGATAGAAGACCTTGCTCCGACAATTAAAAAGGCTTTTTACATTGCCAGCACTGGTCGTCCTGGGCCTGTGCTGATTGATATTCCCAAAGATATTACGGACGGTCAGGAAAAGTGTAAATTTGAGTATCCTGAAAGCGTTAAGATCCGTTCGTATAATCCAAACAAGCGTGGTCACTCTCGTCAAATTCGTCTGGCTGTGGATGCGTTGTTGGCGGCGAAAACCCCGATTTTTTACACTGGTGGTGGTGTCATCCTTTCTGGTGGCGCTGAAGAGCTGACAGAGTTGGCGAGACTGCTAAATTACCCCGTGACAAATACTTTGATGGGACTTGGTGCTTTTCCTGCCAGTGATCCTCAGTTTGTTGGCATGTTGGGGATGCACGGCACCTACGAAGCGAATATGGCGATGCACAAGTCAGATTTAGTGGTTGCTATTGGTTCACGTTTTGATGATCGGGTAACAGGCAATATTGAGAAGTTTTGTCCCAATGCCAAAGTTATCCATGTGGATATTGATCCGGCTTCTATTTCTAAAAATGTGGGGGTTGATATCCCGATCGTGGGCGATGTGAAGCAGGTGTTGGTTGACTTGCTGGCTGAATTGAAAAAGCGTGATCAAAAGCCAGATGCAGAAGCTATTGCAGAATGGTGGGATAACATTAATGAGTGGCGTAAGACGGACTGTTTGCACTATGAGCAAGGGAGTGAGTTGATTACTCCACAGTTTGTAGTTGATAAGTTATGGCAAGTCACCAAAGGCGATGCGTATATTTGCTCCGATGTTGGTCAGCACCAAATGTGGGCCGCTCAGTATTATCGCTTTGACAAGCCTAATCGCTGGATTAACTCCGGTGGCTTGGGGACGATGGGCTTTGGCTTGCCATCTGCAATGGGTGTGCAGTTGGCACATCCCGAAGAAACGGTGGCCTGTATCACGGGGGATGGCAGTATTCAAATGTGTATTCAGGAGTTAGCAACCTGTTTCCAGTACCAACTCCCACTCAATATTATTTCACTGAATAATGGCTATTTGGGGATGGTGCGTCAGTGGCAGGAATTTTTCTATCAGAAACGCTACGCAATGTCGTATATGGATTCTTTGCCCGACTTCGTAAAGCTAGCTGAAGCGTATGGTCATGTGGGTTTGCAAATTAAGGATCCTGCGGATGTTGAGGGTGCCTTAAAGCAGGCGGTTGAAGATACGAAGCGTTTATACTTTCTGGATTTCATTACAAATCCTGAGGAAAATGTTTATCCAATGGTTCCTGCGGGCGCAGGGCAGAATGAAATGATTTTGGTGTAACCCTATGCGACATGTAATTTCAGTATTAATGGAAAATGAGTCGGGCGCTCTATCACGGGTTGTGGGGTTATTCTCTGCGCGTGGTTACAACATTGAATCACTTTCTGTTGCACCGACTGATGATGACAGCCTGTCACGACTAACATTAGTGACACGTGGTAGTGAACAGATTATTGAGCAAATTCTAAAGCAGCTAAATAAACTGATTGAAATCGTCAAGGTGTCAGACTTGTCTGACTTTAAATACATCGAACGGGAAATGATGTTGATTAAAGTTGAAGCAAAGCATGCTGACGCGATCACTTCGATTAAACAGATTACTGACATTTTCAAAGGCAAGATTATTGATCTGAGCAATAGGACGCTCACAATTGAAGTCTCCGGGCAGGGCGAGAAGCTTGATGCGTTTGTGGAGGCTATGAGCAATCAGGTGATTGTTGAGGTAGTGCGCTCGGGTTGTATTGGGATTGCCAGAGGTAATGTAGCTCTGCGGGTTTAAGTACGCGCAAGAGAAGCGCAGTCGTTTTAGGTAAAGGCCCGCGGTATTGTCGTAGGCCCTTTACGTGCGTAGAAGAAAAGTGGGTTTGTTATCTGGGGTTATCAGTTTATGTGATAAGAGCCACTGGTATTCATCCTGAGTATCTCTTTCAAACCAAGCCCGACAGGAACCCAGACGAAAACTATATCCCCAGCGATCCATATCACTCATCATTCGTGCTTTACCCATAGAGGGGAGTTCATCAGAGAGTAATACCTGAAGATAACACACTGCATTTTCCTCATCGGCGGTGCCTCCCGCATTTGTATGTAAGTGTTGGCGGCGCTGTTCATCCATACAAATATAATGGCAGCTTTCGTGCAATAGAGAGTGAATCGGAGTATCTGGGCGTATATAGAGCTGGTTTTTAATTAATCCGGCCTCCTCGTCGCCCCAAAAACTACCCGGTATAGCTTCTTCGAGGGCTACTAAGTGTATCTGGAGTTGGTACAGATTGAGAAGGTCGTGAATTTCTGAAATATCTACTTGTGAAAGCCTGAGTACATCACAAGAATGAGTTTCTGTTGTGTTATCAGCAGAGGTCATCCGAGCCAGCTTATCTAGTGTAGGTTATCTTCGAAGTGGAACTGTTCAATCAGTAACTTTGAGTCATTACTGGATAGAGTAATAGAGCATTTTCCCTTACGGGTCACCCACTGGTTCTTATCCATAAACTGGAATCGAGCCAGAAACTCCCCCTCACCATAAAAGCCGCGCTGCATAGGCTTCCAAGAAAAACCATGCAGAAAGACTTTTTTATGATCGGCCGTGGCAAACAAGTCCATAATCTGCCCATAGGATTGCGTTTGATTTTTGGACTTCATCAAGTCACTGACCAAGTCTGCCTCTAGGCCCCGTTCAAATTCATTAAGCAATACTTGAACCTTCGTATTATCTAATGAATGGATATTTTCGTACTGACTGTGCGGTATCAAGGCACCTGAGGTTGCTGTATCAACAGACCCTGCCAAGATAATTTTTTTGTTGGGTGTTGTCGATGGTGTTTCTGAAATTACAGGCTGCCTCACCACCTCTTGCGGGCTGGATGGCACAATTAGCACCACCAATAGGCTTGCCAGAGCCAGTCCTGCAACCCCTGCCATCAACACATAATTTGTTTGCTTTTTTTGCTCGCGTCGTCGATGGGCGCAACTCGGCCTCGGTGCATTTTTTATCTGAAAGTCCATGACTAAATCGGTTTCTGAATCATGGTCATGAAAACCATCAGACTGGGCGCTGCTGCCTGCTTGTTTTTTTTCCGCAACTAACTGCAACACCTCATCGTATGATTGTTGGATCTGCTGAATCAGTTCATGGGCCTTGTCATTTTGGAATTTGTCAGGATGAAACACATTTTGAAGCAGTTTCTTATGGCGGGTGCACGTGTCCAAACTGGCTTGCTCGCGAGCCGCTAAGCCCCTGTACGGACTTTTTTGGTAATCGGAGATGACCAGTTGTAAGAACTTTATGAAGGCTTTTTTCAACTCCGCTTCGGCAATGTCCAATGAATCAGCAACCTCGGATCGCTTTTGTCCCGATGCTGCGGCCTGCAACAAGTCTGACATACCATGCGGAAGCGTCCGCATCAAATGCCACTGTTGCAAACCTGCTTCGGGGTGTAGGTGCATATACCAAGCAAACTGGATTGCTGATTTTTTCATGGAACCCTCTACCTCTGCTCCTGAGCTATTTACACACCACTATCGTTATTGCTTCCGCTACTGGTGTAGGTGTAGTAGCCATCCTCGCTATACTCAGGATTACTGGAGCGATCCACCCGCGATAGCAGTGTGCCAATAATATTACCACTGGTTCGTTCCAGACGCTTGAGTGCCGCTTGCAGCGATGCTTTCCGCGTCTTTCTAGCTTGAACTACCAGAATCGTAGCGTCCGCCAAGTTGGATAATACCAATGCGTCGGCTAGTCCAATCACAGGCGGCCCGTCAATGACGACGTAGTCAAACTCGTTGGCTGCCATGTCTAATAACTGCGTCATACGCTGCCCAGAAAGTAGCTCAACAGGGTCTGGTGGAATCGGGCCGGAGGTAATCACGCGCAAATGCTTAATTAGGCATGGACGGCTGACATCATAGGCATCTCCCGCACCCGCCAAATAATTGGTTAAACCTTCCAGGTTATCCAGCTTTAATAGGTGGTGGATACTTGGGTTGCGTAGATCTGCATCAATCAACAATACCCTGCTGCCCACCTGTGCATAGGCTGTCGCCAGATTCAGCGCAATACTACTTTTGCCCTCCGCAGGGGTTGAGCTAGTAATAAAGGTGGTGCGTGGTGCCCCATACTGCGTGGAGAACTTAAGGCTGGTTCGTAATGAACGAATAGCTTCGGCCAATGGTGAGCGAGGCTCAGTATGTGCTAGCAGAGCAATTTGCTCATCAGATTGTTTAATATTTGGAAGTAAACCAAGAACGGGGAGTCCGGTTAATTTTTCAAGCTCATCGGAGCCTTTCAGGCTGTCATCTGTAAACTCACGTAAGAAGGCGGCACCCATGCCCAGCATCAGACCAAGCAGCAAGCCGAAGGCTAGGTTAGTGCGCAACTTAGGTTTGTATTTTTCGTAAGGGACACCCGCTTTATCGATGATACTGATATTATTTGTGCCAACAGAGCCAGCAACATTGACCTGTTTAAGCTGCTGGAGTAACTCTTTGTAAAGAATCTGGTTGGATTCTACCTCACGCTTCAAGGTGTTGTAGCGGATGCTGTCACCCTGGGTACTGATAGCACTGTTTTTAAGTTCAGCAAGTTGCTGACGGATGAGCTTCTGACGTTTCTTCGCCGCATCAACCTCAGCTTCCAGGGAGGCAACCACTGTGGCACTTTTGGCACTTATTTCAGCGCGCAATACATCAATTTCACGCTTTAGTCTGCGAATTGTACGATTGCTGCCGGTAGAAGATTGCCGGATTCTTGCTTTTCTTTCAGCCACTTTCCGCACCAACTCATTACCCATTGTTTGCAGGGTAGGGTCTTTGGAGAGTAGCGCAATGATGGTTGGATTATTTGGATCAGCCCTTTTGGCTTGTAAGTACAAGGCTTCCGCTTCAATACGCTCACGCTCCACCTTTACGAGTTCTTCACTCAGTTTCTTGAGTGAATGAGTATCTGTGCTTTCACCATCAACATCCTGCACAATGCCGTATTGTCTTGCATAGTCGTTCAGTGCTTGCTCCGACTTTTCCAGTGTCTGGCGAACTTGTTGAATATTCTCAGATAAGAATTCTTTAGAGTAAGATGCGGTATCAAATCGCTTCTCCAAATTCATCCGCACAAAGGTCTTCGAGATTGCATTAGAGATGTCTGCTGCCAGTTTGGGATCAGTGGAATCGTAGTTAATTGAGACCAGCTGAGAGTTACTGACCGGCTGTACGGTCAGGTTTTCAAGGAACAAGGCTTCCGTCCGCTCTGCACTATTCTGCTCATCTGGCGTCAACCCCAGGGCTTTTTTGATACTACTGATTAGCCCAAGTGAGGAATCTTTGGTATCAAGCCCCAGTTGATTGATTACTCGGCGTGCGAGTGCTCTACTTTGAATTAATTGACGTTGTGTCTCGTGGAAATCTTTATCGCTGCGTGATTCAACGGTCTCAAACGTGTTACCACTCACGATTTGCTTTGCATTTCGTTCAATCTGGATGGTTGACGTGGCTCGGTAAACAGGCTTTACCATCAATGTGATGAGGAATACAGCAAGGAGCGTCAGCAGAGTGATCACTGTGACTAGCCACTTTCTTCGAGCGACAATGTTGATGAACTCTTTGAGGTTCAGGCCACTTGATGGCTCAAGTAATTCCTCGGGATACACTGTACTCGGATGGGGAATCACTTGACTGCTTATAGCTCGATTATTCGAGGCTCGCGATGGGGGGCTTTGGTTGTTGTCAACACTCATAAACTTTTGTCATCTAGGTGGATAATTGGGTTGTTCTGAAAATAGGTCATCGTTGTATATTTCTAAACCTATGTCATTCGTCCATTGTCTGTTGGCTATGTGGTTAATTCAACGTTACGTGGATAAACAAGCCTTTAATCTTGATAAGCCTGCTTAATTATCTTTCGCGTAACGTTATTTAAGGCGCTTGTCATTCGTTTGGCGAGTGAATCGGGCCAAAAAAATTGTCGCCAATGATACCAATTAGCCCGCTATTTCACAATCTTGCTAGTGCATCTTATCTGTATGATATATATGGGAAATTTATTTTACTGGGTAGTCCTTGGTGCAAATTTCTTGTTAATCAGAGTCCTTGCTGGTGTTTCCAAAAGTTTATAGGACGCAATTGAAATAATAATCAGCAATAGTAGTGCACTATAAAAATCAGCAACATCACCAAAATTGAGTCTGGGCTCTAAAATGCGGTTGTACAGTCCGAACACGGGCTTTTGCAAAATGTACAGTGAGAAACTGGCTTCGCCGAGTAGTATCAGGGCTGGATGACTCAAGACACTAGCTATTCTTCCCTTACTAGCAGCCAATAGCCAGATAAACCATAGAAACGCGGGTGCGATCAGACCGTTGGTGTAAGCAACATGGATGCCTAATGCATTTTCAATCGCCGGACGTAGTTCCAGCAATAATATGACCAGAAGTGATGAGCTAATTAGCCACAGGGGGCTAGGTGACTTTAGGGTGTCGGCTTTGTTTTTGAATGCGACACCGCACAATAATCCTGTGATAAATGCGTTGATATGCATCAATGGGTGGTAGTAAACAAAGTCGTGAAGCGGGCTTTTCGCACTGTATTCGGGGCTGTTGATGCTGACAAGTAACACAAATTGGGTTGCTAGCCATAGTAGGATGGCAAATATTGTCAAATACCTCAGCCCACTTCGGTGGATTATCGCCAGCAAAAATGGAAAACAGAGGTAAAAAAACGCTTCAACGGAAAGTGACCACCCCGGGTTATTCAAAGTCATTGGGTAGCCGGGTATCCATGCTTGCAGCATAGTTAACTGAAGTGGTAGTGCCAGTGGCTTTTCAGCAAGTTGTGCAGAGCTGGCAGCAACCATAAGTAGTAGCGCGACTAGATACACAGGATAAATACGGGCAATGCGAGCAACCCAGTAACGTCGTTTATTTAGGGGGGTGGTACTATTGGGTTGATAGTACGCGATGGCCATGATAAAGCCCGACAGCACGTAGAAATAGTTTACGGCAATCGGGCCGGCGGTGACGCTCCCTGTTAGCCATGACAGCGTAGCGGGAAAGGCGTGTGAACCGTAATGGAAAAATACAACGGTCAGTGCAGCGACAAACCGTGTAAATGTTATTTGATTAATCTGCAAACTAATATGCTCGTTGTTGTATGAATTTAGTAAGCGTTTTTATCAACAAACGACCGGGTAATGGTCAGGAATATGATCTTCAGGTCCAATAGTAGACTCCATTCACGCATATATTCCAGGTCATACTCCACACGCTTTTTCATCTTGTAAACGGTATTCGTTTCACCACGCCAACCGTTAATTTGTGCCCAGCCAGTAATACCCGGTTTAATCATGTGTCGTAACATGTAACCGGGAATTAATGAACGGTATTGCTCATTGTGAGCAACCGCATGGGGGCGGGGGCCAACAATCGACATCCTGCCCTGCAATACATTGATAAATTGGGGCAGCTCATCCAACGATGTGCGACGTAAAAAGCGGCCAATGGGCGTGAAGCGGTCATCATCACGCTGCGCTTGGCGTACATCGTCACCATCTTCACACACGTTCATTGTGCGGAACTTCCAAACCAAAATCTTCTCACCTTTCAGGCCGTAACGGGTTTGTTTAAACAAAACAGGGCCTTTGGAAGTGAGCTTGACTGCGATGCTAATTCCAACTAATACCGGAGAAATTAGCGCCAGAATAACGCTGCCAATCAAAATATCTTCAATGCGTTTTACCAGAGCATGATCGGAGGAAAAGGGCGAGTCATAGATACAGAGCACCGGTGTATCGGCAATTTCGATAAACTTACTGTGAAGTAGGTTGGTGGTAAAATAATCCGGCAGTAGGCGGATGGGAGTGGCACTATCGGACAATTCATCAAGTAATCTGTTCATGCGTTGTTTGGCTTCAACGGGTAGTGCAAAATAGATTTGATCCCACTCTCCCTGGCGTGCGGAGGTAATCATAGCCTGATAGTTGCCTAAATTTGGGTAGCCGCCAAAACCATCGGGGTTCTCGCTTTGCCGTTCGTCATAGAACCCAGCAATGCGATAACCAAAGTCAGGGTTAGCTTCAAGCTCCTTGGCAAAACGCAAACCATTTTCTGTCATACCAACAATCGCTACTGAGCGGTTATTCATCCCCAGACGTTTAAGGTGTGAAGATAACTGGCGAAGAATGGTACGCGCAGTGATTAACAGTACCGGAGTGACCAATAGCCACGTCAGTAACACCACCCGCGAGAAGTGCTCACTGGTCTTGGAGATAAAGGCGATAAAGACCATTGACAGGAACGTGAGCAACCAGGCAACAACAATACGTGCGGCTTCGTCTCTGATTGGCCGACCACCCCAAGAGGTGTAAATTTCGCTGAAGCGTCCATACAGTCCAAATAAGACTACCGCAGAGAGTCCGGCAACCAGATAACCTTGTACATTGTAGAAATGTGTGTAGAAGGAACCGGCCATTAGTGGTAGCAGTATCACCATAATATCGACTAAGCGGTATACCAATTCCGAGCTTATTCTTTTATCGTCCACAGTGATCCTCATTCATGTTCGGGTTTGTATCAGCTATCAATGGGGGGATTGAAGCCAATATTGGTTCAGTTTTTCTTATCGCAGATGTGGAAATGTGCATCCTATTGCCGTCGGCATTGTATATCAATCATACATTTCGCGAAGACATGTCTTTTTCCCAACGGTAGCTTTTTAGCTTCTTGAACTGCATTTTTGACCGAATCCTAATGATGCTGGCAATGCCAATATAGATCAGGGTCGGAAACCACTCGCGGCTCAGTAGCCTTGAGCGCATGACACTTCCATAATTTTTGCTTTCTTTTACTTTGCACTGATTGGTCGCTAGTAGTTGCATGTTACCCAAACGAGCGCGTGTTTTAATTTTTATCAGTGAGTACAAGTCACGCGGTGCATTGATATAAATTTCTGCGCCGGGAACATTACTAATTTCGCGGTTCCAGAAGTTACATCGGACAAAGCCGTCATCATTAATCACTTCTGGAAAGCGCTCAAAACGCTGACGTCCTTCCTTGGTAATAATATAACTGCATGTGGCGATCACACCTTCTTTGATATAAGGCAGACTTGTCCAGACTTTATAGTAAGTCTTCACAAGCCAAGATGACTGGGAAGTATCAATAACTGGCGTGGGGGCTGCCAGCAAAATACACCCGTCCTGCAGATATCGGTTCACTGTCGGAATACAGTCCTCACTAATTCGTGTATCAGCGTCAACATAATAGACAGGGAAGCTCCAGCCAAGTTCACGCGCATAGTCTTCCGCCTCATTGAGTGCGTTGACTTTAGACGGTTTGGCAATATCAAGGCAGTGAACATCTGGAAATTTGCTTTTTACAATCGCTGCGGTGTCGTCGGTGCAGCCGTTGCAGGCCACAATAATGTGGTCGACTTCCTGCTGTTTAACAATGCTGTTCAGGCAGGCTTCAATGACACCGGCTTCGTTGTGAGCCGGAACAATTACCGTAGCCATCTTATTGATACCCCGCCAACCAGTTTTGCCGTTGCTGAAAAATGGTGCGCCATTCGTTTCGCAAGGCTTGTTTGTCTTTCTTGATCAGCGCGATGATAGAGCTAGAAAGGTATTTGTTGAAAACATGAAGCAGCAACAAACTTTTGTAGATAGGTTGCTTCCAGGCAGGTTCATGCTTTTTGATGAGTTGTGATTTACCCTTGAGAAGTTTGATCATTTTACCGGATAAGTTTACTTCGCTAACGCCACCGTGGTGAATGATTCTTGCATCAGGTGTGACACGTGGTTGATGACCCTTCTTCATCGCCCGAATACAGTAATCGGCTTCTTCTGCATACATAAAGAAAGTGTCATCCAATCCTTCTAGAGATTCCCACAGCGCTCGTGGTGTCAGGAAAAAACAGCCTGTTACAACATCAACATCACGTTCTGATTTGCGATCCCAGCACCCATAGTTATCATGGTTAAAAAAACAACTGGTGTTGAAGATTTTACTCAGCCCCAATGCACTGAATAACAGTGTAGAAAAGCATATACGAGCGCGTGCATTGTTTGGGTTCAGGCTGAGGTCATTGTTTAATGTGACTCCCCCCCAAACACCGGCATTTGGGTGATTCTTGGAAAAAGCCACCAGTTTATCAATGGCTCCATCCAGAATGATCGTATCAGGATTAAGTAATAGTATGTACTCCGCATGTCCCGCCTTTGCGCCAACATTCACGCCGCCGGCAAAACCAAGATTCTTACCAGTCTCAATGAGCATGATATCTGGGAATTTTTGGCGGATACGCGTAACGGAGTCGTCCGATGAGGCGTTGTCCACAACAATCAGATTTACGTCCGTTTGCCTGGTTTGCTCAAATACCGATTCAATGGCGCGAATGGTGTATTCGGCGGTATTGTAGGACACCAGAATAATATCTACTTGACTCATTCTGCTAACATTCCGTATTCAATAGTCTGAATATCACTGGCAATGACTTTGGCCGGGTTACCAGCAACGATACTGTTTGAGGGGACATCTTTTGTCACAACACTGCCGGCCGCTACGATGACATGGTCGCCAATTGTAATGTTCGGCAAGATAATGGAGCCACAGCCGATAAAGCAATGCGTCCCAATCACCGTCTTTGCGCTATGTTTGCGTGTAGAGTAATCGTGTGACAGCACGATGGCATCAAACGTCACCATCGTCTTCTCACCGATGGTTAGACCTTTGGGGTTGGTTTTATCAATTCGTGCCTTGAATGACAATCGTACATCCTTGGCGATATTCATCCCGTAGACGGTACGGTAGTACCATGTTCTGAGATACAACAAGCGATTCCGAAGGTGTACTAGAAACATAAACATGCGTTGATTAACGAAGCGTGCTCTCATAATTCGTATGCCTTATTTCATTTTTTGTTTATAAGCGGCTTTCAGTCGGGCGATGTAGCTAAGGCGATTGACCGAATCTGTCAGTTGCTCATGGTATTGCGCCCAGCTAATTGAGCCCAACACAAAAAAGAACATCGGTTGAATTTTGCCGAAATAATCCACCGTAAAGCCAATTAGAATTAGTGCCATGGATGCCATAATCCACGAGCTAACCATCCACTTCACCGCTGGGTGGTGTTTATGCAGGGTTCCGAGTACCTTGAATACTGCGATAAAAGAACAGAGCAGTAAAATAAAGCCCGCGAATACCCCATGTTGCATCGTGACTAATAGCCAGAAACTGTCAATACTGGAGCTCATCCACTCAGGGCGCGTCCAGTCGTGTAAGCCAATGCCAAGTACCGGACTATTGGCGATATCGTCCATCGAATACTCCCACTGTAGCATTCGGTAATAACCGGTAACGGGATTGAAGGTCAGATACGAGATCAGGATGGCAAAGAAGCCGCGATTGGATAGGGCGTTGATTAACAAAAATCCTGCAAGGGCAAAGAAAATTAATGCTGACCAAAGTCGTCTTGCCCCGTGCCAGTTATGTGCGAGTACCGCGGTTGCCCCCTGAAAAACGACTGATAACAATGGCGCTGATGATAAGGTGGTGATCATGCCGACCAATAGTGCTAGTGCTCGCGCCAAGTGAACCCACTTGAACTTATTGATGACCAATAAAACAGCGAATGGGAAGAATATCGCGCCGATTGTTCCGTAAAGAATAGGGTGGGCGAATAGGTTTGTTGTCCGCATAATACCGAAGCGGATGTAATAGTGCGTATAAAGACGATAGTCCAGCGAGTTATTGCCGGTGATCTTTGTGGCCCACTCGTGCAAAATTCGGTGCTGTGCAAAAGCTTCGTAAAGTGAGAATACCAATACCAGCGCCAAAATACTCATAAACGCCAGATTTACATAGTAGTAACGCTTGGGCGTGGTAATAAACAGTCGGGCAAGGTAGAACGAGCCAAGAATTTCAATCGCCAGAATGCCTGATGACTCCAGGCCTTTTTGTACACCGTGGTTGTACATTAGGCTCAATGAGGCCAAAAGAATGAAGATCCATAACAGAATATCGACAATATCTGCTCGGTCTAGTACTTGCTTAATGTTGATAATGCTAAAGATTAAGGCAAAGCCCAGTACCACACGGTAGGTTTCGATGCGAAGCGTGCCTAATAAATAATGAAACTCCACCGGAATAAAGATGGAAATAACAAACAGGATGGCCAGTATTCTAAGAATCATAAGTAGCAGCTTCACTTACTGTGGAACGAGATAACAGCTTTTGCTGGTAAAACAAAATAATCACCAATGCAACCAACACACCATTGGCCATGAATGTTGCAATTGCAGCTCCCTCAATACCATATTTTGGAATGAGTAGAATGTTGGCAAGTAAATTCACCGTAATTGCGATTGTGAGTGACACATTCAGAAAGCGAACCTTTTCTCTGGCAATAAACAGAAATGAAAACGTCAGGCTGGCGGCTCGTAATAACTGGGCAAACAGCAGCAGTGTTAGCACCCCTGATGCCGCCAAATATTCCGGTTTGAATGCAATCAACAAATAATCGGACAAAGCGTACATGGTGCTGGTGACCAAAAAAAGAGTCACAATGACTAACGCGGTCGCTTGCCAGAAGAAGCTCCAAAGTCGTTCTGGCTGGTGATTGTATACTGCCAATAAGCGAGGGTAAATTGTTGCGTCCAGCGCCCCCAGGAAAAACAAACTGATATAGGAAATTTTTGCAGCAACATTATAAAGTGCCACCTTTTCATTGCTGAGGAAGTAGCCCACCATCATGGTATCAGCCCAAAGCATCATAAAGGAAAACAATGAGATGGGTGCCAGCGGGAGCGATTTGATAAATAGCTGCCGTAAGGGTGGTGCGTTATGACCGGCATCGGGTGTGAAGACGCTATAAGGCTTGACGATCCAGAACGAACAAATACCGGCAATAACCAAAGAGGCGATATATATCATAATGTGGCCGCCACCTGAGCCGAAATAATGCCAGCCAAAGGCAATGATAATCAGAAAAGAGACAGCAGGTAGTGCATTTTGGGTTAATACGGATAAAGATGACTGCTGAACTGCTTTCAGGTAGAAACTGTTGACGATCATCATATTGAAAAAGATGATACAAACCGATGCCCACATCAGTTGGTTTAATGCAATTTCATGATGAAAAAAGGTACTCTGCATAAACGGGCTGAGCAACAGCCAGAGTGCCACAAAACCCAATGAAATATACAGCACTAGCAAATGGGTGTGTTTTAAATATGCTGACTTAAAATGAATGTGCTCGGCGCGGGCACTTGCCACTTCCTTGACAATTAACTGATCCAGACCGACGCGACTGATAAGGGCTACACCAGCAACGAAGGTCATTAACAGGAAAAGGACACCGGCATTTCCCAGGCTTAGCTGTCGGGTAATCAATATCGCCACTGCAAAATTCAAGGCAACTCCCGTAAAGCGTGCAATGATTGATAACACACTTTGGATAATGAGTGGGTTGTTTAGGAGTTTATGAATGATTTGCATGATCTAGGAAATACGGCTGTCGATATAATCGCCTAAAAACTGCACCAGTTTTTGCCGGTTCTCGTTATCGGTTTCTGCCGGGCATTCTAGTGTTGCTCGTTGAGCAAGTTGTGCATACAGCGCTTCCTGAGAGTCGGCCGTATATACGCCGGGGAGTTTACCCATCCACAATAAGCCTTCTGCCTGATGGTTATTACGGTGTTCACCAAGTTCATACTGGCGGTTGATCACGATAATGGGGGTCTGGTTGGCACGGGCGCTAATGATATTTCCCATGCCTGCATGAGACACAAATACATTGGCATTTTTGATGTGACTGTTGTACTCGTCACTGTTAAGAAAACGAGCCCATTGCATGTGTTCTGGCTCATACTTGCCTTCGCCAATTTGGGCAAAGACAGGTTCATCATGATCACGTGCCCACTCATCCATGTATTGAATGAGTCGATCAAATGAAAACTGAGTGCCTACGGCTACAAAAATCATAGTACAGACCCTTGGTAACGTATTTTTTTTCCATCACTCAACGGCTCCCATTGAGTAAGCACCAAGTTCGCATGATGCTTCACCATTTCGCCGGAACGGGATAATTTGGCAACATTGGCAATACTGTCAACCCAAATGGTTTTTATCGGTAAGAACTTAGCAATTAATACGGCAACCGCACCGGGTGCAGCGCCTGTTGAAATAATGGCATAGGGACGCTCTTTGATCATAATGAACAGAAGCTGCCATGCTAAAGGGATCAGCCTAAGCTTGCTGTCCGCGCTGGCATCTATGATGTTATGAATCTTGCGTTGGCTTTGTTGCGAGTCATACTGGGCGCCAGCGGTGGCATAGACCACATCAAAGCGGCCTTCCAAATCATTACAAATTTTATTCAACTGAATCCAGTGACCACCGGGAGAGGAAACAGCCAGTACCTTGCGCTTCTTGCTCATGTGTCTTATGCCGTTTTGTTGTACAAATAGAATGCGGCCTGATCACCTTGTTGTTGGGCATTCAGGGTTTTACTACGGTTGGCGAATTCCTGAATTTGCTGCTCACTAAAGATTGATTTTTCAGGGTTCACTGCATAGGAGCGTTCATCATTGAGTGGGATGTCCATCAAGTACTGCTCACTGCCCCAGAGCTGAAAGGCGAAGGAGTCGTAAACGATTTCACGTAAATCAAAGCCGATGCTATCGGCAAGAAATTGCATACTCTCTTTTGAGTGAAGGAACAGGTGTCGTGGTGCATCAAGTTGTACCCAATCAACGCCGTAATGTTCCCATGCCCAACTGCTCACCGTTGGAATGCGGATCATGCACACGCCATTTGGTGCCAGCAGCTTTTTGATTTGTATCAGGGTTTCATGCTGGTCGATTACATGCTCGAATGAATGATTCATCATGATCAGATCCCAGCCTTGCTCAACCACCTCATGGATTGATTTTTTTTCAATCGTCAGGCCGTTAGCATAGTTGATGTCTTCAGTATTAAACGGATCAACTCCATGCACATTGTCAAAGCCACACTCTTTGAGTGAGTGTAAAAGGTGACCAGCACCACAGCCAACATCCAAAATTCGTGACTTTGTGGTCACCCCTGCCTGCTGCAAACGGGGTAGTTTATCGTGGGGGATTTTTGATTGTAAAAGTTTGCCAATAAATCCCCGCCCTGTAGCGGCATAGCGGTCTCGCAAGGTAACCAGTATTTTTTTCAGGCCAGTTTCAGGCTTTATTTTTTCGTAAGAGTAATAGTCATCACTGGGATAATATTCCTGAATATTCTCAGGTATGTCAGCAATTTGTAGACATCCACATTGACCGCATTGAAAGTAGGTGTGTAGGTCTCGAATGCCCAACATCATTTCACGGGCTTCGTAGGTGGTATTATTTTCCTGATTTGAACAGATGCGACACTGCATGATGTATTCATCCCTAATTATTTTGTTAGCTCACGGGGTAGTATAGCTATAGCGTTAAAATGGTTGCACAAAGGTTCAAGTGTTCCGTTGCGCCATTTCTTGTTTTCGGTAGGTCGCATAGCATACCTGCAAATGATGTTGGTTTCTAATTCGACAGATAAAGCGCTGGTATTTTAAGCTGTTTAGTGGTTTAGGGTCGTGGAATAGCACTCTTCAAGTTGTTTTTTTAGCACGTCAATTCCTAGTCGCTGCGCCGTTTTGATATTAGTTTCAGGTATCGCTTCAGGGTTTGACACGTGTTTCAACGCTTTTTCAATACTAGCCTCTCGCAACAGATGAAGTATAGGGTAGGGGGAGCGGTTGGTATAATTCACTGGATCGTCGGAAGCCGTATCATCAAAGCAGTAATCAGGGTGAAAACTGGCTATTTGATAAGTGCCTTCATAATTTTGCGCGGCCAGCAGGCGGTCGGCATATTCCAATAAATCCAGATAGTGATCAAAATCCCTAAAACCGTTGGGTAAAATCAACAAACTGGTTTCAATATCAGCATGTTTGTCTAAATACTCACAGCCTAAAATCACTGCTTCCAGACACGCCTCAATCGACTGACTGGGAATAACCTCAAAGTGAATCCGGTTTTTGAGCAACTCGCGCTTCGCAAATGGGCAGAAATTATGTTTAATAACAACATCTTCCAGCCATTTTTGGCTTTCCTGAATAAGGGTGTCGTGCGGGGTATTTATCATTGAGCGAGTACTTGGCCTGTGTGCGAGGCAGTGTATCGCTAAATGCAGTAAGATGGAATCCTCCGTTTAATAGACGTACATTTGCGGAGTGAAAGTGGTGATATCAATAACGTTCGGGGAGAATGATATGAACGCTTCCCACTCTTCACAAGGTGTCAATGAGATCAAAAAGAGGTGAATACTCCCGGCCACGGCATCAAAGTGCCCGAAGTCGTGGTAGAACAGGTTCTCCACATTGGTCTCGGGAGTATTCAAGATGAAGCGTAACGTATTTGGTATAGATATAGCAAAGCAGGTTTTTCAGATTCACTGGGTTGATACTGACACCGGTGAAATGCACTCAGAGCAGGTAAAGCGTTCCGGTTTTATGCGCTGGTTCTCAAATAAGCCCCGTAGTGTAATCGGAATGGAGGCTTGTGGTGGTGCGCACCATTGGGCACGCAGGGCAATCGCTTGAAAGATTCATACATCTTGCCGCAATAGTTTCTCAAGGAAATCGACCGACCACGCCGCTTTTTTCCGTTTGACCTTCAAGCTT
>PDWI01002427.1_pt1 | contig 28045 bp, 28 predicted proteins | sample 1430891 | NCBI WGS metagenome assembly PDWI01 (sample SAMN01162508, study PRJNA174530) | Oral metagenome, whole genome shotgun sequencing project. | biome: Marine environment; feature: Marine mammal; material: Swab sample of the gingival sulcus; isolation source: swab sample of gingival sulcus... | reverse complement strand
TTATTGTAAACGAAGACAGGTCGGTTGTTTGTTGGTAAAAAATAAAAAAATTATTTCCGACGGTTATAACGGTACGCCCACAGGTTTTGAAAATAAATGCGAAGATGAGAACAATACCTCTTATCCATACGTTTTACACGCCGAAGCCAATGCAATAACAAAAATTGCTCGTTCGCATAATAGTAGTAATGGAGCTACACTTTATGTTACGACTTCGCCCTGTATTGAGTGTGCTAAATTGATTATCCAAGCTGGAATTGTGCGTGTTGTTTATGCAGAAGAGTATAGAATAACAGACGGTATTGATTTATTGAAAAAGGCAAATGTAGAAGTTGTTTATATAAAAGAAGAAAACAAAAATTAAAAAAATATTATCAAATGAAAAAAAAACAAAACATTGTTATAATAATAGTATTGACGATTGTATCTATATTTAGTTTTTGGATAGGAACAAAACTTTCAGAAAAAGCCAACCTTAAAAAGAGAGCCGAAAATAGTGATACCTATACATTATTTGATTCTTCTTTTTCGAATAGTAAAATATCTCAATTAATTGACCTTATTGAAGATGAATATGTAGAAGATATAGAAAAAGTACTCAATGATAGTATTGAAGATGAAATTATAATAGATATTGTATCTAAATTAGACCCTCATTCTGTTTATATTCCTGCTTCCGATTTGGAAGATGTAAATAGTGAAATAGAAGGACATTTTAGTGGAATAGGTGTACAATTTAATATTCAAAAAGATACGGTAATGATTGTTGATGTTATTAATGGAGGACCTTCCGAAAAGGTCGGTTTGCTTCCTGGTGATAGAATTATTGCTGTGAATGATACACCTTTTGTTGGCAAGGATAAGGTTAGCAATAAAAAAGTAATGAATAAATTACGTGGTAAAAAAGACACAAAAGTTACCTTAGGAATAAAACGACTTGGCACAACAGAGAAATTAAGTTACGAAATTACCAGAGGAGATATTCCTATTGAGTCTGTAACTGCTTCTTATATTATTAAACCTGATATTGGTTTTATTGGATTAAATCGTAATTTTGGTGTTAAAACTTATTCCGAATTTTTGACTGCCATTGCTCAACTAAAAGACAAAGGAGCTAATAAATTTATTATTGATTTAAGAAACAACGGTGGTGGTTTGATGAACGTCGCCATTAAAATGATTAATGAATTTTTACCCAAAGGACAATTAATTGTCTATGCTGAAGGAAAATCTTATCCACGTTCTGATGCTTTGGCAAATGGCTCGGGTTCGTGTATTAAGAATCCGATTGTGGTATTGATAGATGAATTTAGTGCTTCTGCCAGTGAAATTTTTGCAGGAGCAATACAAGACAACGACAGAGGAACGATAATAGGAAGACGCTCTTTTGGAAAAGGGTTGGTACAATCGCAAATCCCCTTTGACGATGGTTCGGCAGTTCGTTTGACCATTGCAAAATATTTTACCCCTTCGGGAAGAAGTATTCAAAAACCATATAAGAATGGCAAAGGTCAAGAATATGAAATGGACTTAATCAATCGCTTTGAACACGGCGAGTTTTATAGTAAAGATAGTATTCATATAGCAGATTCGTTGAAATTCAAAACACGAAACGGAAGAACTGTGTATGGTGGAGGTGGCATTATGCCTGATATTTTTGTTCCCAGAGATACAAGCGAATACTCAATATATTCTAACAAAGTGATTAATCACGGATATACTTTTCAATATGCTTTTGAATATACCGACCAACACCGAAAAGAGTTATCCAAATACAAAACGTGGAAAGAATTGGATAACTATCTTTCAAAGCAAAAATTACTCAATCGTTTTGTTCTATTTGCAAAGAAAAAAGGTATAAAACCCAATCAGAAACAGATACAAATTTCTAAGAAATTATTGCTCAATAGAATTAAAGGGTATGTTGTTAGAAATATGTTAGATGACAACCAATATTTTCAAATGATAAATAACAAAGACGAAGTTGTCATTGAAGCAATAAAAAAAATTAAACAGAAAAATAAATAAAAAATCAAAATATAAACGTACTTTTGTACAATAAAAAATCAATAACACATTAAATATAAAAAGATGAGAAAAAATATTAAAGTAACATTAACATTATTAGGATTTTTATTAATTGTTGTAGGTTGTAGCAAAAAAGTATTACCGCTTTCTGAAAAAAACTTTACTGCCGATCCAAATCCTTTGGAAGTAAATGGTGGCAAAATAAATGCTAAAATAATGGGAGTTATTCCTCAAAAATATTTAAGTAAAAATGCCATTTTGACAATTACTCCTGTCTTGAAATACTACAAAAATAGCATTAAAGGTACACCTTTTGTTTTGCAAGGCGAAAAAGTAACAAACAACTATCCAGTTGTTCCTTACAAAGCTGGAAAAAATATTTCTATCCCTGCATCATTTTTTTATAATTCAGAAATGAATAATCTTAGCACTTCATTGTTGTTAAAATTAAATATAAAACAAAAAAAGAAAACATACCAACTGCCAACAATCAAAGTAGCAGAAGGAATAAATACCACTTCTCAATGTTTTTCAACAGATGTAGCAGAAATTGCTCCTGCCGTAGCACCCAATTATTTTAAACGCATTACAAAAGAAGCACAAGAAGCCGATATTCTATTTTTAATACAACAAGCACGACTTAGAAAATCGGAATTGAAAAAAGAAAGTATTCTTAATTTTGAAAGAAAACTAAGAGAAGCACGTTATACAGTCAACAAAAATATTGATGAAATTAAAGTATTGGGATACGCATCGCCCGACGGTTCATTGGAAATAAATCAAAAATTGGCAGAAAAACGTCAAAATATAACTCAAAAATATATAGACAAAGAATTACAAAAATTAAGTACAAACGTTCATATTGACACTCAATTTACGGCAGAAGATTGGGAAGGATTTCAAAAATTATTAAAAAACTCTGATATTCAAGACAAAGAGTTAATCCTTAGAGTTTTGTCGATGTATGATGACCCAGAAGAGAGAGAAAGAGAAATCAAAAATCTTTCAGAAACATTCAAAGAAGTAGCCAATGAAATACTTCCTCAATTAAGACGTGCAAGATTAAAATTGTTGGTAAATGTAAAAGGAAAATCTGATCAAGAGATTCGTTCTGCTTCTATTCTAAAAGCACATTTATTAACAGCCGAAGAATTGCTTTATGCAGGAACATTGGTAGAAAGTGATAGATTTAAAACTGAAATTTATCAAAAGTTTATCAACAAATATCCTAATGATGCACGTGGATACATTAATCTTGGAACGGTAGAATACGAATTGGGTAATTTAGAACAGGCAGAAAAATTATTCCAAAAAGCATTAAAAATAGATATTGACAATCCAAACGCCAACTTCAATCTTGGATTGGTACAACTTAAAAAAGGAAGTTACAATAATGCTGAACAGTATTTTGGAAAATCAGGAAAATCAACAGGAAACATTGCTGTTGCATTAGGAACAACCTATATTGCAAAAGGAAATTACCAACAAGCAGAAAAAATATTTGCAGAAACAAAATCAAACAACGCTGTTTTGGCACAAATATTAAATAAAAATTACAACAAAGCAGAAAAAACAATATCTAAAATAGAAAATCCAAATGCTTTAACAAGTTATCTTTCAGCCATTATTTCGGCTCGTACTCATAACAAAACCAAACTCTATGATAGTTTGATAGAAGTAGCAAGAAAAGATAAAATTTTATTTAGAAAAGCATACCAAGATATTGAGTTCTTTAATTATTTGAAAAACAAAGAATTTAATAAATATCTTAAAAAACAACTTGGTATTTAGAGATGAAATAAAGTTGTGTTTACTGAAATTATAGGACAAAAAGAGATAAAAACTCGGTTAATTCAATCCGTACAAGTTGAGCGTGTTCCACACGCTCAACTTTTTCACGGACAAGAAGGAGTGGGGAAGTTGGCATTGGCAATATCTTATGCTCAATACCTTTCTTGTACCAATAGAACAGCAACCGACTCGTGTGGTGAGTGTCCTTCTTGTCAGAAGTACAAAAAATTGGCACACCCCGATTTACATTTTGTTTTTCCTGTGATAAAAATTGCAGGAAAAAATAGTGTTGTATCTGATGATTTTATCAATGAATTTAGAGAACTGTATGTAGAAAAAAAATATTTTAGTATTAACGATTGGTACGAAAAAATAGGTGGTGGAGGAAAACAAGGAATGATTTACGTGAGCGAAAGTAGTGAAATACTCAGAAAATTAAGCCTTAAAACCTACGAATCGAAATATAAAATAATGATAATTTGGTTGCCCGAATTAATGAACGAATCGTTATCAAATAAAATCTTAAAAATTCTTGAAGAACCTACAAAAGATACTGTTTTTTTGCTTGTTTCTAATAAACCCGAAGAAATCATCAACACCATTTTGTCAAGAACCCAACAGATAAAAGTTCCACCCATTTCAATAAACGACATTGCAGAAGCATTACAAAAAGAAGAGAAAGAACTAACTCAAAAAGAAATAGAAGATATTGCAAAAATTAGTTCAGGTAGTTATTTATATGCCCAAAAAGCAATTCTTCAACAAAAAGAAATCAATCTTTATTTCAACTATTTTACTGTTTTGATGCGTCAAGCTTGGTTGGTAGGTAACAAAAAGGACTATGAAGCACTTAAAAAACTAAAAAAATGGTCGGAAGAGATGGCAACAAAAGTCGGAAGAGAGAAACAAAAACAGTTTCTATCTTACGCACAAAAAATGATACGTGAGAATTTTATATTCAACTTACAACAAAAAGAGTTGAATTATATGAATCAGTATGAAAATTCTTTTTCGCAAAAATTCTCGCCATTTGTCAATGAAAATAATATTGAAGCACTTTATTCAGAGTTTGATTTGGCACAGAGACACATCGAACAAAACACCAATGCAAAAATGGTTTTTTTTGATTTGGCTCTTAAAACAATTATGAACATAAAAAAATAGACAAAACTTTATGCAATATAAATTGGACACATTAGGCTGTAAAATGCAACTTTCTGGTTGCATAAAAACGTCCAATAAAAAATTGGGGGTTCACGATTGGCTTTGTGATATTTCCGAAACAGAACGAGCATCTCAATATGTGGAAGTTCAGTTCAAAAACACACGAAAAGAATTTTATTACAACCAAAGTGAACTAAAACTATCCAAAGGCGATTGGGTAGCAGTAGAATCATCTACCGGACACGATGTTGGCGAAGTTACTCTTACAGGAAAATTGGTGCTTAATCAGATAAAAAAGCAAAATATTGACATCAACCATTACGATTTCAAAAAAATATACCGAAAAGCAAAAGATAGCGATATTGAAAAATATAATCAGGCCAAGAGTAGAGAGCACGAAGTGATGATTAAATCACGCCAAATTGTTGAAAAAATTCATCTTGAAATGAAAATCGGCGATGTTGAATTTCAAGGAGATGGCACAAAAGCAATATTTTATTACATTGCTGACGGAAGAGTTGATTTTAGAGAATTGATAAAAATTTTAGCCGAAACATTTCGTATCAAAGTAGAAATGAAACAAATCGGTTCACGCCAAGAAGCGGGTAGAATAGGGGGAATAGGTCCTTGTGGAAGAGAACTCTGTTGTGCCAAATGGATGACAAGATTTAATTCTGTAAGCACTCATTCAGCTCGTTTGCAAGGAATATCCATCAATACTCAAAAATTGGCAGGACAGTGTGGAAAATTAAAATGTTGCCTCAATTTTGAAGCAGATACTTATCTTGATGCACAAAAACAATTTCCATCAAAAGAGATTGTTCTTGAAACAGAAGAAAAAAAATATTATCACTTCAAAAATGATATTTTTAACAGATTAGCAACTTATTCTACACATCCTAACTATGCGAAAGAAACCGTTACAATCAGTATTGAAAGAATTAAAGAAGTTATTGATTTAAATAAAAAAGGTGAAAAACCCAAAGAATTAGATGATTTCAAAAGGAATAAAACAGTTGAACAAACACAAGGATATAAAAATGTAGTAGGGCAAGATAGTTTAACTCGTTTTGACAAAAAATTAAGAAGAAATAAGCGTAGAAAAAATAAAAGAAGAAAACCCAACAATCAACACAAAAGAAGAGATGAAAAAAAATAGTTCATTATTTTTAGTTCTTTTTATATTGATGATAATCACATTTTCGTGCAATAGAAGTGAAGTTTTTTTTGAATATCAAAAAATTCCGTCATCAGAATGGAAGCAAGATTATTCAGTAAAGATACAATATGAATTCAATGATACAACCGAATTGAACGACACAACTCAAAAGTACGATTATTATATTCATATCAGGTACAATAGCCAATATCCGTATCAAAATCTTTGGTTATTGTTAGAAGAAAAAGTGGATAATAAAATTGTTAAAACAGATACTGTTGAGCTTTTTCTTGCCGATGCAAACGGAAAGTGGATAGGCAAGGGAATAGGAGCAATACGAGAAATAACACTTCCTTACAAACAAAATGTAACAATCAAAAATCCACAAATAGGAGCATTCATTATCAATCATAGAATGCGAACAGAAAAATTAAAAGGAATTAGAGAAATAGGGTTAAGAATAGAAAAACAAGAGAATGGGAAAAAATAAACTTGCAAAATTTGCCGAATTAGCAACTTTTCATCACGTTTTTCAAGTTGCTTCACGAGAACTATTAGAAGGTAAATCTTTTGAGATGAAAGGAAATTGGCACAAAAAATTCTTTCACAACAACAATCCAATCGTATTAGAGTTGGGCTGTGGTAAAGGGGAATATACCGTAGAATTAGCTCAACGATTTCCTAATAAAAACTATATTGGAGTAGATATAAAAGGAGCAAGAATATGGACAGGAGCGAAAAAGATAAAAGAATTGGGTATTAAAAATGCCGCTTTTATTAGAACTGACATTGAAATGATACACCATTTTTTTGCCGAAAATGAAGTGAGTGAAATTTGGCTTACCTTTCCCGACCCACAAATGAAAAAAACAACCAAACGACTAACCGCTACCAACTTTATTCAAAATTATCTGAAATTTTTAGTTAAAGAGCATACAATACACTTAAAAACCGACAGTAATTTTATGTTCACATACACCAATGAGATGATTTCTATCAATAATTTTAAAATTTTAACTAAAAATGAAAACATTTATGAACATTTAGAAAAAAACAATGTTTTATCCATAAAAACTTATTACGAAAAACAGTGGTTAGAAAGGGGTTTAACCATTAAATATGTTGCTTTTAGAGTAGAAGACAAAACAAATTTTGTAGAACCCGATATAGAAATAGAACCCGACAGTTACCGAAGTTTCAAAAGAGAGAGAAGAATACAAAAATAGATGCAATTATCAAAAGAAAAAATACTTGATGCACTTACTCACGTACGCTATCCTGGTACAGGAAAAGATATTGTAACGGCAGGAATGGTGCAAGATGACATCAAAATAGAAGGCAATAAAGTGAGTTTCTCAATACAATTTGAGAAATCCAATGACCCTTTTATAAGGTCTGTTGTAAAAGCCACCGAACAAACCATTCTTACCTATATTGGGAAAGATGTTGATATAATAGGAAATATCAATATTATAGCCAAAGAACAACCCCAAGCAAGAAATACAGAAATATTACCCAATGTAAAAAATAGTATTGCTGTATTTTCAGGAAAAGGTGGTGTTGGAAAATCAACAGTAGCTGTAAATTTAGCCATTGCATTAGGAAAATTGGGTTACAAAGTAGGATTGTTAGATGCTGATATTCACGGACCTTCTATTCCCAAAATGTTAGGCGTAGAAAACGAAATACCCATTGCCGAAAAACGAGACGGTGTTCAAAAAATAATACCCATTGAAAAATATGGTATTAAGTTACTCTCTATTGGATTTTTTATAGACAAAGAAAAAGCACTGGTTTGGAGAGGTGCTATGGCAAGTAACGCTCTTAAACAGCTTATAACAGATGTAGATTGGGGTGAATTGGACTATTTTATAATGGATTTGCCACCTGGTACAGGAGATATACATCTTACACTCGTACAAACAATGGGTATTACAGGAGCTGTTGTGGTTACTACTCCGCAAGACGTAGCACTCGCTGATGCCAAAAAAGGGATTAATATGTTTAAAGATGAAAAAGTAAACGTTCCCATTTTAGGATTGGTAGAAAATATGGCTTGGTTTACGCCAGAAGAACTCCCCAATAATAAATATTATATCTTTGGGAAAGAAGGAGGGGCTAAATTGGCACAAAAATTGCATATAGATTTATTAAGTCAAATACCTATTGTGCAATCAATACGAGAATCGGGGGATAAAGGCGTTCCAATATCCCAGAATACAACTATTGATACAAGTTTAATCTTTGAAAAATTGGCTCAAAACGTAATAAAAAAAGTAGATTTTAGAAATAAATATCAAGAAGCAACAAAAAAAGTTTATATAACAAATTTAAAACAATAAATACATATTTTTATGAAACAAAAATTATTATTAGCGTTAACATTGGTGTTTTTTACAAGTTTCTCAGTTTTTGCTGACCAACCTGTAACATACATGAATGATTATGAGGTAGAAAGCACAGAAGATGATGCACCTCAATTCACAAAAGTAGATGAAGACGAAGATGTTGAAACAGTAACATTTGAAGGTCTTAAAGATTTGTTTTCTTATTGGTCATTCACATTAGAAGCAGGTTTAAACCGTTTTGATGGTGATATTACTCAAGATTACAACGATTTATTACCATCAAGTACAACCCAATTAACTCTTGGTGGGTCTGCTGAATATACACTTTCTTCGGCTTGGAGTCTTGGTTTAGATTACTATTACTTGCCTTTGCGTGGAGAAACTAAGTATGCTAACTTTACTGGTACAATGCACAGTGTTAGTTTATTCTCTTCATTCAACTTGGTAAAAGCATTCTTACCTTACTCAAAAACTAAATGGGGAATTTGGACTAGCGTTGGTTTAGGTGCTGCTCTTTATGACTCAGAATATAAAACTTCAAGAAATGGTCAACGAATTAAAGGTGGTAATGGAGCTTATTATGTAGATAATAATAGTAATATAGATGATGGTAGAGTTGCTTTTATTCCTGTTGGATTTTTAGCAGAATACAACTTTACAGAAAATCTTGCAGTAGGTTTAAAAGCTCAAATTCGTTCTTTTAATAAAGACTATATTGAAAGAAAATTACAATTAGGAGTAAGCAACGACGTAGTTGAATTTGCAACTTTACAAGCACGTTGGAAAATAACTAACGGAAGAGAAAAATTTGTTCATAAACGTAATGAAACAGTACAAGTTGATTATCGCAGTGAAATTGATGCACTACAAGAAAAAGTTGATAATATAGTTATTCCTCCTGCATCTACATATGATGATGAAAGAATCAATAACTTAGAACGTAGAGTGAAGAAAATGGAAGATATTCTTTGTCCTGATGGTCCTGATGATGACAATGACGGAGTACCTAATTGTAGAGACCAAGAACCTCAAACACCTGCTGGAACGCAAGTTGATTTCTGGGGAAGAACAATTGGACAACAGCAAGTAGAACAAGTTCTTAATGATGATTCATTTATCACTTTTGACTTTGATAAAACAGGATTAAATAATGAATCTCATAGAGCAATTGCTATTTGTGCAAGAAAAATGAAAGCAGATCCAGAATTAATCGTAGAAGTTAGAGGATTTACTGATAATGTAGGAACTGACGAATATAATACAGATTTAAGTCTTAAACGTGCAAACGTTGTGAAAGAAGAATTAGTGAAAACATATGGAATAGAGGAAGATAGAGTAATCGCTAATGGAAAAGGAAAATATAATCCAAAAGATAAATCCGTTCCATTCCGTCCATATCGTACTTGTGTTCTATTCTACAACAAATAGAAATTAAAATACAGTAATTTTGAACCCACTCATTTGAGTGGGTTCATTTGTTTAATAAAGAATTCGATAAAACATTCAAAGTTTAACCAGTTGAAAATAAAATAATTATAATAATGAGTTTGAGAATCATATTTATGGGTACGCCTGATTTTGCGGTTGAGAGTTTGAAAATGGTTGTTGAAAGCGGACATAATGTGGTGGGAGTAGTTACTATGCCCGATAAACCAGCAGGAAGAGGACAGAAAATTCAGTTTTCTCCTGTAAAAAAATATGCACTATCAAAAAAACTTCCAATTTTACAGCCCAAAAATCTAAAAGACGAACAATTTGTTAAAGAGTTAAAAGCTCTCAAAGCAGACATTCAAATTGTGGTTGCTTTTAGAATGTTACCAGAAGTGGTGTGGAATATGCCTCAATATGGAACATTCAACCTACATGCTTCATTATTACCACAATACAGAGGGGCTGCTCCTATTAATTGGGCAATCATTAATGGCGAAAAAGAGACAGGAGTAACCACATTTTTTTTAACACATAAAATAGATACGGGTAATATTATTTTGCAAAAAAAAGTGGATATTCTTGATGATGAAAATGTGGGTGATGTACACGATAAATTAATGGTTATTGGTGCAGAATTGGTAATTAAAACATTAGATTTAATTCAAAAACAGAAAATAAATACTATTGAGCAAAGTGCTTTTATTGATGCTGAAACGGTACTTAAAGATGCTCCTAAACTATTTAAAGAGACTTGCGAACTGAATTTTGATGTAGATGTGGAGCAGGCACATAATTTTGTACGTGGTTTGTCGCCTTATCCTGTGGCGTGGTGTAAAATTCAACTTCCTAACCAAAAGAAAGAAATATTGATTAAAATATTTAAGACGAAAATTGAAAAAACAGAGCATCACTTACCACACGGTGGAGTGGTTGTGGATAAAAAAAGTCTTAAAATAGCATTGAAAAATGGATTTTTGTCTATTTTAGAACTACAAATTGCTGGTAAAAAAAGAATGAAAGTAACCGATTTCTTAAATGGTTTGCATTTGTAAATTTTATAAATGAGGTTAATAAAAAAAACGTCATTGAGATTAATCAATGACGTTTTTATGTTTACTAAAAAAGTATAGATACCACGTGTTGATCTATTTTAGAAGTTTGAAATTTCGTAAGGCATTAGCGTATAGATACCATTAAATTTCGTAGCGTTTTGTATTTGTTCTAAAACTTTATAGTTTTCATTTCCTAATTTGGACTTAATAATTCTTGTTTCCGCTTCTGTTTCCAACTCTTTTAATAGTTTGTTCATAAAATCGTCTTTTTTAGGAAAACTTTGTACGTTATACTCTTCTATTTTGGCTTTTTGTGCCGCTATTTGAATGGCATCGTCTAACCCTCCTAACATATCCACCAATCCGATTTTTAAGGCATCTTTACCTGTCCAAACACGTCCTTCTGCTATTGCTTTTATATCATCAGTTGTTTTGCCACGTCCATCAGCACAACGTTTTACAAAAAGTTCGTAACCTCTATTTACATAGCCTTGCAATAAATTACGCTCTTCGGCACTAAATGCTCTGTTGGGCGTAAAAGAGTCGCTTAGTTGATTGGTTTTTACTCCATCGTACGTTAGTCCTATCTTTTGGTTTAGCTTTTCAATGTTTGGAAATGTACCAAATATCCCTATTGAGCCTGTTAATGTGGTAGGTTCTGCTAAAATCGTGTCGGCTGGTGCTGAAATGTAGTAGCCTCCGGATGCAGCGTAATTTCCCATTGAAACGATAAGTGGCTTCTCTTTTTTGAGCAACATAAGTGCGTGCCATATCTGTTCTGAACCAAAAGCACTTCCACCTGGCGAGTTTACTCTAAGTACAACAGCTTTTACTTTTTTGTTCTTTTTTAAGTCAAGGATTGATTGTACCAATTTCTCTGAATTGATTCCTTCGTTGCTATTGCTTGACATATCAATGCCTCCTGTGGCATAAAGAACGGCAATTTTTTCTTTTTTATACTTTTTGTCGGCTGGAACTTGCGTCATATTGTCGTGTGTTATCAAATGATATTCCTCGCTTTTCTTTACTTTTGTTTGTTTTTTTAATACGCTATCCATTTCCGATAAGTAAGTTAAAGAATCGACCATATTGTAAGTAATATATTTTTCGGTAGGTTGAAACGTCATTACTTCATCGGCATAACGATTGAGTTGTTCAGGTGTAATTCCTCTTTCTTCCGATATGGAGTTGATGATTTCGTTCCAAATTCCACCAATAAACGTTTTTACTTGTTGGCGATTGGCTTCACTCATATTGGTTCTGATGTAGGGCTCTACTGCCGATTTGAATGTTCCTACCTTTACAATTTGCATTTCAACACCCACTTTTTGTAGCGTGTTTTTAATAAATCGGGTTGTAAAAGCCATACCTTTGAAATCCAACAGACCTTCTGGATTGATATAGATTTTATCTGCTACTGAAGCCAAGTAATACATTTTTTGAGTATAACTATCGGCATAAGCAACAATAAATTTCCCCGACTTTTTGAAATCTTTCAAAGCATCTCGTATCTCTTTAATGGTTGCATATCCAGCAGATGTTGCGTCTATTTTAAGGTAAATACCGACAATATTATCGTTGTTTTTGGCTTTATCAATGTTTGCTAAAATATCATCAAGCCCCATTTTTAGCGACTTTTGATTTAAAATATCAGCAAAAATGTCTTCAAGTGGATTTTCTTCAGAACGCTCCACTATTTCACCATTTAATTCTAATTGATAAATAGAGTTTTCTTTTAGTTCTGTTGGTTTATCGGAAGAACTTGCAATGATACCGATAATTCCAAAAAGGAAAAAGAACCCAATAAGTGTAGTTATTATAATGCCCACTACCGTAGCCAATGTAAATTTAAAAAATTGTTTCATCTGTTTGTATTTATTAATTATAATCTCTTAACACAATAATTTTCAGTCATTTTAGAAATGAAATCTAAAAAATGTAAAACATACAAAGGTAAAAATATTTTTTGTAAAAAGAAAGTTGTAAAAATCAATTTTGAATAAACACAATATGACTTGGATTAATACCTACTTCATTAATTCTAAATTTGAAATAACCTTTTGAATCGAAACAGAGTAAATCTCCAAAATTAAAATAATCTTGTGCATCTAAAACATAGATGTCGTTGTTGAATGGGTTGATAGCAAGTGCATAAAGCGTTTTTATCAAAATATTTTTTTCTTTTATCAAATCTTGATTAATTATTTTTTCTTGCATACAATCAAAAACTTTTATCCAATTTTTACCAGTGTTAAAATCGTGTCCATAGAGGTATGCTTTGTCCTGAAATATTTCAAAATTATACGCTTGAATATCCTTAAATGTAGTAACCAATTGATTATTCTTACTGTCTATTTTATGAAAAGCATATTTTATATTGTCATAATCTCCACGAGTAATAACGTATATATCTCCTTGGCTGTCGGCGTGAAGTTTGTAAGGATTTGTTCCTACTGTTATTTTTTTTATTTCCTTAAAAGTAGAAATATCAATGACAGAAACAGAATTGTCATAGTTAGGGAAACTTAAACCTCCTGAATTACTCACATAAATTTTTTGATTAGCAATACAAATGCCATCAGGATTTCTTCCTACTTTTACCCATTTTTCTATCTCTAATGTTGCTGTATCAATTTGAACAACTGTTCCATCAAAAGAACAGACATAAGCTTTATTTTTGAAAAAATCAATATAACGAGGCTGACGGGCTTCCCCGTTTTTATTAAACATTGGAATTCTTTTGATTGATTTTCCACTCTGATAATCCATAACTTCTATTTGACTTGAAACATTGACAACAATATAAATCTTATTTCCATAGCGTTGCATATCGTTTGCTGTATCTCCTAAGCCACGTTTATTTATTTGCTGAAAAAAATGAGTTTGAAGTGATAATTCTGCTTGTTGAGGATTAAAAATATATTTGGTAAGTGTACTGTTGTTATTATTAAAAAGTCCTTCATTCAAAATGTAGAATCCCATTGTGTTTTTGGGATAAGTGTGTCTTTTTTTTATATCTTGCATATCTTCGCACGATAATAAAATACTGATAAATAATAAATTAATTGTAAATATTTTGATTGAATTCATTGAAATTTCTTTCTGTTAAAACTGATAACCAATAGTGGCTCTCCAAGAGCGTAAGGGCATAGGAAAATAACGAACGATAGAATAATTGTTGTTAAAAGCGTTTAATAATTCAAAATTGATTTTCATTCTATTTTTGCCGATTAAATATTTTGTAGAAAGCATAAAATTGTGTTCAGTATATCCTGATAAACGATTTTCTGCATAATTTTGTTGTAGTGTATATCTTTTTCCCGACCATAACATTGAATAAGAAAGATTGAAATAAGGAGTTTTAATGGCTATTCTATTAGACCCCGAAATTCTTGGTATATAGGGTATTTGATGTAGATATTCTCGGCTATTTTTATCGGTTGTATTTAATGCACGTTGATAACTGTAATTGCTATTTAGAACAATATGATAATGGGGAGCAGGTTCAATGATTCCTTTTATAGCCATATCTACTCCATTGATTGAAACTTGTCCATAATTGAGCATTGTCCAAACAAAAATATTTTTTGTGGGATAAGCAACAATTTTGTCTTTTACAATATTATGATAACCATCTATTGAAAAAGAAAAGTGAGGTATTGCTTTACAATAATGGGTTTGAAAGGTTATTCCAGCATTTAGTTGATTGATTTTTTCTGGTACTAAGTTTAAGTTTCCAATTTTAGAATAATACAAATCATTGAAAGTTGGCATTCTAAAAATATTTTTATAAAAAGTTCTTAATCTTAAATTTACGTTTTTAAATGGTTGGATAGAAAAACTAACAGCAGGTGATAATTGGTTGTATTTTTGCGTTGCTTTCTCTTTTTTTATGTTTTCATAAACAAGGGTAGATAAAATATTGGCTGTTGCAACCCAACGTTTGGCAGTAAATTTTGTACTCAATACCGATAAATTAACCCAACGATTGGGGTAAGAAAAACTTGTTTGTAACATTTTTAATTCTGTCCACGAAATATCGTTTGCAAAAGAGAAGGTCCAATTCTTCAAAGCACGATAATGGGTTGCACCTGAAATATAGTATTCTTGTTGTGTATATTGATTGTCTAACTTTCCTTTTTGATTCAAAAAAGCAGGGTCTAAATACCTTAAATAGGCTCTATTGTATTTGGCATTGGTTAGCAATGACCATTTTTGTGATAACTTTTTTTGATAAGATATTTGAGAAAAAAAAGTATTTTCCCATACTCTTTGAGAAGAGAAATGATTGGTGTTATAAAAAATAGTAGCTCCCGGCAAACCGCTTTTTGAATTATAATAATATAATTTTATCCGAGCAGTTTCATTTTTTGTAAAATGAGCGAACAGTGTAGTTTCTAATTTTATTTTTTTTACATCAGTATTTTGTCTTATTTCATTTGAAGTACTATCTTTTCTCTCAAATCTGTAATGCAATATATAGGGATATTTGCCATCGGTACTTAAATATTCGCTATCAAATGCAAGAGATAATTTTTCATTTATCTTTTTTTGAATGGAAACAGTTGGATTAATGAATTGCCAAGCCCCTAATTTTATAAAAACATTGCCATTAATTGTTTTTTCTTTTTCAAAATAAGGTTTTATAGTATTAATATTCAGAACTGTACCCGAAGCAAAAAGACGTGCTGGTTGAAAAATATTATCACTTTGTCCGTTTATTAGTGAAATCATATCTACGTTTGTCAAAGAAAATTTACCTAAATCAATTTGCCCTGTTTGTATATCAGTAATGGTTACGCCATCGTAGTTTATAGCCGTATGATTAGCTCCTAATCCCCTAACAGAGAGTGTTTTTAATCCTCCTATTCCACCATAATCTTTGATTGTTACACCCGAAAAGAATTTAATAGCATCAGAAATTTGAAAAGCATTTATTTCCGAAAGTCTTTGGCGGTTCAAAGTTTGAAGAGGAGTGGCTGATTGTAACTGTTTTGGATTTCTCAAACTCATAACAATCACTTCATTTAACTTTCTCACACTATCTTTTTTTACTTGTCCTAATAAAGTGAAATTGATACAGAAAAAGACAATAAAAAGTAAAAATCGTATGGTCTTACTTAAAAGCATTGACTAAATATATTTTTATTACGAACTTATTTTTTATTTTTAGTGTTGAACTCATCTATCAATAAATTCTATAAAACAAAGGTAAGTTTTTTGTTAAAATATTGAAATAAAAACAATTAAAATAATCTTAAAAAACTTTGGCATATAATTTGTTGTAATCAAATTATATCTGACAAAAGATTTTTTATGTAAAAAAAATAAAAAGAATTTTTGAATACAATAAAAAAAGTTATACATTTGTCTTTTGAAATAAATTAAATTATTTAAATAAATTTTTAAAAAATAAGAAAAATGAAAAAATTACTATTTAGTGTTGTGTTAATTGTTAGTACTTTTACCTTCACATTTGCTCAAGATGACAATTCTAACAACTATGTTAGAAATGATTATTCTAAATGGTCAATCACTCCAAAAGGTGGTTTAACTTATTATCGTATCACTCCTACCGATGGTTATAAAGAAGATATAAGTTGGGGAGCAGGTCTTTCTATCGAACGTCTTTATACTCCTCTTTTGGGAATAGGATTGGATTTTACTTATAATACGTTTGATCGTAAATCTGTTAAAGGAGCAGTTATGGAACCAACTCTTTTCGGTTCTGCTAACTTATCTAATCTTTTCTTGAAAAATCGTAAAGGACCAAAAATAAACATTTATGCAAAAGCTGGTTTTGGTGTAGGTTTTACTAATAATGATTTACCTGGAGGTGTTGATAACGAAATTAATCCATCTTTTATGGGTGCTATTCATCCTGAATATGATTTAAGCAAATCTTTTGCAATTGGTCTTGAAGTTACTGCTCGTTATTATGCAAAAGAAACTATTGGTGGACTTGGTTCTAAAGACCGTTTTGACGATGCTATGACTGCAATGCTTACTTTGCGTTACAACATCGGAAGTAGCAATCATTTACGTCATGTAACATTAGAAGAATTCTATCCTGCTATTCCACCTAAAACTTTTGTACAAGAGTTAAAAACTACAATGATTCAAGGAGATAGTTATGATGATTCTAAATTGATTAATCGTCTTGATAACCTTGACAGACAAAATCAAAACATTCAAAATCGTTTAACTCGTCTTGAAAATGATTTAAGAAATCTTAAAGAACAAGAAAAAGGTTCTAAAGTAAACGCATCTTTTGAAAATATTGAGTTTGATTTTGACTCTTCTAAATTAACTGACGAATCTGTTAAAGTGTTAAATCAAATTTTAAGTATCTTAAAAGAGGTTGCAACTTGGAGTTCATTCAAAGTAAATGGTTATACAGATAATATTGGCTCTGAAGCATATAACTTAAAACTTTCTCAAGCACGTGTAGAAACTGTAAAAGAATATTTGGTAGCAAATGGAATTTCTGCCGATGTAATTACAACAGAAGGACACGGTGAAGCTGACCCAATTGCAGACAACGCAACAAAAGAAGGACGTGAAAGAAACCGTCGTGTTACATTTGAATTTGTAAAATAGGTAACTAAGTATTAAATACTGTTTTAAGAGCTACTTCTTGTGAGGTAGCTCTTTTTTTATTGAACTCATTGAAACTTTTTCTACCTTTGTGAAAAAATAAGAATATGAAAAAAATCGTTATCATTTTGTCATTAATATTCGTACAGTTCAATATTTTGGCACAATCCTTTCAGTTTGCTGTAATTTCTGACTGTCATATACAAACCAAAGACAGTTCTGCATATCATTTGAAAAAGGTAATTGATGATATTAATAACAATAAAAATATTCAATTTACATTGATAGCAGGTGATATTGTTGAACGTGCAGATTCTTTGAGTTTTCTAAAAGTCAAACAAATATTTGAGCTATTCCAAAACCCTTATTACGTTATTCCTGGTAATCACGACACTTTATTAAAACGAAAATATACCGATATGTATTTTCATTTTTTTTATAAAAATTTCACTTTTGAATCTAATAATGTTAAATTTATAGGATTTTCTACTGCTCCGAGAAAAATAGGAAAAGGAAATGTTGATACAGCAACAATTTCTTTTTTAACCCAAGAACTCAATAAAACGCCTAAAAATCAGACTATCTTATTGCTTACTCACTATCCATTACTCTCTGTTGATGTGATAAACTACAAAGAAATTACAGCTTTGCTTAAAAAACAGAGTGTCCAAGCAGTGCTTTGTGGACATTATCATCGTAATACTGTTTTTGCTTTTGATGAAATACCGGGTATTGTTAATAGGGCTATTTATAGAAGTTCCGACGAGTCGATTGGGTATAATGTGTACAATATAAACAACGATTTTTTAGAAGTAACCGAAATAAATCTAACTAGAAACGAATCGGAAGTATGGCTTAAAATTCCGATTAAAAAGAATAAAAATTGATGAAAAATAAAATAGACTGTTTTGTTTTCTCTTTTGAGAATAATTGTAAAGCAAAAATAATCAAAGATTTACAACAGCAACCGATAATTAATAATATTTCTTTAATTTGTAATGCTCCCAATAATGTAGAAAATATTCTTTGTGAAAAAATAGAAACAAAACAACCGTTTTCAAGTGAAACGATACAGACGATTGGTGAAAAATCAGAAGCAGATTTCACACTTTTAATAACCAAAAGTGAAATTGAAATGGGTGATTTCGCACTTGAAAGAATGGTGCAAATTGCTGAAAATACAGATGCTGGATTGGTGTATTCTGATTTTTATAAAAAAAAGAATGAAATGCTTGTTGCCAATCCGTTAATTGATTATCAGCAGGGGAGTTTGAGAGATGATTTTGATTTTGGTTCTGTTTTGTTTTTTAAGACTTCAAGGCTGAAAAAGAATGTCCAGAAAATAAGCAGAGCATATCAATATGCAGGTTTTTATCGCTTGAAATTATTAATGGCACAGAATAGCGGGATAGAACATATTAACGAACTTTTGTATATTGTAAATGAAGAAGATAAGAGAACAACAGGCGAAAAGATTTTTGATTATCTCAATCCTAATAATAGGGTGGTGCAAATAGAAATGGAAAAGGCTTGTACAGAACACTTAAAAGAAATTGAAGCCTTTTTGCATCCAACTGCTAAAACGATTGAGTTTGCAGAAGATTTTGAGGTGGAAGCAACAGTTGTTATACCAGTTAAAAATCGTGAAAAAACCATTTCTGATGCAATAGAATCAGTATTGCGTCAAAAAACAAACTTCTCTTTTAATTTAATGGTTGTGGACAACCATTCTACGGATAAAACGACTGAAATAATCCAACGCTATCAACAAGATAATCGCCTTATTCATCTTATTCCAACGCAGAAAGATTTGGGAATTGGAGGTTGTTGGAATTGGGCGATACACAACGAGAAGTGTGGAAAATTTGCGATACAATTGGATAGTGATGATTTGTATAGCAGTCATTTTACGTTGCAAAAAATTGTAGATACTTTTTATCAGCAAAAATGTGCAATGGTTATTGGAACATATCAAATGAGCAACTTTGAATTAGAGCTTATTCCTCCTGGTGTAATTGACCATAAGGAGTGGACAGATGAAAATGGTAAAAATAACGCTTTGCGTATTAATGGTTTGGGAGCACCTCGTGCGTTCTATACTCCTATTATAAGAGAGATTAACTTTCCGAATACCAGCTATGGAGAAGATTATGCTGTGGCGTTAAGAATGGCGAGAGAATATAAAATCGGACGGATTTATGATGTTTTGTATTTATGCAGACGCTGGGAAGATAATTCCGATGCTTCTTTGAGCGTAGAAAAAATGAACCGTTATAATTTTTATAAAGATAAATTGAGAACTATTGAGGTAAAAGCTCGCATTTTACAAAATAAAAAAATGAAAAGATGATTGACTATCAGCATTTTTTAGCAAACCAACTTTCACAGTGGAAAGAGGCTAATGAGCGTTATAAAGCCTTGTTGAGAGTAGAAGAAAAAGAAATCAGTATAGATGAGAATGTTCATTACAAATTGGTTTTTAATCCTTTAAGAGCAAAATCAACCAACGCCCAAACAGATGCTCGCTCTATTGCAGAACGTCCTTGCTTTTTGTGCAAAAAAAATCGCCCAAATGTACAAAAAAGTATTACTCTTTTCAATAAGTTTGAGTTTTTAGTCAATCCTTTTCCTATGGCAAAAAGGCATTTTACCATTGTGAATAAGAGGCATATTCCACAAAAAATAAATGAAACATTTGTTTATTTTACGGCATTGGTAAATGATAATCCAGCGTTGGTTTTCTTTTATAATGGTGCTAAATGTGGTGCTTCTGCTCCTGACCATATGCATTTTCAAGCCCTTGAAAAAGACTTTTTACCTTTGCAGAAAACGTGGAAAAGTAGAATTGCTGAGAAGAAAAGCATTAAGAATAGGGAAATCAATCTGTATAAAATTAATTTTGGTTATCCATTATTGATTATTGAAAGTAGCAAAAAGCAAGAAGTAAACATCATTTTTAAACGACTTTACACGCAGTTATCTAAAAATAACGAAGAACCGAATTGGAATTTATTGTCGTGGAAAGAAGATAATAACATTATTTTTGCCATTATTTTACGTAAAAATCATCGTCCGCAATGCTTTTACGAAACGGGTGAGAAACAATGTATCGTTAGTCCTGCTTCCATTGACCTTTCGGGTATTATTACAACGGTAAGGAGAGAGGATTATAAAAGAATAAATGCAGAACATATCCAACAAATTCTTTCAGAAGTCTGTTTTTCTGATGATGAGTTTGATAAAATTTGGCACAAGATAGCAATGTAATAGAATGTATAATTTGTAATAAAAAATTGTTGAAACCTTATACAACATATCAATTAAATAACGGATTAAGAATTGTTTATCAAAAAAACAATTCACGTGTGGCGTATTTTGGTGTTATCGTGGGAGTTGGTTCACGAGATGAAAACGATGATGAACAAGGTTTGGCACATTTTCTTGAACATCTGATATTTAAAGGAACAAAGAAGCGAAAATCAGTAGAAATTATTCATCGGCTGGAAGACGTAGGAGGTGAACTTAACGCTTTTACTACCAAAGAATATACAGTGCTATACTCGGCGGTGCTAAAACAATACACGCAACGAGCCATTGATTTGATAGCTGATATGGTTCAAAATGCTACTTTCCCACAGCACGAAATTGACAAAGAGGTGGAAGTGATTAAAGATGAAATTCTTTCGTACAAAGACTCCCCCTCCGAGCTAATCGTTGATGAATTTGAAGAGATGATTTTTGGTTCGCATTCACTTTCTCACAATATTCTTGGAACAGAAAAAATGCTTGATACATTTGACACCCAAAAAGCGAAACAGTTTTACGAATGTCATTATACTTTTGACAAAATGGTGGTTTTCTTTTCTGGTGATATTGTTGAAAATAAAGTGCTTAAATGGTGCGAACGATATTTTGACAAACAAATAGCAGATAAAATCAAACCAACAAAGTTAGTTCAGCCTAAAATCACTCAAAAAAAACTCTCTGTTCAAAAAAAAACATTTCAAACGCATACTCTTGTCGGTGGCGAAGCATACAGTTTGTATGCTCCTGAAAGAGTGCAACAAACACTGCTCAACAATATTATAGGAGGACCGGGAATGAATAGTCTGCTCAACTTGTCGTTAAGAGAGAAAAACGGGCTGGTGTATAATGTAGAATCTATTTTACAACCGTTTAGTGATTGTGGTTGGTGGGGTGTTTATTTTGCAACTGACTCAACGAATTACAAGAAAAGCAGAAAATTAGTTGCTTCTGTATTAAAGAAAGTAAAAGAAGTTCCTTTTTCCAATTACAAATTAGAGAAATATAAAAAACAGTTAATCGGGCAATTGGTTATCTCTCTTGAAAATCAAGAAAATTCCGTTTTGCAACTTGGAAAAAATATTTTAAGATATGGAAAACAACAATCGTTGGAACAAATGATTGAGCAAATCAACGAAATAAAACCCGAATTCTTACAACAGATAGCCAACAAACTTTTTGATGATGATAATATTTCAGAATTAACATTTTATTAAAAGACAATGACCATAGACGAATATATATTAGAAAAATCAACCTCTGTTCCTGATTATTTGAACGTTATAGAGCGCAACACTCACTTAAAAGTTATTAATCCGAGAATGTGTTCAGGGACGTTGCAAGGTAGAGTGTTAAGTATGCTTACCAAAATGATTTCACCAACAAATATTCTTGAATTGGGAACGTTTACAGGCTACTCGGCACTTTGTATGGCGGAAGGACTATCCGAAAACGGAACAATTGACACCATAGAACAAAACGATGAATTAGAAGATTTTATACGAGAAAATCTTCAATTATCGCCTTATGCCGATAAGATTAATTTACATATTGGACGTGCGTTAGAGATTATTCCACAACTTAAAAAAGAGTTTGATTTGGTTTTTATTGATTCCGACAAACGAGAATATTGTGCATATTACGACCAAGTTTTACCTTTGGTTAGAAAAGAAGGGTACATTATTGCTGATAATACATTGTGGAACAACAAAGTGTTAGAAACTGAAATTGACAAGAGAGACAAACAAACCCTTGAAATAATGCGTTTCAATGATATGCTAAAAAATGACAAACGAGTAGAAGTTGTAATTTTGCCTGTTAGAGATGGGTTAACTGTGATAAGGAAGAAATAAAGTTAATGTGCTAATATGTTAATGTGAAAATGTGCTAATGTGAAAAAACAATAAACCTATCACTAACAAAGCTAATAAGTAATGGCTAACATCTTACTTAAAAACTTTACGACTCAAAATTATTTTGTATTTTTGCAATAGATTATAGTATAAAAACAATGAAAAAGTATATTTATCAATTAGAATTAAAAGTGCGTGATTATGAGTGTGATTTGCAGGGGATTGTAAATAACTCTGTTTATCAAAACTATTACGAACATACTCGGCACGAATATCTACTTTCCAAAGGAGTAAGTTTTGCAAAAATGCACGAGGAAGGTGCAGATGCCGTAGTAGCAAGAATTGAGATTGCCTATAAAGTCTCTTTGTGTTCAGGTGATAAATTTATTTCTTGCCTAAATGTGAAAAAAGAAAAAATGAAATACATTTTTGAACAAGCCATCTACCGAAAAAGTGATAATGCACTCTGTTCAAAAGCAAAAGTAACCACCGTTGTAATAGAAAACGGAACATTGCAAAATGGACACCCAGTTTTTGATAAATTAATTAACAACCAAAGTCTATGAAAAATGAGTTTTTAGAGTTAGAAGAGCAGATTGTGAAAATGCTTTCAACGGTTTTTGACCCTGAAATCCCTGTTAATATTTATGATTTAGGATTGATTTATCGTATTGAGCCAAAAGAAAATGGAGAAGTAGACATTGATATGACATTGACTGCTCCCAACTGTCCTGCTGTTGATTTCATTGTGGAAGATGTTGTTATGAAAGTGAATAGTATTGACGGAGTTACTAAAACCAATGTGAACATTGTGTTTGACCCACCTTGGAACCACGATATGATGAGCGAAGAAGCAAAATTAGAACTCGGTTTTCTTTAATTCCCCAATATTTAAATTGAACTTATTTAAACTTATCTGAGTTTCCGACACAAAATATAGAGACTTTTTAAGTCTATTTTTTATCTAATGTTTGTATATATGAAAAAATGTTCATACTTTTGTATGAAATTTTTAATACGAGTAAAATATGTCTCAAACAGTGTCAATGTCGGAAGCGGCTTACCTCTTAAAAGCGATGTCTAATAATATTCGGCTTTCTGTTATTTCAGCATTGAAAGATGTAGAAGAGATTGGAGTTTCTGAATTGATAGACGAGATTGGTTGTGAACAATCTTTACTTTCTCATCATCTTACCGATATGAGAGCAAAAGGGATTTTAACCTGTCGGAAAGAGGGTAAAAGATGTTTTTACTCATTAACGAACAAACAATTTGTTCAAATACTCAACTGCATACAAAAGTGCAAAGATTGTGAATCGTAATAATACCTAAAAAACATAAGATTAGATATGAAATTATTCAAAAAATATTACTTAATTATTGTCGGAATGGTGGTAGGAGCAATAGGAGGATTTGCTTATTACTATTTTATTGGTTGTTCCAATGGAAGTTGTCCTATAACGTCCAATCCTTATATTAGTACAATCTATGGGGCTTTAATAGGGGCTTTGTTGTTTGATATTTTTAGAAAAAAAGAGAAAAAATGAAATGCTTAAAGAAGTGGGATAGCAACCGACTGTTAAAATTGGTGCTTGGTTTGTTGTTGGGAGGAGCTTATGTTTTTAGCGGTGAAGTTTTTTATCTCGGATTTTCTATTTTTCTATTGGTACAAGCAGTGCTGAATTTTGGGTGCAGTGCCTGTGCTAATAATAATTGTACGACAGATGTAAAGAGTGAAAATAAAAACCAATACGGTATTAAAAAATTAGATATTTATAAAAATGACAAGTAGTTTTCAGATACACAGCGAGAATTGTTTGATGTGTGATAGGCAAGTAATGAGAAAAATAGCTGAGTTACAAGGTGTTTTTGGGGCAGATGTTAATTATGTCAAAAATGTAATCCACGTTCAGCATACCGATGAAGTAACAAAAGATGAATTGGAGAAGTTATTAGACGAGTTAGGACTTTTTAAAGAAAGTAATGAATGTCAATTTTAAGTAAAGTGATGAAGTGATAAAAAATTAAATAAACAAATGAAAAAAATAATAATAACAGTAGGACTTATTTTAGCATTTTTGAGTTTATCTGCTCAAAAAGATAACAAAGTATTAAATGATAGTCTGAAAAATCAAAAAAAAACAGTAATTATGAGTGAAAAAGAAACCGCAAAACCGATTTTTTTAACGAAAGAAGATTTCTTAAAAAAAGTAATGAACTATGAGGAAAATCCAACAGAGTGGAAATATCTTGGCGATAAGCCTTGTGTGATAGATTTTTATGCTGATTGGTGTGGACCTTGTAAAATGATTGCTCCTATACTTGATGAGTTGGCAACAGAGTATGCAGGGGAAATTTACATTTACAAAATCAATACAGAGCAAGAACAAGAACTTGCAGCTGCTTTTGGTATTAGAAGCATACCGTCTCTATTGTTTGTACCTATGGAAGGACAGCCTCAAATGGCACAAGGAGCTTTGCCGAAACCGAATCTGAAAGAAGCCATTGATAGTATTCTTTTGAAAAAAGAAGTTAAAAAATAGATAGAAACAAGATGAAAAAAAGTCATTTATTTTTAGGATTATTGGTATTGTCTTTTGTTTTGGTTGCTACTTCTTGCAATGGTTCAAAGAAAGAAAATACCGATAAAAAAGCAGATAAATTGGAAACGACTCAAAAGGTAGAAGTTACCAAAGGGAAACCAATTCATATTACAAAAGCTGAGTTTTTGCAAAAAGTAGCCAATTACGAAGCGAATCCAACAGAGTGGAAATATCTTGGCGATAAGCCTTGTGTAATTGATTTTTATGCCGACTGGTGTAAGCCTTGTAAAATGATTGCTCCCATATTAAATGAATTGGCAACGGAATATGAAAACGACATTTATATTTACAAAGTGAATATAGATGAACAGAAAGAGTTGGCAAAAGCGTTTGGAATAAGAAGTATACCAACTATTCTTTTTGTTCCGCAGACGGAAAAACCGATGATTATGGTCGGAGGACTTCCGAAAGAAACATTGAAAGATAAAATAGATAATTTTTTGTTGAAAAAGTAATGTTTATTGAAGTAAACCTGTTATTGGAAATTATACCGATAACAGGTTTTTTTGTTTTAAAAACAGTGGTTTTAGCCGATAATTGTTTTTATCACTTTTACCATTTTTTCTTTTATTTGTTCGGTGCATAAGTTGCCGATACTTCCTGCGTGGGTGTGATGAACGGTTTTTTCCGACTGATAAGTGCCGTTTTCCACCTCTTTACCGACTTGCTGATATGCTTCTCTAAATGGTATGCCTTGCAATACTCTTTTATTCACTTCCTCCACCGTAAATAGATAATCATATTTTGCATCGGATAAAATATTGTTGTTGATTTGGATATTCTGAATCATAAAATCACTCATTTCAAGAATGTTTTTGAGCGTATCAACGGCAGGAAACAATACCTCTTTTAAGAGCTGGTAATCACGATGATAACCGTGTGGCAGATTGGTTGTCATTAGCGAAATTTCATTCGGTAAACTTTGCAAACGGTTGCTGTAAGCACGAATCAACTCCCAGACATCGGGGTTTTTCTTGTGGGGCATAATGCTCGAACCCGTTGTCAACTCTTTGGGATAAGAGATAAAACCATAATTGGCAGATAAATACATACAGTTATCCGTAGCCAGTTTATTTAACGTGAAAGCAATATTTGCCATTGCTTGTGCCAAGATACGCTCTGTTTTTCCTCGTCCCATTTGTGCCGAAATGACATTATAATTCATCGTTTCAAATCCCAATTCTTGGGTCGTTATCTCTCTATCCAACGGAAAAGAAATGCCGTATCCTGCTGCCGAACCCAGAGGATTTTGATTGGTTACACGATAGGCGGAAACGAGCGTATGCATATCATCAATCAACGTTTCGGCATAAGCTCCAAACCACAATCCGAAAGAAGAAGGCATCGCAATTTGTCCGTGCGTATATCCTGGAAGTAGCACGTTTTTGTACTTTTCGCTTAATGTTTGTAAGGTTTCAAAAAGTGTGAAAACCGCTTGGGCTATTTGTTGAATTTCATCTTTTAAGAAGAGTTTGATGTCTAATAATATTTGGTCGTTTCTGGAACGCCCTGAATGGATTTTCTTGCCCATTTCGCTCAGTTTTTCAATTAACATCGCTTCTACTTGCGAGTGAATATCCTCTACGTTTTCATTTAGTTGGAAGTTTCCTTTTTCTATTTCGGTAAGGATATTTTGTAACTCTTTTCGCAGTTGTTTCTCTTCCTCTTTTTCCAATAATCCGATAGAAACCAACATTTTAATATGAGCCATAGAGCCAACAACATCGTACTTTGCCAAGCGAATATCCAACTCACGGTCTTTGCCAACGGTAAAATCTTCTACTTTTTGGTTGACATCAAATCCTTTGTTCCAAATCTTTTTCATTTGTCTGTTTTTTGGTTAGAAATAGAGAAGTTTAACATCTAAAAGACGATACAAAGTTAATAATAAAAAATGAAATGGAGTGGGGATAGGGAAGTTATTATTTCCCTTATTTCAATTTTCAACTAAATCCCAAAGAACTGTAAATGATTGCGAAAAAAACAATTTTGAAGTAATCTTATCATCAATATTTATCGTTTTAAGATTGTTTCCTTTAAAAAAGTCCTCAGAAGTAAAAACTTCTGAGGACTTTTTAATAGATATTATTTATTTTTATTAACCTAGTTACAAACCACTTTCACAGCCTGTTGTAGTTTATTGTTTTTGCTAATTTGCACCACATAAAACCCTTTATGAGCAACAGGAACAGAAAAATTAATATTCTTACATTTTCCCTTTTTAATAACACTACCTTTCATATCTACTATCTGAAAATCAGTATTTGTATTCATATCCTTAAATATTATTTTTGATTTTCCACCAAAAATATTTCCACTTGTGTTTCTATTGTCTATATCTGTTACAGCATTGGGTTGAGATTTATTTACACCATTTAAGACAACGACATCAAATGCAGGTAAATTAAATGTTAAGACAGCATCAATATCTACCTCTTCATTGGTTATTCCAGCATATTGAGTTTGATTTGAAAAGGCATCTGTTAATTCAACTGTACCGTTTATGTAAGCAGGAATATCCAACGCTTCACGCAATGTTGTCTTAAAGACTTTGGTCGTTGCCGAAGGGTTACGCAACGTCAATGTAGATTTTTGCTCATTCCACGCAGCCCAACCGTAAACGTTGGCTCTTGCTCCGTCCCAAGGGTTTCCTCCAATCCAATGAACGTCTGGCAATACATCTTTATTGGCACGATGCCAAGTGATACATTCTGCT
>PDWI01002424.1_pt1 | contig 28065 bp, 20 predicted proteins | sample 1430891 | NCBI WGS metagenome assembly PDWI01 (sample SAMN01162508, study PRJNA174530) | Oral metagenome, whole genome shotgun sequencing project. | biome: Marine environment; feature: Marine mammal; material: Swab sample of the gingival sulcus; isolation source: swab sample of gingival sulcus... | reverse complement strand
TATCAACAGTATAAAGTATGAATTTGAGAAATGTGGTAACTACAAACAAGCGACTTTAACCGCCTTTGCAACGGTAGGACGTTCGCTATTGATGACTACTATTGTATTGTCTGTAAGCTTTGCGACTTATACCCTTTCGCCGGTGAAAATGGTAGCTGACATAGGCCTGTTAGCGTCCATAGGGTTGTTAGCCGCTTTGATTACCGATTTCTTGATTACACCGGCACTGATGATCATCACAAAACCGTTTGGGAAAGAAGAATTAAAAAATTAAGTGTTAAACCGGCGTAATTCCCCATTAGGGGGATTGAGATACTTATATAAAAGAAGATATAAAATACGATGGATTGTCTCTTGTTTTCAGACTTCCGTTTTTAAATTGACAAAGTACAACAAGCAAATAAATAACCCGCTAATAGCTAACAGCCAAAGGCTAAAAACCCACAGCTATTAGCACAAAATCTGACAGAAATGAATATAAAAATTAAATTAATCACAGTAGCAGTTGCCTTAATAGCAACAAGTGCAAGTGTCGCACAAACAGGACGAGATATTATGCTAAAAGCGGATAACCGTCCGGAGGCCAAAACAAATCAATCAGATATTACCTTAACGATCATCAACAAACGCGGCAAAGAGCGTGTCCGAAAACTCAAATCTTATTCGATGGATGTCGGTGAAGATACTAAGACTCTGATGTTTTTTGAGTATCCCGGGGATGTTAAAGGTACAGGATTTCTTACTTGGGATTACGACCAGATAGGTAAGGATGATGACAAATGGTTATACTTACCTGCCATGAAGAAAACCCGACGTATCAGTGGCTCTTCAGCCAAGAAAGATTACTTTATGGGTACTGATTTCACCTATGATGATATGGGCGAAAGAAATATCGATGAGGATACACACAAACTTTTAGGCGAAGAAACGGTTAACGGTCATAAATGTTGGAAAGTAGAATCAACTTCAAAAGACAAACGGGATATCTTCTCTAAAAAAATCATCTGGTTACGACAAGATATTTTAATCCCTGAAAAAGTTGATTTTTATGACCGTATGGGCAAATTGCACCGTCAAATGGTCATTGAAAAAGTGGAAAAAAACAATGATTATTGGGTAATGCTGAAAATGACCATGACCAATGTGCAAACCAATCACAAAACCATCATAGAGTTTGATAATTTGGCATTGGATATTCCCATGGATGAAGGGAAATTTACTGTACAAACTCTGGAGAAAGGAAGAATGTAATACTGGTATTAGATGTTAAGGTGTTGGTTTTTAGTGTGATGTATAAAATTCAACACCTTACATCCGACACCCGGTACCTAACCCCTAATACCAGAATAACAATGAAACCACACAAAATAATAATCATTTGGCTCTTGGTAGTGTTACTGCCGATAAATGCATTGTCGCAAACAGAAGACAATAAAGTACAGATCAACGGTTTTGTTGATACTTATCATGCGATGCGAACTAAGTCCCCCAACGATTATATGTCATCCCGCACCCGTTTCAGAGGTGAAGTAGAGAAAGCTTTTGGCAAATCGTCAATGTTTGTGTCGTTCAACCTCAATCAAAACAGCTTGTTGAAAGAACGCAACGGGTTTGAACTACGTGAAGCCTATTTTGACTATACGGCTAGTCATTGGAGCTTACGTGCGGGAAGACAATTGATTATATGGGGCGTAGCCGATGGGATGCGTATTACCGATCTGGTGTCACCTATGGATATGACTGAATTTCTGGCACGTGACTATGATGATATCCGGATGCCAGTAGAAGCATTGAAATTCAATTACTTTAGAGGTACTATGAAAGCAGAGTTGGTTTATGTGCCCGTATTCAAAGGATTTATATTGCCTACAAACCCTAAAAATCCTTGGGCTGTATCAATGCCTGCTATATCTGATATTCCGCTTATAATATTAGAAGATGATAAACCTGAAATGACATTGAAAAATTTTGAGATTGGCGGACGTATGGTATTTAACCTGCCGGGTATAGATTTCTCTCTGGCTACGTTATATACTTTTAATAAGATGCCGGTATTTGCTAAAACAATGCAAAATAATATGCTTTATATACAACCGCAATATAAACGTATGACCTTTGTAGGGGGCGATTTTTCAAAACCTTTAGGGCAATTTGTGTTGCGTGGCGAGATGGCCTTTAATCTTAACAAACATTTTTCAAGTCAAAATCCTTATGTGGAAACTGTTAAGCGCAATACGGCCAATTATTTGATTGGTGTAGATTGGTTTGCCCCGTCAGAATGGCTGCTGTCAGTCCAGTTTTCAGATGAAACAGTATTTAATCATTCTGAAGATTTGGAAGTCAAGCAGCACTCGCCTTTGCTTACCTTTAATGTCTCTAAAAGCATTATAAACAGTACTTTGAAACTATCAGATTTTGTTTATGCGGACTTACAGAATGAAGGATTTTTCAGCCGTTTTTCAGCCGATTACGCATTAAGTGATCAAATACATGTGCTGGGAGGTTATGATCATTTTGAAGGGGATCAGGGGATGTTTGGATTTTATAAAAACAATTCTGAAGTCTGGATTAAAGCAAAATATAGTTTTTAGTCTGTGTGACGTGATAAGCGATTGAATTAATATTATTCAAGTCTTTAAAAAAAAACAGCAGAAAACGATATTTGATTATAGCGTTTGGGCGAGTTTTAAATATTTTTTTGAGGTTTTAAATACTGCCTTATATTTGCCGAGACTTTTTTAGATAATTTCCCAAAAAGGTTATAATGCAAGTTTTTGTTCAATAATTAGACATAAAATAATTAAAATCATATTATGTTAAATCATATGAAGTACTTATTTGTTGTAGTTCTTTTCTTATCTTTTGCTTATTTACATGCCCAAGGTTCTGATTGTGAGGATGCTTCTGCTTTTTGTGCCGGTGGTTCCACACTGGTCTTTGAAAACTCAATCGATGTTCCAGAATATGGTGCTATGGACTGTCTGAGCTCAACCCCAAACCCCTCTTGGTTCTATCTGAAAATAAAAGATCCTGGGGTGCTGGAATTTGTCCTAACTCAAGGTGATAATGCGCCTGACTATGACAATCTGGATGTGGACTTTATTTGTTGGGGGCCTTTTGATGAGCCCAATTGTGATGATTTAATCTACTATTGTCCTGATGTTACTGAAAATAACGTGATTGCTTGTAGTTATTCCGCGGATCCAGTAGAGTACTTTTCAATAAATAATGCACAAGTTGGAGAGTACTATATGATTTTAATAACTAATTATTCTAACCAATCCGGTTATATTACCTTGACCCAAACTAATGTTGGTAATCCAGGAGCCGGTGAGACAGATTGTACTATTGTGAGTGATTTGGATGTCTGTTATGACAGTTCCAGTGGTGATACAGTAGATCTTGATGCAACTACTAATCTGGGGGTGGTTTACGAATGGTTTAAAGACGGCGTGTTATTACCGGAAACAGGCCCTATACTATACAATATTACGCCACCTGATGCTTTTTATAATGTTTTAGTGTATGATGCAGGTGGTGTGTTGATCAATAACATAGAATACAATGTCAAATTCTGGACAGTACCTTCTTATAATGCCCCACCTGACTTATCGAGTTGTGATGCTTCAAGTGACGGGAATTATGAAGATGGTATTTATGATGGATTTGACCTTGAAGCGCAAAGGTTATTAATGTTAGGCTCTCAAACAGATTTTGATGTCTATTTTTACGAAAATCAGACTGATGCAGAAACCGGTGGAGAGGCCAACGCTATAGATACAAGTAGTCTTTATGAAAACACTACACCATTTACACAAACGATTTATTTCAGAGTTGAAAATCCGGGATGTTATGATACCGGTGAGTTTCAATTGGAAGTATATAATCTTCCGGTTTTTGATGCTGATTTACAAAATATAGAGGTTTGCGATTCAGAGACTTATGGAACAGATGCTGATGGAATAGAGACTTTCGACCTTTTGGAACAAACAGCCGTTATTTTTGAGACTTTAAACCCTAGTCTATATAATGTGTCTTACCACCTTAATCAGGCAGATGCTGATACCGGTGCAAATGCGTTACCGAATACATACGCCAATACAACAAGTCCATATGCTCAAACAATTTATGTGAGGATAGAAGAGAGTAGTAATTCTCTGTGTTATCTCACGCGTTCTTTTGACATTATCGTTGAGCCTTTACCTGAATTAAATGCTGATGTTGTTCTGCAACAGTGTGATGACAATATTTTAGATGGTATTACCTACTTCAATCTTACAGAAGCTTATGGCTTATTATCTGATAATGTCTCACAAGTCACTTTTGCTCTGTTTACTTCAGAAGCGGATGCTCAAAACAATCAGAATCCTATACTAACACCTGAGCATTATCAAAATGAACAACCCTACACAGACACTATATGGGCAAATGTTAATTTTGAGAATTGTAATAAAGTGATGCCTTTTACCATCAATGTGCTGAATTCAGAAATTTCAACTGATACTGTTACACCATTATTGTCATGTGACAGTTCTGATGGAGACTATACGAACAATGTTGCTGTTTTTAACCTCAATGATGCTTACCAACAGATAGAAGATGCTTTTGGTAATAACAGCAATTTAGGTATTGTGTTTTATGAAAATCTGGATGATGCTTTAATAGAGCAAAATCCTGTCAACCAATGGGATAATTATACCAATACAGTCACAAATACACTTTTCTACAGGGTTGAAAATAGTCTGGAAAATGCCTGTGTATCTTTGGGACAGTTTGATTTACAAGTTTTACCCAATCCGGAAACCGAACTGCCTGATGAAGCTTTTATATGTCTGGGAGAAGGTACAATAACTCTGGAGCCTTTGACAGTAAACACTGATTATTCATATCACTGGACGGATGCATCCGGTCAGAGTTTAGGTAACAATCCAATGTTGGAAATTGCTCAAGGTGGAACATATACACTTACTGTAACCAATGCTGATGGGTGTTTCAATGCTGACAATATTATTGTTCAAGAATCCCAAGAATCACTATTGGAAGCAAGTGATCTGACTGTCACTCAATTTAACAACCTCAATACACTTACGATTCCCACCGGAACAGCATACGGCGTAGGTAACTATGAGTATAGTTTGAATCCTGATGGACCATTTTCTCCTGCAACTACTATATACGAATTAGAAGGCGGTGAATACACGTTATACATTCATGATGTCAATGGTTGTAATCCTCATGAAGTGAATTTTTCAATCTTAGATTATATGAGGTTTTTCACACCCAACGGCGATGGCTTTAATGATTACTGGAACATTATTGGAAAAGCCGAAACCCCTAATTTGGTCATTTACATCTTTGACCGTTACGGTAGATTATTGTCCATAATAAATTCACAAGATCAAGGCTGGGATGGGACATCCAATGGTGTTCCAATGCCTGCCTCTGATTATTGGTTTAAAATACAACTGGAAGACGGTTCAGAAAAAACAGGACATTTCACGCTTAAAAGGTAAGTACAACAAAAATATTTACAATGTTACACCCCAAAAATATAATCTTGTCAAGAACTTCAGTATATTTCATGTTTATACTTATACTGTCGCTGTTTTTTTCAGTGCAAAGTAAAGCACAAGAAACATTACCGGTCTATACAGACTATATGACTGATAACGTCTATTTGATTCATCCTGCCGCTGCAGGTATAGGGAATTGCGGTAAATTAAGACTAACTGCCAGACAGCAGTGGATGGGGCAGAATGAAGCCCCTCAATTACAGACATTGAGTTCTCATATAAGAGTGAATAGGAAAACAGGGCTGGGATTAGTTGCCTTCAATGATAAGAATGGTTTTCATTCTCAGGTGGGAGGACAATTGACCTATGCTTACCACTTACCTTTAAGCCGTATGGAAGGTGAGCAGTTATCCTTTGGTATTAGTGCCATGGGGGTAAGGAATACATTGGATGAAAGTGCCTTTTTTTTGGGAGATCCTATCATAACACAGCAAATTAACAGCGTTTTTTATTTCAATACAGATGCCGGAATAGCCTATCACAGAGGGGGATTATTTTCGTATTTTACGACCAAAAACCTATTGTTGTCTGCAAGAAATCAATACAGTCAACAGTATGAGTCACTCAATCTAAGACGCTACTTGTTTACTTTTGGGTATTATATCAACAGAAAACACTCCATTGTACAATATGAGCCATCTGTTATGGTACAATATGTGGAACGTACAAAAGAAAAATTTGTTGATCTCAATTTGAAAGTGTATAAACCTTTTGAGAATGGTTCTGTATGGGGAGGAATATCATACAGGCGAGGTTTGGATACAGGCAACTATGAAGCCCCTAATTATTTTACACCTGTTTTTGGGGTGAACTACAAAAAGTTTGTTCTATCCTATTCCCATACCAGACAACAAAATGATGTTATTTTTGACAATGGAGGATTTCATCAGATTACTTTAGGTTACGATTTTTTATGCAGAGATTTCTTCTCGAGGTTGTCTGCTTGCCCTAATCTGTCTGACAGTTTTTAGTCTGTATTCTGTTGTAAATATTTGATATTAAACTATTTAATTGTTTAAAAAACAGTCGTTGATTATAGCGTTTGGGCAAGCTCTAAATATTTTTTTTAGGTTTTAAATACTGCCTTATATTTGCCGAGATTTTTTGAATGATATTTTATGGCATTATTTTATTTGTTGGCAGGTATTGTATTATTGGTGGTTGGTGGTGAACTCTTAGTGCGATCATCAGTAGGGTTGTCGTTTAGACTCAAGTTGTCAAAACTGGTGATAGGGATGACGGTTGTGTCTTTTGCAACGTCTGCACCAGAGTTGATTGTCAGTGTTCAAGCGGCACTTAGTGGTCATTCTGATTTGGCTTTGAGTAATGTCATCGGATCTAATATAGCCAATATTGCTTTGGTTTTAGGAATTACAGTTGTTATAATGCCTATAATAGTCAATGGTGAGTTTTTTAAGATGAATTGGCCTATGATGATGTCGGTGTCGGTATTGTTATACGTTTTTCTGTACATCAATAGAGATTTAAACCGTTGGGAAGGAGGAGTTTTATTTGTTATGTTACTTGTTTTTTTATGGCTAATTATCAAACGGGCTAAAAACAATGCTTTATCAGACACAGAAGACATAGACGAATCGCTCAAAGAAACCACACCGTTAAAAATAGGTATTTGGTTGTTGTTGGGGGCTTTTGCGTTGTGGTATGGTTCAGAACTATTGGTAGATGGCGCCACAGAGATTGCACAAAAGATGGGTGTTAGTGAGCGCGTTATAGGCGTGAGTATGGTGGCGTTAGGGACAAGTATTCCCGAGTTGGCAGCTTCTGTCATAGCAGCTTTGAGACAAGAAAAAGCTATATCATTAGGAAATTTAATAGGATCTAATATATTTAACATCTCATCTGTATTGGGTATCACTGCGCTCATACAACCCATTATGGTCAATGACTTAGTACTTTTACAGAGAGATATTTTCTGGATGCTCGGTATAGCGTTTGTTCTTTTGCCTTTGGTGTTGAAGCCTAAACGTAACCATATAGGCCGTTTTGAAGGACTTGTTCTTTTGGCTGCATATATTGGTTTCATATATCTGTCCTTTCTCAAAAAATAGAATCGTTAATAAATTAACATGTCAAACTTTAAGAAATATATATTTACAATAGCACTCTTGTTGATTTCAGCATCGGTGTTTGGCCAGGGGTCTGGTTGTGAAGATGCGTCTCCTTTCTGTGCCGGTGGAACTAAATTTGTTTTTGAAAACAGAACAGATAACGTTAATTATGGTAAAGTAGGTTGTCTTTTCAAAACCCCAAACCCTGCTTGGTTTTATATGAAAATAAATAAAGCTGGGAAACTTGATTTTAAGCTTACTCAGGGTGATAATACGCCTGTCTATGACAATCTGGACGTAGATTTTATTTGTTGGGGGCCTTTTAACGCACCCAATTGTGATGATTTACAATATTTCTGTCTCGATGCATTTGATGATAATGTGATTGCTTGTAGTTACTTACCGGATCCTGTAGAATACTTTTCAATAAACAATGCACAAGTCGGAGAGTATTATATGCTTTTAATAACCAATTTTTCCTTGAAACCGGGCTTTATTACATTGACCCAAACTAATTTCGGTGAGCCTGGAGCCGGTGAAACAGACTGCTCATTTATAAATGAAGTGAATGTATGCTATGATAATCTCAATGGCGAAACGGTGGATCTCGATGCAACTACAAATTCCGGAGTAACCTATAAATGGGTTAGAGATGGAGTGTTATTGCCGGAAACAGGTCCTGTGTTATATGATATCACACCTCCTGATGCTTCTTATTATGCATTGGTTTACGATGCAGGCGGTGTGTTAATTAAAAAAATGGATTTCAATGTCAAGTTTTGGACAATGCCCACATATGATACCCCTCCGGATTTATCAATATGTGATTCCTCAAGTGATGGTAATTATCTGGACGGTATTTATGATGATTTCGATCTCGAAGCTCAACGTTTATTAATCTTAGATTCTCAGACAGATATTAATGTCTCTTTCTATGAAAGTCAAAGTGATGCGGAAACCGGTGACCCGGCTAATGCCATAGATACAACTGTGCCTTATCAAAATATTACACCTTATAATCAAACGATTTATTTCAGAGTGGAGAATGCTGTATGTTACGGTACGGGTGAATTTCAGTTAGAAGTTTACAGTATGCCGGTGTATAACCTCAACCTGCAAAATATAGAACTTTGTGATTCAGAAGCTTATGGGACAAATACTGATGGAATAGAGACTTTTGATATTTCAGGACAAACAGCAGTTGTTCATGGCAGTTATGATCCTGATTTATATAATGTTTCTTACCATATAAATCAGGCAGATGCTGATGCCGGCACCAATGCAATTCCGGGCACCTATACTAATACCACAAGCCCAAATACCCAAACGATTTATGTGAGAGTAGAAGAGAGTGGTGACCAGGCGTGTCATACGACATTCACTTTTGACCTTATAGTAAACCCATTACCTGTATTAAACGCTAATGTCAATCTGAAAAAATGTGATGACAATGCATTAGATGGTATAACCAACTTTGACCTCACAGAAGCTTATAGCTTATTATCAGACGATGCTTCACAGGTTACTTTTGCCGTGTTTACCACAGAAACAGATGCTCAAAATAACCAAAATCCTATCCAAACACCTGATAATTATCTGATTGGACAACCTCATTCTGATACTGTATGGGCAAGGGTTACTAACTCAAACGGTTGTAGTAATGTGATGCCTTTTACCCTTGAAGTGTTGGATGGAGAAATTGATACAGACCCACTTTTTGAACTGCCGGCTTGTGAAAGTTCTGATGGGGATGTCACCAACAATATTGCTATTTTTAACCTCAATGACGCTTATCAAATGATAGCAGATGACTATGGCAATTCCAGTGGTTTAATCATTGTCTTGTATGAAAACCTGAACGATGCAATAATGGCACAAAATCCAATCACTCAACTGGATAATTATTCAAACACTACCACAAATACAATCTTTTACAGGGTGGAGAATAGTCCTATCTATGAATGTCAAATTCTGGGATTTTTTGATCTGCAAGTGATTCCCGTTCCCGAACCGGCACCATTACCGGATAATGTGTATGTGTGTTTGGGTGAAGAACCGACTCTCATAGAGCCTCTGACACTTAATCCGGAATACACTTACCAGTGGACAGACGATTCGGGACAAGTGTTGAGTAATGATTTTACATTGGAAACTGAACAAGGTGGTGTTTATACAGTTACTGTGACAGATACTTACGGTTGTACAAATACTTCCAGTATGACTGCTCTGGAATCTCAAGAATCCCTTTTGGAAACAAATGACTTGTATGTCACGCATTTTAACAACCTCAATACGCTTACTATTCCTACCGGCATTGAATATGGTATAGGTGATTATGTGTACAGTTTAGATCCTAACGGACCATTTACCACAACCACTACTTTTAATGATTTGATAGGCGGTGATTATACGCTGTATGTTCAGGATCTCAAGGGTTGTAACCTCCATGAAGTGAATTTTTCAATCTTGGATTATATGAGATTTTTCACTCCCAATAACGATGGTTACAATGACTATTGGAATGTCCTTGGTACAACCGAAGGTGTTGATTTGGTTATTCATATCTTTGATCGCTACGGGAAATTAATCGCCAAAGTAAATCCGCAAGATCAAGGCTGGGATGGTACGTTTAATGGTGTTCCACTTCCTGCAACAGATTATTGGTTTAGAATACAAATGGAAAACGGTACGGAAAAAACAGGACATTTTACCCTTAAAAGGTAATTACAACAAAAATATTTAAAATGTTATATCCCAAAAATACAATCTTGTCGATAGTCTCAAGAGATTTCATACTTATAGCTATACTATCACTGTTCTTTGCAGGGCAAAGTAAAGGACAAGAAACATTACCGGTCTATACCGACTATATGACTGACAATGTCTATTTGATTCATCCTGCTGCTGCCGGCATAGGGAATTGCAGTAAATTAAGACTAACGGCCAGACAGCAATGGATGGGTCAGGATGAGGCCCCCCAATTACAAACTCTGAGCACTCATATAAGAGTGAGTAAGAAAACAGGAATAGGAATAGTTGCTTTCAATGATAAAAACGGCTATCATGCACAAGTAGGTGGTCAATTGACCTACGCTTATCATCTGCGTTTAAGTGAGGAAGTAAGCGATCAATTATCCTTTGGTATTAGTGCTATGGGCGTGAGAAATACGCTGGATGAAAGAGACTTTGTAATACCGGATCCTATTATTAATCAACAGATCAACAGTACATTTTATGTCAATGCAGATGCCGGCGTAGCCTATCACAGAGGTGGATTGTTTTCTTATTTTACAGCTAAAAACCTGCTGTTATCTCCGAGAAATCAATACAATGCGTATGAGTCACTTAACCTTAGACGTTATTTACTAACCCTTGGATATTATATCAACAAGGAAGACGCAATCCTACAATATGAACCGTCTGTTATGTTTCAATACGTAGAGCATACCAAAGAAAAATTTATGGATTTCAACATAAAAATCTATAAACCTTTTGACAACGGTTCTATTTGGGGCGGTTTGTCATACAGACGAGGTTTGGATTCCGGAACCTATGAAGCGCCTAACTATTTTACGCCGGTTTTTGGGGTTAATTATAAAAAGTTTGTCGTATCCTATTCTTATACTAAACAACAGAACAACATTCTTTTTGACAATGGTGGATTTCATCAAATAACTTTAGGTTTCGATTTTCTGTGTAGAGACTATTTACCCAGATTGTCTTCTTGTCCGAACCTGTCCGGTAGTTTTTAAAAATTAGGTTTGCGTTTTTCTAAAAATGCTTTGGTGCCTTCTGTAAAGTCATCAGTGCCAAAACAATCGCCAAACGCTTCAATTTCTGTTTTGTAGCCATTAGTGTTATGATCGAAATAAGCATTCACTGACCGTATGGCTGCACTTATGGCATTGGGTGAATTATAACTTATTTTTTTGGCGAGTTTCTGTGTGGTTTCCATCAGTTCTTCCTGTGTAATCACATGGTTGACCAGTCCCCATTCTTTAGCTTCATGAGCCCCGAGCATGGTTGCAGTCATAATCATCTCCATGGCTTTACCTTTACCGACAAGTTCCGGTAAACGTTGGGTACCTCCATAACCGGGAATCAGACCTAAAGTGACTTCGGGTAGTCCCATCTTCGCATTATCTGAAGCAATTCTCAGATGCGCAGCCATAGCGAGTTCTAAACCACCACCCAAAGCATAGCCGTTAATGGCGGCAATGACAGGAGTTTCCAGATGAGCTACAAAATCAAAGAGTGTTTCGTGTCCTACAGCAGATAAAGCTCTACCTTGAGAGGGTTTGAAATCTGAAAATTCAGTAATATCAGCACCGGCTACAAATGCTTTGTCACCACTACCGGTAAGGATGATTACTCTGCAACTGTCATCAGCGTTTAAAGCTTCAAATGCTTTGTGTAACTCTTCTATGGTTGCTTTGTTAAGAGCATTGAGTTTTTTTGGGCGGTTAATAGTAATTATTCCGATGGGTTGATTGAAATCAACTAAAATATTATTGTAATTCATATGTTTGGTTTTTATTCTTTTTTAATGGTCATATGTAACCTTTGATGTTTAAAATAATCATTCCGCTGTGTGTTTAATGATGATTTTAAACATGTCGGTTTCATGTGTTAGGTTTAGGTGATGTAAAGTTAATAAAAGCGTGTAAACAAACTAATTTTAAAAAAAATCAGGTTATTGATCAGCGTGATGTAACCAGTTTTTTAGGATTTGTTTACCTAATGGGGTCATAATAGATTCCGGGTGGTATTGTACAGCGCTTATGTCGTATTGGTTGTGTTTGATAGACATGGGAATGCCTTCTTCAGATTGTGCGGTCACCACAATGCTCTCCGGTAATTGGGTAACATACCAGGAATAGTATAAGCCTACCTCAAATGTTTCGGGAATGTCTTTGTAGATACAATCATTGCTCATATGGGTAATGGTTTCGGATATGCCGTGTTTCACATGGGGTAATGCTTTGAGCTGACCTCCGAATAATTGGGCGATAGCTTGTTGCCCTAAACAAATACCCAGAATAGACTTCGTCTGTTGGTGGCGTTGAAGAAAATCCATAAGATCACCGGATTCATCGGGTAAACCCGGGCCGGGAGATATAATAACCTTTTGATACTTGTTGATGTCAATAGTTCCTAATGCGTCATTTCTGTATATATCTACATGATAATCCAATGCTTCTATATAATGCACAAGGTTATAGGTGAACGAATCGTAATTGTCTATTAATAAAATCTTTTGTGTCATGGTAATCAGAGCATCAGCGGACTAAAATACATTAAAAATAATAAGACTGCTAAAATACATCAAATAATATTTGATGAGTCACAATCCTCTCAACTCCTACAAGGTTCAAGGAAGAAATCTTACAGTACGTCACAAAGCAAGTGCTGTAAAAAGCTTGAAATTAGATTTTAAAGTCAAATGATTAAAAAAGTATAAACAAACCTTTTTATATAGTATCTTTGCCGTCAAGAAATTAGCCCATGAGTAAAATAGTCGCCATAGTTGGTCGTCCCAATGTAGGAAAATCAACCTTTTTTAACCGTTTGGTCCAAAGGCGTGAAGCCATAGTTGATGCCGTCAGTGGTGTCACGAGAGATAGACATTACGGTAAGTCGCACTGGAACGGTAAGGAGTTTACACTGATAGACACCGGTGGTTTTACCATTGGGTCTGACGATATATTTGAAGAAGCCATCCGTGCACAAGTACACCTGGCCATAGAGGAGTCAGATGTGATCCTTTTTCTGGTCGATGTGGAAGATGGGATCACCCCGATGGATGAAACCGTAGCTGATTTGTTACGCAAGGTGGACAAACCTGTTTTTCTTGTCGCAAATAAGGTGGATAATACCAAACGTGTCAACGAAGCTTTGGAATTTTACAACTTAGGATTGGGTGAATACTATCCGGTATCATCTATCAATGGTAGCGGTACAGGAGATTTATTGGACGAAGTTGTTAAGCATATTCCCGATGATGATACGGATGAAGAAGAGGATGATTTGCCCCGGTTTGCTGTAGTAGGCCGGCCTAATGCCGGAAAATCTTCATTTATCAATGCCCTGATAGGAGAGGACCGTAATATTGTTACTGATATTGCCGGTACTACTCGTGACAGTATCGATACCCGGTATAACCAATTTGGTTTTGAATTTAACCTTGTGGATACAGCAGGTATCAGGAAGAAATCCAAGGTGCGTGAAGATCTGGAATTTTACTCTGTCATGCGAGCTATCAGAGCTATTGAGCATTGCGATGTTGCGATACTTGTGGTGGATGCTACCCGTGGCTTTGAAGGTCAGGATGAAAATATTTTTTGGTTGGCCCAAAAGAACAAAAAAGGCATTGTTATTCTCATCAACAAATGGGATCTGGTTGACAAGGAAACCAATACATTGAGAGATTTCGAAGCTAAAATCAAAAAAGAAATTGAACCCTATACCGATGTCCCTGTTTTATTCATCTCTGCCCTGACCAAACAACGGGTTTTTAAAGCCGTAGAAACAGCTGTGGATGTGTATAAAGGTTTAAAGAAAAGAGTATCCACGAGCAAACTCAATGACGTCATGCTGCCGTTAATTCAAAAATATCCGCCGCCGGCTACCAAAGGTAAATATATCAAAATCAAATTTTGTCAGCAATTGCCAACGCAGACCCCACAATTTGTGTTTTACGCCAATTTGCCTCAATACGTCAAAGACCCTTACCGTAGATTTGTAGAGAATAAATTGCGGGAAAACTTTCATTTTACAGGGGTTCCTATTATTGTTCACTTTAGAAAAAAATAGCCCTGATGTCAGATGTTCCGGAATTATACGGTCTTGCGCTTATAGGCGGTCAGAGTACTCGTATGGGACACGACAAAAGTATGATTGATTACCACGGCATACCTCAGTGGCAATATGCCGTTAAGCAATTGGAGCCACTGGTAAACAAAGTCTTTCTTTCAGTAAGACAGGGGCAAACTATAGATTATGCAAATCTTATCGAAGACCGTTACCCGGGCAAAGGTCCTTTTGGAGCGTTGATGACTGCTTTGGAAACCTATCCGGACAAGGCGTTTTTGGTGTTAGCCACCGATTTACCCTATATGACTGATGATCAGTTGCAAAATATTGTAAAACAAAGAGATGCGTCCAAAACGGCCACAGTTTTTAAGGGTCGGGGAAAATTGTATTCTGAACCTTTGGCTGCCATCTGGGAACCTGGGTCATTGCAAGATTTTAAACGCTTTTTTTCTGAAAATATCTTTAAATTGCAAGCAGTTTTAAAAGCTGGTGCGCATAAAACAGTAAGTATAGATAAACACTTTATTCAAAACATTAATTCGCTACAAGATTTTAATCAAACTAACCATGACAACAAAAAGAAATTTTAAAACACTCTTATTTATTTTAGTTATTCTCGTGATTAAACCTCTTCAAGCTCAGGAAGACGAATCTTCAAAAGGAATCAACATCGGTAATATTATAGAAATGTCAGGAAATTGGTTTATAGCTTACCGTAACGGTATCGAGCAATCACATCCCGATGAAACTACACCGGTAGTTCAATCAACTGAGAATCAATTTATGCTAAAACGCAGCTATTTTACCTTAAAAAAAGACCTGAACGATGTGCTTTCAGTACGTTATACGCAGGATTTGACTATAGATACTGAAGGTTCAGATGCCGGTAATGTAGAAACCAGATTGAAATATTTGTATTTAAAAATAAAGCCGGAATTAAGAAGTAAGACCTTTACGGGTACTTATATGGAAATAGGAATGGTCCATACGCCCTGGGTAGATTTTGAACAAAAGATAAACTCATACCGTGTGCATGATAACATGTTTATAGAACGTAATAAATTGACCAGTTCAGCAGACTTTGGGGTGTTAGTTGCCGGGAACATAGGACCGGTCATGGACAAGGAGTATTTGAAAACTGTCAATGGCGCTATGAAAGGTAAGTATATGAGTTATGCCTTTGGGGTTTTTAACGGTGCAGGTTATTCCGGTAGAGAAGCAAACCATAATAAGGTAGTAGAAGGGCGTTTAAGTTTTCGCCCATTTCCCAATAAAGTTCCGGAACTACAGTTTAGTACAAGTTTTATGTTGGGTAAGGGAAACTCTGAATTCAGCCCGGAATTCACGCAGTATTTGGGCTTTTTGGCTTATGTAGGTAAACAGTTGACTCTCGTTGCTCAGGGACATACAGGAACCGGTGATTTCAGAGCGCGATATGTAGAAGATGACCATCCGGAAATAGCCTTAGATAATCAGGGTTATAGCTTTTTTGGCGAGTATAAAATTAAAAATTCACCTTTTGCCGTTTGGGGACGTTATGACGATTTTAAAGTATTAGAGAAAATCAATTTCAACACCAAACGTTATATCGCCGGTGTTGCTTACACTATCAATGATTATTTACGTGTCGTAGGTGCTTATGAACGCAATGAAACTTTTGAAGAGGATAATGATATTTACGAGATAAATTTTGAAGTCTCGTTTTAATCCGGTTTCGTTGGAAAGTTAAAAAGGAGTGCTATCATGGCATCGAACACAGGCTTGCATAGTTTGGTTTAAATACAAAAAAACTCACAACAAAATTAAATTCTGTTATGAGTTTTTTTTGTGGTCCCACCTGGGCTCGAACCAGGGACCACCTGATTATGAGTCAGGTGCTCTAACCAACTGAGCTATAGGACCGGTTAGCGGACTGCAAATTTAATAGTTTTTTTGAAATTCAGCTATCTTATCACAAAAACTTTATTTGTGTATATGATGTGTTCTTTGTTAAAAGTCTGAAAGTAAGTGTTTTAATACTTGTTTTTGGCTGGGTTGATGGAGCGTTTGAATGTGAAAAAAAAATATCAAATATGGATGTCATTGCCGGATCTGTGTTAGGTCACAGGTCATAACCTTGTTTTGTACTGCATCAGTTTAATGTTGTTAGTAAGACATTTAATTGTAAGTCATTTTATTTTAGGGTTTTTTAGCAGTCTGAGGTTATTTTAACGGGATAATTGTAACTTTGAGGCATCAAACACGTCTGATACGGTATGAGTATATTAAGAGTATTATTATCCATACTGTTTCCCCCTTTGGCTGTTATTGACAAAGGCTGTGGGTCAGTACTAATTGTGTTTATCTTAACCTTATTAGGTTGGGTGCCGGGCGTGTTAGCAGCATTAATTATATTAAATAAAAACGAATAATTTTATGAAAAAACTGTATGTATTACTATTAACGCTCATGGGTTTAACTCTGGCTAACTGTCATTTTACTGAAGAGATAACTTTTAAGAGAGATGGTTCCGGAACATTCAATGTACACATGGATATGAGCCATATGATGGCTGCAATGAGTGAGATGGAAGCCAATAAGCAAGACACCACCTCTCAAAATGAAAAGGTCTATGAATATAGAGATACCCTTATAGATTTCAATGAATTTTTAGAAACATATAAGGATTCTATGGATGCTTTAACACCATCTGAACAGTCTAAATTAAAATCTTTGAAAGATATAAAGATACGCATGTTTATGGATGAAAAAAATGAGGTCTTTATTATGGATGTTTTCAGAGATTTCAACAGTATTGAGGAATTAAAGGATATACAAACGCAAATTAAGACAGCACGACAGCTACAGAGTGATTCCGGAGGAGAGAGCGGTGATGACATTGAAGATCATACAATAGCATACAGTTATACGAAGAAAAAATTTGCAAGAACGGTTACGATGCTTGAGCTTACAGAAGAGGAACGACAACAATTTGAGGATGAAAAGCAAAAAGCAAAGATGTTTAATGAAGAAGGCCTCTATAAAATCAAATACCGTTTCCCTAAAAAAATAAAATCCACCAGCTTAGAAGGCGCCACAATCTCTGAGGATCGTCACTTGTTAGAATATCAGGTGAAAATGAATGACCTTATTGAGAATCCGACATTGTTAGATTTTGAGGTTGAATTTTAGCTCCGGTTATTTGTTGTTAAGTGCTTAACCCGGAAACAATTATATGTGTAAGTGGAAGTTTTTAGTTCTTACTAACAGTTTTAAAACCCATCAATTTATATCAAATATTAATGACCCGTTAACGGTTTTTAATCATGCAAGACATCATATTAGAAGACATAGGGCTCAAGCGTTATGGCGAAGCTTTAGCCTATCAATTACAGCATTTTGAAGCTACCAAGCAATTGAAAATTGCTAACAGAACGTCTGAGAACCCCCAACCGACGACCAATTATTTCTTTTTTGTGACCCATCCCCACGTATACACGATGGGCAAAAATGGCAATTTAGCCAATGTTTTGATTGGTGAAAAAGACTTGGAAGACAAACATATAGAGTTCTTTCACACTAACCGTGGGGGTGATATTACCTATCATGGTCCGGGGCAAATCGTGGGTTATCCTATTCTTGACCTGGATCTGTTTAAAGCCGATATCCATCAATATATGAGGGCTTTGGAAGAGGTCATCATCAATGTTTTAAAACGCTATGGGTTAGAGGGTGAACGCAGTGAAGGTGAGACCGGGGTATGGCTTGATCAAGGGAAGTCCACCGCGAGAAAAATATGTGCTATGGGTGTCCACACGTCGCGTTGGGTAACCATGCATGGTTTTGCCCTCAATGTGAATACTGATTTGCAGTTTTTTAATTATATTATTCCGTGTGGTATCCGTAACAAAGGTGTCACTTCAATCGCCAAAGAATTGGGTAAAACCATTGATGAAACTGTGGTGAAGCAACAAATACTGGATGAGTTTTCCAAAGTTTTTAATGCCCGTTTTATCGAGCGTTAGTTAAAGTCTAAAATTATAATTATATGTCAGCCATTAATCCGTTAATCGAAACCTTCAACACCCCATATCAGACAGCGCCGTTTAGTCAGTTGCAACCCGGACATTTTTTGCCGGCTATTGAACATCATATTCAGGAGGCTAAAGCCGAGATAGATGTCATTGTTACCAATCCTGAACGCCCGAATTTTGAGAATACTATTGCGGCACTTGACAAAAGTGGTTATATGCTGGGTCGTGTCAGTAGTATTTTATTCAATCTTAATTCGGCAGAAACCAATCCTGATATTCAAAAGGCTACTCAGGAGGTCTCTCCTTTATTGACCGATTTTAATAACGACATTAAATTAAAAAAACCCCTGTTTGAAAGGGTCAAAACCGTTTGGGCGCAAAGAGATACGCTTGTTTTATCCCCTGAACAGCAAACCCTGCTGGATAAAACCTATAAGAGTTTTACGAGAAACGGGGCATTACTCGATGATAAAGCACAAGGGCAATTACGTCGTATTGATAAGGAATTGGCAAAACTTAAACTGACCTTTGGAGAACATGTATTGGCTGATACGACGGCCTATGAATTACATCTGACCGATGAAGAAGATCTTAAAGGCTTACCCGGTTTTGCAGTTGATATGGCACGCCAAACAGCCCTGCAGAAATCCAAAGAAGGTTGGGTATTTACACTGGATTTTCCGAGCTACAGAGCTATGATGACGTATAGTGACCACCGTCATTTAAGACAGCAAATGGCTATAGCTTACGGTAAAAGAGGTTTTCAGGCTAATGCCAATAACAATGAAACCATCTTGTTGGACATTGCACGTCTGAGATTGCAAAGGGCACAATTACTCGGCTATAAAACCCATGCAGATTATGTGCTACAGGAACGTATGGCAGAAACCCCGGAAACAGTCCGTAATTTTCTCGATGAATTATTGACCAAAGCCAAACCTTTTGCTGAAAAAGAGTACGACAGGCTTCAGGATTTTGCTAACCGTAAAGGTCTAAACGACACTTTACGGCTTTGGGATGCGGGTTATTACACCGAAAAGCTTAAAAAAGCAACATTCGATTTGGATGACGAGTTGCTCAAACCTTATTTTAAATTGGATAATGTCGTCCACGGTGTCTTTACTATTGCTCATAAATTGTACGGTTTAAATTTTGAACCCATCGAAGGTATAGACACTTACCACAAAGACGTTCAGACCTATAAAGTCACGGATGACAAAGGCGATTTTATAGCCATTTTTTACACTGATTTCTTCCCGCGCCAAGGTAAACGTAATGGGGCATGGATGACTTCTTATAAAGACCAGTGGGTTGACCGTCAGGGTGATTCAAGACCGCATATTTCTATTGTCTGTAATTTTACCAAACCCACAGACCAAACCCCGTCCTTATTGACCTTTAATGAAGTCACCACCCTGTTCCATGAGTTCGGACATGCGTTGCACGGTATGCTTGCCCATACGACTTACCGTAGTTTATCCGGTACCAGTGTGTATTGGGATTTTGTGGAACTTCCCAGTCAGTTGATGGAAAACTGGGCGTATGAGCCGGAAGCTTTAGCCCTGTTTGCCAAACATTACCAAACCGGCGAACTTATTCCTATGGCTATGATCGAGAAAATCAAAGCTTCAGCTAATTTTATGGAAGGTTTGGCAACGGTGCGTCAATTGAGTTTTGGTTTGCTGGATATGGCTTGGCATAACACAGAAGATCTGGATGCTGTGACTAATATTCAAAGCTATGAAAAACAAGTCATGTCGCCTACCCAAATTTATCCGTTTGTGGATGAAACAGCGATGAGCCCGGCATTTTCTCATATTTTTCAAGGGGGATATTCAGCCGGTTATTACAGTTATAAATGGGCGGAAGTATTGGATGCCGACACCTTTGAATTATTTAAGGAAACCGGTATTTTTAATCCGGATACAGCCCTTAAATTCAAATTAAACATCCTGTCTCAGGGCGGTACAGAGCATCCTATGACTCTTTATAAGCGTTTTAGAGGACGTGAGCCAAAAGTAGAAGCTTTGTTGAAACGGGCAGGGTTGGTTTAAATCTTGCTTTGGGATCAGGAAACAGTGTTAATAAATATCATAACATTAGAGTGCTGATGGTTAACATCAGGTCATTGGTGTCTTGCTTTAAACTTGTATCAAATCTTATAGATTTTTGTATAATAGTTTGACTGCTGAATCTCCAAAATAAAAATTTGTTGTGTTGTGCAATATAAACACATAATCAGCGTTTTAACCTACGAAAAACAATATTATTTTGTAATGTGCATGTTTGACTGATGAAGACTTAAAACTTGGTTGATTGTTAACAATTGTAACATAAGTAGCTGATTATAAAAAAGTTTTAGTGTTTTTTTAGGGTGTTTATAAGTCTAAATCCTGTAAATTTGCCGTTTTATAAAAGATAACCCCCGTTATGTTGATACGAAAAACCTTGGTTTTTAAAACTTTATTATTGGTTATGACTTGGTATTTTGCCACTTCATTCCAAACCATACAAACACCACTCGTAAAACTTGTTGAACCTTCAAAACCTCTTGCCGTCAATTCATTTACCAGGATTGAATTTGAACAATCCATGCAGACTTTTTACCAGTCGTTACAGGCGGATAAGTATGATTTAGATTTTCAATCTTTTAATTATGCTATGATGGGGTATTATGGTATGTTGGGTCAAAACAAATTAGCTAATGAAAGATACGTGTCTATTATAGATTTCACCAAACCCAGTAATGAGAAGCGTTTTTATACGATAGACTTAAACCAAATGAAAATCATATACCATACATATGTTGCTCATGGAAGCAATACAGGGGCGGTCTATGCTGAAAAATTTTCTGACATACCTCAGTCACACCAGAGCAGTTTGGGCTTTTATGTTACCGGAAAAACTTATATGGGGAACAAAGGTTTCAGCTTAAAGTTACACGGCGATGAAGCGGGTTATAATAAAAATATGTACGATCGGGGTATTGTTATTCATACGGCAGATTATGTCAGTGATGCTATAGCCAGAGCACAGGGTCGCTTGGGGCGTAGTTGGGGTTGTCCCGTATTACCTGAAACAGTGTACAAACCCATTATCCATAAGATCAAAAACGGTTCAATGATTTTTGCCTATTACGATGACCCCGCATATCTCAGGAATTCTAAATACCTCAATACGGAAAAAGCTTTAGCCGTTTTCAGAGCGCAAAACCATAGTCGTTTTTCAGCTTAGCGATTTGGGATTTATCAAAGTCATAGATATCGTTAAAAATGACTAATTCATCATTCTCGTCAATATATACAGTGATATAGAGTAATTGTACCAATAAATCCTTATCCAGGTGCACCCGTTGTTTATAGGGACCGTTATACATCGCTTCCAGTACCCGGTCTAAATCCCAACCTTCTTTATCACGTAGTAAGTAAGCCGCAAATTCTGCCGGTTTTTCCACCCGTACACAACCGTGACTAAAGGCGCGGTATTTCTTTTCAAATAAATGATCGGTAGGCGTGTCGTGGAGGTAAATGTCCAGACTGTTAGGGAAAATAAACTTGACTAAGCCCAGCGCATTAGCAGCAGAAGGTCTTTCTACAAATGTGAAACGTTGTTTTTTTACCTCTTCACTGCTCCAGTCCACCGCATATGGATTGATTTTTTCGCCATCTTTATAAATACTGAAACCTTTACGTGTGTATCGTGTAGGATCCTTTGCCATGAGCGGTATCATCTCATCCCGGATGATACTCTGTGGAACAGTCCACGTAGGTCTGAACTCTATATATTCCATCTTATCCATAAAAACAGGTGTAGGACTGAAACCTTTACCTACAATAACGCGCATGCTGAAATCCAGTGTGTCATTGTTATAAGCATACAACATAAACTGCGGGATGTTGACAATAATATATTCTTTTCCAAAATCTTTATTGAGCCAACGCATACGTTCCATATTGACGATGAGCAGTTCACGTTTATGCTCGTTGGTCATATTGAGATAGTATAGTGTCCTTTCTCCGGGAATTCCATCTTCTTCCAGACCTTTCTCTTTTTGGAAATATTTCAAAGTCTCAATCAGTTCTTCATCCACTATGTTCTTGATGCTGTCCTGTAGAAATATATAGCCGCGTTTTTCTAAGTTTTCCCGAATTAATCTGACTTTTTTGTCTTTATACCCCAATGTGAACGTTTTGGGTTTGTCAAAAGAAAACTGTTTGTAGTCCTCTTTTTTGACATGAACCAGTTCTTGCAATTTTTGACGCATTTTAGTGTAATGCCTGTTGTTGGGATGCAGGGTTTCAATGGTTTTTTCAAGCGCTTCATCGTCAGTTACACGCAGTAAAAGATTGATGTCATCTTCATTTCTGATGTTATTAAGCCAAATCTTTTTGCCTTCGGAGGGATTTAAAATACGGCCTTGTACTATATGTTTTGCCAATAAAAAATATGAGGCGGTAATATTTTTATCCAATACGGCTATGGCAGAATCTGTAGGAGTACCGTGATAGAGCTTTTTGACAGCGGTTTTCAATTCAGAATACCGGTAGGTTTCCGGATTTAAACCGTAATACACTGACTGTTCCAGTACTTTCAGATAAGAATCAAATAAAGCGGTGTTTTGCTCTGAATATAACCAACGGGTTTTAAAATTATTTCTGTGATAAAACGTGTTGACATCATTGGCTATGCTGTCTTTAAAACGCGTGTCATAGACGGTAACCTCTTTATAATAAGCCGCAGAAGTATCGGTCATGGTTATAGCATTGCTGCTTTTATAGTCAGCTCTGGTCGTGAGGTCTGTTTTGATAGAATCCAGTTCTTGCAGTGTTAGCGTAGGTGGTTTAGGCGTTTTTTTGCAAGCCGTTAGCGTTAAAAGAATAAAAACGAAAGTAAAGGTAAATCTCATAGACATTCATTTTTTAACAAAGGCAAATATACAAAAACTAGTCATCTGACAATAAGGTAAATTGTGGTGGAACATTTTATCTGTTGAGGATTCAATAAATATTTACTAAAAACTGATTTTTAGCATTGAAAATACTCAGAGAAACGTTTATTTTTGTGCAAAATTTTAATCATATGTATTCACCTATTACACCACAAGTAGCCGTAAAGGTCATTAAAAGTAACGATCGCGTATTTGTCCAAATGGGGGCAGCAGCACCTCAGGCGTTAATTAAAGCTATGTCTGCCAGACACGAGGAGTTGCGTAATGTAGAAGTCTGTCATTTACATGTAGAAGGCGAAACACCTTATGCAGACCCAAAATACCGTGACAGTTTTCATGTCAATGCATTCTTTATTTCGCGTAACATAAGACATACTTTATCTGCCGGTAACGGTTCATATACTCCTGTATTTTTCAGTGAGTTACCAAACTTATTTATCAATAATGTACTCAGTATAGATGTCGCTTTGATTCAGGTTTCACCACCGGACAAACACGGTTATTGTTCGTTGGGTGTTACTGTAGGAGAAACATTGGCTGCTATAGACAATGCTAAGCACGTGATTGCACAGGTTAACCCGCGTATGCCGCGTACGCATGGTGCCGGTATTATTCACGTCTCAGAATTGGATAGTATGGTAGAGGTCACGGAAGAAATTCCTATACATGAATTACATGAACCCAATGAAATAGAACAAAAAATAGGTGACCATATTGCCAACATGATAGAGGATGGCAGTACACTTCAGATGGGTGTGGGTAATATTCCAAATGCGGTGTTACACCGTTTGCACAACCATAAAAATCTCGGGTTACATACAGAAATGTTTTCTGATGGGGTGATTGATTTGATTCTGGAAGATGTGATCAATGGTAATTGCAAAGGAATCAATAAAGGTCGTGCCTTAGCAACCTTCTTGATGGGTTCCAGACGTCTGTATGATTATGTAGATGACAACCCGTTTGTAGAAATGCGTGAAGTGGATTATGTCAATGATGTGTACAACATCAGGCAGAATCCTAAGATGGTCGCTATTAACTCTGCCATAGAAGTCGATGCCACAGGACAGGTTTGTGCCGATTCCATAGGTACACGTATGTATAGTGGGGTAGGCGGACAGATGGATTTTATCCGCGGTGCTTCCCTCAGTAAAGGTGGTAAACCTATCATCGCTATGCCAGCTACAACCGTCAAAGGTGCCAGTAAAATTGTACCTTTCTTAAAAACAGGTGCCGGTGTAGTGACCACCAGAGCTCACGTACGTTATGTAGTCACTGAATACGGAGTTGCTGATCTTTTCGGTAAGACCATAGAACAACGTGTCAAAGCCTTAGCTGAGATTGCACATCCAAAATTCAGAGAGCAGATTATCAAAGATTATTTTGATAATAATATTAATGGAGAGTATGTACTTTAATCCGAAATATGCATTAAAAATTCTATTACGAAGTTCTAATATATATAGAGTTTAAGATTTAAAACCGGCTTCACTTTAAAGTGAAGCCGGTTTTTTTTGAGATATAGAGATCCTTAATAAAGCAACGCTACTGAGACATGAGATTGTTTACCCATACAGCTTTAAGTGTTGCAATCACTGTTTTACGAATGTAAACGAATAAAAAACCTCTGTGATTCCCATGCGTCTAGTGGGTAAAATACGGCTGCTGTAAGGTGGTATTACAATACGTTACACAATTACATTAAACCACGCCAAACAATTATGTGGTAACGTGGTTTTGCTTACAGAAATACACAAACGGTTTTTACCAATCTTTTGCTTTAGTCCGTTTGACTCCTTTGGCTTTGGTGGCATTAACCTTAGCCTGAGTTTTCTTTTCCTCATTATTGAGCGCTTCGAGTAGTTGCTCGATTTGTTGGCGTGACATTTTACCTTTGGCGTTTTGCGGTTGCTCGTTAGGATTGTCACCCTTGGGTTGTTGGTCTTTTTGATTTTGTTGGACGTTTTGCCCATTATTCCGGTCCGACGGGTTATCTTGATCCTGCTGATCATCCTGCTCGTCACCTTTGTTTTGATCTTCTTGATCGTTCTGTTGATCCTGATTCTGTTGATCTTCCTCATTCTGACCTTTATTCTGCTGGTCTTCATTATCCTGTTGGTCTTTGTTTTGATCCTGCTCGCCTTGGTCGTTTTCGTCCTTGTCCTTGTCTTTATTCTGCTCTTTGTTGTCGTTCTCTTTTTCGTCTTTGTCCTGATCTTTATTTTGTTCGTCTTGTTGATCCTGTTGGTCTTGTTGATCGTTCTTCTCCTGCTCGTCTTTGTTTTGCTCCTTGTTGTCGTCCTTGTTTTGGTCCTTATTCTGATCTTGTTTGTCGTCTTGATTTTGATTGTCCTGTGGCGGGTTCTCCTTTAGGAATTTTTTTGCCAGGGCATAGTTGTACCGCGCTTCTTCGTCATCAGGGTTGAGTTTAAGACTTTCTTTGTAGTAATTGACAGCGTTCTGGTAGTCTTTTAACCCCATAAAAGCATTGCCCGAATTATAATAAGCTTTGGCTTTCAGGTTGTCGTCTTTGGCGGTTTCTGTAACAGATCGAAATTGTCTGACGGCCTCTTTGTAGCGTTTTTGTTGGAGCATGGCATTGCCCAGGTTATAGGCATTATCCGTGTTTGTATGTGCTAAGGACGCAGAGGTTCTGTATTGGTATTCCGCATCGGCATAGGTGGCGTTGTTATAGGCACGGTTACCTTGACGCATAGCCGTATGGGCTTTGTGTTCGAGTTTCGGGTCGGTTTTTTGCACTTGACTTTTGACGCTTATAACCGTCAGAGCCAAACCCAATGTCAGTATAAACAGCTGTTTTTTAGACGTCATTTTCATTAAATAAATTGAGCTTGTTAAACCATCTTGTTTTTTTGTCCAAGACAAAGACATCCAGTAATAAAATCAAAAATCCGATAGCAACAAACCACTGAAACTGATCTTTGTAATCGCTGAATTCTCTGGCTTCAAATTCTTTTTTATCGGCATTGTCTATCAATTTTTTAATGGCGTCAATAGTGGCTTTGGTTTGGTTACCGTCCCAATATTGGCCATTGCCGGCATCGGCGATCTTTTCCAGTATTTCAGGGTGTGCTTTAGTAATGACCATATTACCCTGATCGTCTTTTTTATAGGTAACCCCGCCAATTTTATTGGTAGGAATTGGTCCTCCTTTGGTCGTTCCCAGACCAATGGTAAAGACTTTTATTCCTTTCTCTTTTAAGGTTTTGGTCAAGGCTTTAGTACCTTCTTCGTGGTCTTCTCCATCTGAAATAAGGAACAAATATTTATTGGTGTCTTCATCACTGTCGTAATAGTTTTCAGCCAGTTTTAAAGCTTCGCCTATAGCTGTTCCCTGACTGGAGAGCATATCCGGATGGGCATTGTCTAAAAACATTTTACCCGCAGAATGGTCTGTAGTGATGGGTAACAGAGGATAGGCACTCCCGGCATATATGATGATACCCACACGGTCTCCACCCAGATTGTTGATGATGTTGTTGACCAAAAACTTAGCTTTTTCCAAACGACTGGGAACGATGTCTTCTGCGAGCATACTTTTGGAGACGTCTATGGCAAAAACGACATCCACACCGGTGCGTTTGACGGTTTTCAGCGTACTGCCTATTTTGGGGTTAACTAATCCTACGGTCAAAAACAAAACCACAACACTCAAGAGGATTACCTTTACTGCCGGTTTGACCCGGGAAAGTTCTGGTGTCAGACGTTTGAGTAAAATGCTGTCGGCATAGGTTTGTCTTACCCGCTTTTGCCATTGGACATAACCCAAATAGATGAGCCATACCAAAGGAATGATCAGTAACAAATAAAAATATGCAGGGTTGTCCAATCGGTACATCAGATAAAACTTTTAAATACGGTTTTACGCAATATATATTCTATAACGACCAATGCTAATGCCCATAACACCCATTGGCGGTACAATTCTTCAAAAATCTCGTATTTGATTTCTTCGACATCGGTTTTTTCCATTTTGTTTATTTCGTCATAGATCTCTTGTAATTTAGAATTACTCGTAGCTCTGAAATAAAGTCCGCCGGTGTTTTTGGCGACTTGTTTTAACAGGGCTTCGTCTATTTCTACGGGTTGTCTCTGGAAAATCAAACTACCGTTGGCACGACGACCTACAGGGAACCTTGCCATACCATTAGTCCCAATCCCAATCGTATAGACTTTGATGCCGAGTTCCTGAGCCATTTTTGAGGCTGTTATGGGGTCGATAAACCCGGAGTTATTCACCCCATCCGTAAGAAGGATAATAACTTTGCTTTTGGCCTTGCTGTTTTTGATTCGGTTTATGGCAGAACCCAGACCCATACCTATGGCAGTACCACCTTCCAGTTCACCCCATTCCAGTTCTTTAATGGTTCTTATCACGACGTCTTTATCACTCGTAATAGGGGTTTTGCTATAGCTTTCACCGGCATAAGCCACGATGCCTATACGGTCATTGGGCCGTTGGTTGACAAAACGTTCGGCAACGAGTTTTAAGGCTTTCAGCCGGTTAGGCCGTAAATCTTCTGCCAACATACTTGCTGAAATATCTATCGCCATGACAATGTCTATTCCACGGCTGGTTTTGGTTTTGGTATTCACCGAACGGTTGACCGGACGAGCCAGGGCAACAA
>PDWI01004195.1_pt1 | contig 28068 bp, 21 predicted proteins | sample 1430891 | NCBI WGS metagenome assembly PDWI01 (sample SAMN01162508, study PRJNA174530) | Oral metagenome, whole genome shotgun sequencing project. | biome: Marine environment; feature: Marine mammal; material: Swab sample of the gingival sulcus; isolation source: swab sample of gingival sulcus... | reverse complement strand
ATTGCCCCAGTTACCTGACGAATCTAGATACCACATTTTCCAGTTTTTGTTGTCTTTTGCATTATTAAAGGCATTTTTCAATCCCTGGGAAGCTGAAGCACCTGTAAAATCCGTACAGTTTTTCTCCGTAGATTCCTCCAAATTATAAAGAGCTATACCCGGTTGGGGTGTTATTCCCGTCTTATCCGTAAGGGCGTTAAAGATGTTTATAAACGCATCTTCATTAAGCTTATTCTCGAAAACCTTAACCTCCTTCAGAGAGTTGCAGCCCTGGATATTTATTTCTGTTAATTGATTTTTATAACACTCAAGAGTTTCCAAAGCCGATGCTCCCTGCGCATTAAGGGTTTTAAGCTGACACTCGTTACAGGTCAGACGTTTCAAAGCCGAGGCTCCCTGCACATTAAGGGTTTTAAGCGATGTTTGTTGAGCACAGTACAAGGTTTCCAAATTGGTTAAATCACCAACATCAAGGGCTGTCAAATTCTTTATAGTCCCACTGATACCCAGTTTCTTTATGTTGCCGGTAAGGGTAATGGTTCCCCCTGCCGTCCCGGTAAGGGTTCTATTTGTGTAATAATTATTCCCCGGAACGCTTGTTACATCAGCACCGCTTACGCTTACATCAGAGGCGTCAACAGTTAATACACCAACATTTATTTGTGTTCCGCTCCCAAGAGTCAGCACCGCTTTGGGCGAACTTGGTGTTCCTCCCGAAGAATCGGTTGGAGAGGGACATCCAACTAAAAGAAGGAGAGCTAACAGGAGAGCTAACAGTACCCCCCCCCCATCGATAATTTTTTATTCATTCTTTTCCTCCTCGAAAAGTGAAACTAAAATTTTCATGTGATTTATAACGCTGCCCCAAGCGGACAGAGATTGAATAAAGCACATGAATTTCCAACATTTGCACCAATCATACTACAAAACCACCCGATTTTTTCAAAAAATAACTCCACATGGAGTTTTTTTTGGGTTTTTCAGGATAAAATTCGCAGAAATTTTATGAAAAATGCTTGACTTTTAAAAAAAGCGATGATTGCTAATTCAATTACGAATTGGTGCAACGCAAGCGTTGCACTTATGAATTAGGAAACTGAAGGCTAAAACCTAACACCTAATAGCTACATTGGAATGGGGCAGCGGGTGAAGCATCGTTAAAAATAAACATCCATGTTTATTTTTAACTGCGAGTTTCTAAAAGAAACTCGATTTTGTTAAAAACCAGCCGCCATCCGTGGTGGTGCTGAAGAAAGAGCTGGGGAAGTACAGTATACTTTACAAGATTCAAGCGGAACACGCGGTGCGGCAACGCCGCAGCCCCCGTATGTAAATTCGTGATTGTTGAATATCATATTCTTTTAGGTGTTCTTCATCTATTTTCATATATTTATAATGTGTTTGTCCGGCAGGCAAATAGCATGCACTTGATTTTTTTATCATACTCGCTATAATTATTTGTTGTATTTGTGGTTGATAATGAAACGATATAATTTTTTTAAAGCTACCATTGTTCTATCTTTCTTCTTGTGGGCAGGCTTCCACTTCGCTGGAGCTCAATATACACCTTTTGATGCAAAAGGTGTAGGCGGCGGCGATACGCCTCTTTCCGAAGAGCTTCCCACCCCTGAAGAACAGCAGCAAAAAAAACTGCGGCTTTTTTATACCACTTATGCAGTTAAAAAAGGCGATATGGTGAGCACTATTGCGGAAAAATACGGTGTTAGCCAGGATGCAATCATTAGTATTAATAAACTCCGCAACACACGCACACTCCAAATCGGACAAATCCTTAAAGTACCGTCAATAGACGGTATCCCCTATAAAGTAAAAAAAGGTGATACACCGGAATCAATCGCCGACAACTATAAAATTTCACTGGAAAAACTTGCACTCGTCAATACTTTTACTGATAACACGGTAGAACCGGCATCAATGATATTTCTTCCGGATGCAAAACTTGACTGGGCGACATTACAGGAAATAAACGGCGATTTGTTTAAAAAACCGCTCAAAAGACGCTTTAGAATCTCTTCACGTTACGGTTGGAGAAACAACCCTTTCCGCCCCGGTGTTCGCAGTTTCCATAACGGCATTGATATGGCAGCACCTCGCGGAACGCCAATATACGCCGCGCTTGCAGGAAGGGTCATTGCTGCCGGATACAGCAAAGTATACGGTAACTATATCATTATCGCGCATCATTCAGGATACCGCACGCTCTATGGGCATCTTCATGCAATATTTACCTCAAGAGGGGCGTTTGTTACACCGTCTTCTAAAATCGGTATTGTAGGAAACACCGGCATGAGTACAGGCCCCCACCTTCATTTTACCATATTTAAAAACGGCTCCACACTTAATCCAGCAGGACTATGGAATTAGCCCTATAAACACACATACCCCATCACCATGAAGAAAAACCGAACACAGCGCTGTGTCTTTTACGCAACTTTCATTTTATTACTCCTTCTTTGCTGGATTCTTATTGCCGCAGCATTGTTATATACAAGAGCCAATAGACTGCTTTCAGCTCACCCCGAACGACAAAGCACGGACAATCCTCAAACTGACACACACAAAGCACCGTTATTCCAGACGCTCGCACCAATTACGGAAGCCGCACCGCAACCGCCGGCAATAGCCGCCCGTTCAGCCATTCTTATTGATGCACGCAGCGGGGCAGTTCTCTATGAAAAACACGCCGACCAAAGCATTCCTCCGGCATCATTAACAAAGCTGGTTGCCATATACACTGCAATGCAAGCAGTATCAGACGGAAAAATCACGCTACACGACACTATCATACCACCGCCGGAATCATGGGCAGTAAATATTCCGGCAGGATCATCACTCATGTTCTTAGGAAACGATCAACAGCTGACTGTCGAAGAATTACTTTTAGGCATGTCAGTTGTATCCGGTAACGATGCAGCAATCGCATTAGCGTTGCACACATCAGGCTCTGTCGCTGCCTTTGTAAAAAACATGAACGAAGAGATGAAAAAAATAGGGCTTATACATACCTCTTTTACAGAACCAAGCGGACTCAGTGAATACAATCGGACAACAGTCCGGGACTTTGCCCGTTTTTCCTATGCATATATACAAAAATATCCCCGACATTTACCGGATCTGCATGCTATCCAAGATTTCACCTATCCAAAACCGCATAATATGCTCAAAAATCAACCTTCAATACACCAGAAAGCAACAAACACCCTGTTAGGAAAACTTTCAGGCTGCGACGGTCTTAAAACCGGCTTTATTTACGAATCAGGATTTAACATTGCACTAACCGCAGAACGAAACGGAACCCGTTTTATTGCTGTAATTCTGGGAGGCGCAGGAAAAACCGGCATACAGGGAAAAAAAATACGCGAACAAAACGGCATAGCGTTAATGGAATGGGCTTTCTCTGCATTTGAAACAAAACCGCTGGAAATACAGCCAAAAACATTAACACTGCCCGTTCTCGGCAGCGCAGAAAAACCGGCATTCAGTGCGGTACAACCGGAAATACAATCATACTATCGCCCTCAGCACGCTTTTTATACAGCATTGCGCGCCACAAATACAACTCAGAACATAAAAACCAACATACTACTTCCTGAATATATTTCAGCGCCCGTATCGACCGGAGAAAGAATCGGTCATATCCGTATTGCTCAAAAAATAAACCAAAAAAACTATCTGTTAAGAGATTTTCCCCTTACCGCAGATACAACAATAAAAAGAGGAAATACATTACGCTGGAAATATGACCATGCTGCTATGCAATTTTTTTCAATGCTGAATCGTATCACATCGCACTAATATTTTTAATCGTTCTTTTTCTTGCATTCGGTATAGCAAATGGTAAAACTCCACGGAATCCGCTCTTTCTTTACACAAATGAAGCCGTTTGTATCTAAATAGTCAATATATTCTTCTGTATTCCATGATGAATAAATAGGAAAGTTCTTTTTCTTCGTAAAAAATTGCTGAATAGTTCCTAGTAGATTTTTCTCTTTCCACATAAAAGTCGGAGCAATAAACAAACCGTCATCTTTTAATACCCGTTTTATTTCCTGTAAGGCTGCCGACGGTTTGTCCATAATATGCAGCACATTTGAAAGAATAACCGCATCAAAGGATTTGTCTGCAAATTGCATCGCATACGAATCTTGTACAAAGTATGCAACATTGGAAGCCTGTGTCAGATCCTTTGCCCGTACAACCATGTCTTCAGAAAAATCTATTGCAGAAACTGTTTTTACGGTATCAGATATCGCACGGGGAACCATACCGCTTGCGGTGCCAACATCTAAAACATCCATATCTTTGGTAAGAGCATGACGCATCAACGAATACATATGCCGATACGCCTTTTTGTTTTCAAACATTTTATTATATATTTTTGAAAGCTTATCCCAAAAAACTTTATCGTTGCTCATAATCAACCATACCTCTTTATAATTCTATACGGAGATGCACCATATCACTACTTCTTTCAATTCGCAACTTTTTAGCCATTTGTTACCATCCAATAACATAAATTCTATACTAAAATCAAAACCGCATTCAAGATATACTCATTTAGTTATCACAAAAAAGACAGCTTCGTATACATATATAAAAGACGACTACACTGCCGCCACTTCCGCAGTAATAGGTTCGGTTAGGTTTTGTATTTTTGCATAGCTGAGCGGAATGGTTATCATCTCCGAAGGAATCATATGCGCAATCCGCTTTTTTGCCAGCGGTGTTTCACCCGATTTAACGACAACAGCGGCGTTTTTGTACACGGCATCAACCCGCATAAAAAGGTTGACGCCATCTTGATTATCCGTCAATACTTTACGCGGCATAATATAACGGATTCCTGTTTTCGGTACAGTAAGAATCTGCGCTGATTTTTGCAGCAATCCTTGAGCATATAATCCGGCGTTTTTTCCGGCAACTCTGCTTTCTTTTGTTACAAAATCAACAATATCATGTACATGCAGCACATTACCGCAGGCAAAAATACCGTCCACTTCAGTTTCCATACGACTGTCTACAACCGGACCGTTTGTAACCGGATCAATCGGCACACGGGCTTTTAGCGAAAGCTCATTTTCAGGAATCAGTCCGACTGAAAGTAAAAGCGTATCACAAGAATAATATTTTTGTGTGCCTTCTATTTCCTGAAATTTGGAATCTATTTGCGCAATTGTAACACCTTCCAGCCGGTTTTTGCCGTGAATAAAACTGATATTATGACTTAAAAAAAGAGGAATACCGAAGTCTTCAAGACATTGCGCAATATTACGGCTGAGTCCGCTTGAAAACGGCATAATTTCGACTACGGCTTTTACTTTTGCCCCTTCCAGAGTCATCCTCCGTGCCATAATCAAACCGATATCTCCCGAACCGTAAATAATCACTTCTTTTCCAATCTGCCAGCCTTCCATATTCATCATACGCTGCACAGTTCCTGCCGTGTACACACCTGCCGGACGGTACCCTTTTACCGCAATCGCACCCGCTGTCCGCTCCCTGCAGCCCATTGCAAGTACAATCGCTTTTGCATGAAGTATTTTCAATCCTGTTTCTGAAACAGCCGTAATGGTTTTGTCTTCGGCAATATCCAACACCATCGTATTGAGCATCAGCTGGATATCCGTACCGGCAGCTTGCTGAATAAACCGTCCGGCATATTCAGGACCGGTTAATTCTTCTTTAAATTCATGTAACCCGAATCCGGCATGAATGCACTGATTCAGAATACCGCCAAGTTCGCGATCACGCTCAATAACCGCAACCGATTTTACGCCTGTCTCCCGTGCAGCAAGAGCCGCAGCCAAACCGGCAGGTCCGCCGCCGATTACCACAACATCATATTCCATAGCAGCCTCATTCATCTTTCAACATTCCTGTTACAATTTCAGTTCCTGCATTGGATTTCAAAATAGTATCCACCGGAACATTAAGCTCTCTGCTCAAAATATCTAAAATACGCGGCATACAAAAGCCTCCTTGACACCGTCCCGTTCCGGGACGAACCCGCCGCTTCACTCCGTCAACTGTCCGAGCTCCAGCAGGGCGGCGAATTGCTTCGACAATTTCCGCTTCGGTAATAGTTTCGCAACGGCATATTATATGTCCATATAACGGATTTTCTTGAATTAAGGCCGCTTGTTCCTCATGTGAAAGCTGTGCAAATTGAGGCATTGCTTCCCTGATACTGATATAATCGGGTTTCTTTTCTAACACAGCGCCTTCTTGTTGTAAGAGCTCCGCAACGTATTCGGCAATCGCCGGTGCAGAAGAAAGCCCCGGAGATTCAATGCCGGCAGCATGAATAAAACCTTTCGCCTGTTGTGATGCGTAAACCATAAAATCGCCGGTATTCGGGCGGGCGCGCACCCCTGTAAAAGTTCTGATTGTTTTTTTGAAGTCTAATGCAGGCACCGATTTTTTTGCAAAGGTATCAATTTTATTCAGTCCATCAAGACTGGTTGATATATCCTCAGGATCATCACTATCTTCAGCGGTGGGGCCTGCAAGAATATTGCCGTCATACGTTGGAGTAACCAAAATACCTTTGCCTTTTTTTGTCGGTGCCTGAAAAATAACATGATTCACAATATCACCGCATGTTTTATCCAACACACGGTATTCACCTTTCCGCGGTAAAATTTGGTAATCGTTTTCACCCGCCATAGAAGCAACAGCGTCAGCATAAACGCCCGCAGCATTTATAACATAGGAAGCAGCAAACACCCCTTTCGGAGTGGTAACAGTAAACATCTTACCGGTCTTTTCTATTGCCGTAACTTCCGCATCCGTTACAAGCTCTACACCATTTGCGACTGCATTTTCGATAAAGGCAAACGTCATGCTGAACGGACACACAATACCGGCTGTTCCGCAGTAAAGGGCTCCCCGCGTTTCAGATGAAAGATTCGGCTCTTCACATAATGTTTTTTCTGAATCCCATATTTCAAGATCGGTGATTCCGTTTTGCATACCGCGTTTATATAAATTTTTAACTTCTTCCATTTCCTCATCGGAAAAGGCAACAACTAATGATCCGATTTGTTTAAAATGAAAATGTAATTGAGGGGCTAACTGTCTGATAAGCTCATTGCCTCTCACATTGAACCGTGCTTTTAATGTTCCCGATTTTGCATCATAACCGCCGTGAACAATCGCACTGTTTGCTTTTGAAGTTTCATCACAGACATCAGCATTTTTTTCAAGCAACACAACATTCAGCTTATATTGAGAAAGCTCACGTGCAATAGCTGTTCCCGTAACTCCGCCGCCGATGATTATAACATCATACATTCTTTGCATCTCCTGCATTTTCGTTTTTTCGAAAAGCATTTTTCAGTATTCCTAAGTGCGAAATCTGTTTAATTTTATACTTTCTAAATGAATGTAACAGAGCCACTTGCAAAAGTCGGTTGCTTTCGAAGTGGCTTAAAAAAGCTCATTTCATTACGCTTTTTTGTACATTTTAGTAGCACTTGCAAAATCTGTCTGACTTTTACAAGTGCTGCATTTGTTATTTTTCTTCCCAATCCATTGAACGGGTAACAGCTTTTTTCCAGCCTTCATACAATTTATTGCGCGAAGACTCCGGCATGTTTACACTAAACTCACGATCAACCGCCCAGTTACTTCTTATTTCATTTTGATCTTTCCAAAAACCGACAGCAAGACCGGCAAGATATGCCGCTCCGAGCGCAGTGGTCTCTACAACTTGCGGACGGTGTACCGGTACGCTTAAAATATCAGCTTGGAACTGCATTAAGAAATTATTCGCTGCGGCTCCGCCGTCAACTTTCAATGCTTTCAGCGTAATTCCTGAATCTTTTTCCATAGCGGAAAGAACATCTTTTGTTTGATAAGCGATTGATTCCAAGGTTGCACGCACAATATGCTCGCGTTTTGCACCACGGCTCAAGCCGACAATAGCTCCCCGTGCATACATATCCCAATACGGAGCGCCTAAACCGGTAAAAGCAGGTACAACGTATACCCCGTTCGTATCTTCGACAAGATTTGCATAGTATTCGGTTTCGGCGGCATCATAGACCAACCGCAGCTGATCACGCAGCCACTGTACCGAAGCACCGGCAATAAAAATACTGCCTTCAAGCGCATAGTGTACGGTATTGCCAATTCCCCATGCAATGGTAGTTAAAAGCCCGTTTTGAGAAGTAATCGGTTTCTCCCCCGTATTCATTAAAAGGAAACAGCCAGTTCCATAGGTGTTTTTTGCCATTCCGGCTTCAAAACATGCCTGTCCGAACAAGGCAGCCTGCTGATCGCCTGCGGCTCCGGCAATGGGAATTTTGGAACCGCCGAAAGTATGCTCATCAGTTTCACCGTATACGAAGCTGGACGGTTTTACTTCGGGAAGCATTGAACGAGGAATGTTCAGTTCTTTTAAGATTTCTTCATCCCATTCCAAATTTTTAATATTGAAGAGCATTGTCCTCGAAGCATTAGTATAATCAGTAACATGAACTTTTCCGCGGGTGAGGTTCCAACGGGCACCTTCAACATTGTCAAGTATCCATTTTATTTTGGTACCGGAAAAATAGGCATCAATAATAAGTCCTGTTTTATCCCGAATTTTATCAGTCCAACCTTTTGCTTTTAAGTCATCACAAATTGAAGCGGTACGGCGGCACTGCCAGACAATCGCATTGTACACCGGTTTTCCGGTATTTTTGTTCCAAACAACGGTTGTTTCCCGTTGATTTGTAATACCGATTGCAGCAACTTCATCGGGACGGGTTCCCGATTTCTCCAGAACTTGGCGGGCAACACCGCTTTGTGTTCCCCAAATTTCCATTGGATCATGTTCAACCCAGCCGGACTGGGGAAAGATTTGAGTAAATTCCTGCTGGGCTGTTTCAATAATCGAGCCGGCTTTGTCAAATAAAATAGCACGGGAACTGGTTGTTCCTTGATCAAACGATAAAATATATTTTTTCATACAAACTCCTTCTGATTTTGTATTTTATCCGGTGATGGTTTGTTTTAACCCTTAAAACAACGCTGTATAAGTTACAGCCCCAAGCACACCACCTACGATTGGCGCAACAACCGGTATCCACGCATAATTCCATTGGCTGTCGCCTTTTCCTGCAATAGGCAGTACCGCATGTGCAATACGGGGACCTAAATCACGAGCAGGGTTAATGGCATAACCAGTCGGACCACCAAGAGACATACCGATTACAACAATAAGTAAACCAACAGCAATGGGCGCAAAACCAGGGGCAATTTCATTTGCTCCGATAAATAAAATACCAAACAAGAGCATAAAAGTACCGATTGCTTCTGTCAAAAAGTTTGCCACGGGATTATAAATTGCCGGAGCTGTACAGAAAATACCCAATTTTTTACCTTGATCTTCTGTTTCTGCCCAATGAGGAAGATAGGTAAGCCATACTAAAACAGCACCGATAAAAGCACCTATCATTTGAGCTGCTATGTAAGGAAGGACATCTGCCCACGGAAGATTTCCGATTGCAGCCATACCAATCGTTACAGCAGGATTTAAATGTGCACCGCTAATATTGCCGACCGCATATACCCCCATCGTTACAGCAAGCCCCCATGCAAGCGTAATCACAATCCATCCTGAATTTTCTGATTTGGATTTACTGAGCAAGCATCCTGCAACAACTCCGTCTCCCAGTAAAATCAAAATGGCAGTTCCTACAATTTCAGCCAAAAAAGTTGACATAAACACCTCCATAAAAAAAATCATTTCTTCTGTCTTTTTCTATATCACGCTTTTTATGTATAAACCAAACAAATTTTTACAAAACAGTATTATGAACAAGCCATATTCCGCGTTGCAATAATATCAACTCCGGTCTCTAAAATATTCGGAATAATAACATCTCCTACAGATACCGGAGCTTCTATCTTTTGATTATTAATGATTTCCATTACAGAAAAAATACGGTCTTTCGGAATAGGTGCCGATGTCTTCACCGGAAGCATAGATAAAAATCCGTTTTGTATACGGACGGTTGAACTGATATTACGGCGCGGATCTTCCATCTCTTGCAATCCATATTGCAGTCCCCGTTTACAGCTATATCCGGTAATTTTATAGCCACTTTCTTCTTCAAAAGCATTCAGTTTACATCCCATAGGGCACGATACACACGTAAATTCTTTCATATATGACCCCCTTTTGAAGGCTATTTACAGCACCGACAAGTTCTCATAAAATAATTCATATCTCTCTATACATAGTATAAATCATGATTCTGTATTTTTACAAATAAAATATTGACAAATATGCATAAACAGCCTTTTTGTATTATGCAGGTTGCATTTCTCTGTCTGTTTGCTTACACTTTTTGGACACAACCGATAAATATATGAGAAATGTACATACATAGAGAGAAAAATAGGAGACGACCACATGGAAAATAATATTATTACACAGCTATTCGGAACATGGGCAATGGATATAACAACGGGTACTATCCTATTCAGACTTGGACTATCATTTTTCCTTGCCGCTATTATCGGTTGGGAACGGTCAAACAAACGCCACTCAGCGGGATTGCGTACATTTATTATTATCACACTAGCATCAACATCTGCCGCTTTGATTGAAGCCTCTCTACATGACAGCGATTACCTTGCATCATCAATTGCCGCCGCCACAATTATCGGTATTGCACTGATTTCAGGATATCCGATTTCGTTCAGCTCAAAAGGACAAATCCGCGGCGTTACGACTTCTGCCGGATTATGGTCATGCGGCATCATGGGGCTTTCCATTGGATTAGGATTCTATTCAGTCGGCATTGTTTGTTTTATTATTCTGTTTTTTAGTCTTTCAGCCTTACCTATAGTGGAAAAATACTTAAAAGACCGGTCTAATCATTTTGAAATACATCTTGAACTCAAATCACGAAGCGATTTACATAATTTTTCTACCACAATCCGCCGTCTTGGTATGCGTATTGATGCTATTGAAGTAAATCCTGCATATTTTCATTCAGGCGTCAGTGTGTATTCAGTTTCTTTTACTATCAGCAGCAAAGAATTGAAAAAATACAAAAATCATAATGATATTATTGAAGCCTTACGCTCTCTGGAATATGTCTCTTATATTGAAGAAATGGAATAAAAAAGTTCAAACATAATTATACTTGCGTGATAAGAAAAAGACATTGTATAATATTTAACTATGAAGAAACGTTTGCGTTTCAAGGAGGTTTTTATAGTATGAAAAAACACTTATTGATTATGTGTGCCGTAATTACAGCGGGACTGCTCACCTTTGCATTAATAGGATGCAGCAAGGCTGAAGAGAAAAAGGTCATTCGCGTAACAACAAAATTTGTTGACAACGAACAAACAGCAAAATCATTGGTAAAAGTCGTTGAAGGGGTAAACAGCCGCTCAAAAGGCTCACTTGAATTACAACTCTTTACAGCAGGCACCTATCCGTTCGGAAAAGACGGTATGGAACTCATTGTAAACGGGGCTGATGTTATTCAGGTTGACGGTATAAACTTTATTGCAGACTATGTACCTGATTTTGATGCAGTAACAGGCCCGTTCCTTTATAGATCTTTTGATGAATATCTTGCAATGACAAAGTCTGACTTGGTACAAAAACTGAAAAAAGAAGCATTGGAAAAACATGGTATCCGTATTCTTTCACTTGATTGGGTATTCGGATTCCGCAGTATGATGCTCAATAAAGCTATCCATGAACCGGAAGATATGCGCGGCTTAAAAATCCGTGTGCCGACGAGCCCGTTATACACCTATACGCTTGAAGCAATGGGGGCAAATCCTATTGGCATGCCCTATCCTGACACCTATTCTGCAATTCAACAGGGTGTTATTGACGGCGTTGAAGGTTCAATTCTTACCTATTGGGGTACAAAACAGTATGAGAATGTAAAAAAATACTCTTTAACCCGCCATTTACTCGGTGTTTCAGCCGTTGCTATTTCCGACAAATGCTGGCAGAGCCTAACGCCTGAACAGCAAACCATTCTTGCAGAAGAATTTGAAAAAGGTACTGCTGATAATTTAAAAGAAACCATTGCATTAGAAGATGAATATGCAGAACAACTGAAAGCACAAGGCGTAGAATTTTTTGAAGTAAACGCTCCCGCTTTTGCAGAAGCTGCATCAGTTGTCTATACCAAATTCCCGAAATGGACACCCGGTATTTATGAACAACTGCAAGCAGAATTAGAGAAAATAAGAGCCGATTTAAAAAAATAATAAACTGATCTATTGCTTTCAAGGCAGTACGTAAAAACGTGCTGCCTTGCACATTTTATGGAGGAACAGTTGTTCTTAAATAAAGATGACTTGAAAAAAAACTTTGAACTGTATATTGGCGGTGCGTTCATCAGTGTTACTGTTATTACCGTTATCATCAATGTTTTTACCCGATATGTTCTAAAATTCACCTTTATATGGGCGGAAGAAATTTCTGTTACATGCTTTATCTGGACAATTTTTTTAGGTGCAGTCGGAGCTTTCAAACATAAAACGCTTATGGGAGTCGATTTTTTATTGCAAATAACAAAAGGCAAAGCACGTACCATTATCGGTTTAATCAGTAATTTAGTAGTATTCATTGTTGCGCTTACCATGGCAGGCATGTCATTTATATATGTATTCAATTCTCAAAAAATTACTGCTGCTTTACAAATCTCCTACAAATGGACAAATATTTGCATTCCGCTTTCCTTTATTATGATTTCAATATATGCGGTTATGAATTTAATCCGCTATATCGGCAGCATCCGTGAAAATGCAACCGGTAAACAAAACCTACAGGAGACCGTCTAATGCTACTTCATCCTATGTTTCCCATTGCGGTTTTATTTATTCTGTTTTTCTTAAATGTTCCTATTGCACTCTCTCTCATCGGCGCATCTCTGTATTATTTTGCCTTTATCAATACCGGAATCCCCATGACGATGGTTGTACAACAGTTTACGACTGCCGTTGAATCATTTCCGTATCTTGCCGTGCCGTTTTTTATCATGCTGGGTTCAATTATGAACTATTCAGGAATTAGCGACAAACTGATGGATATGGCGGAAGTACTTGCCGGACACTTGAAAGGCGGTCTTGCACAGGTAAACTGTTTGTTGAGTGCCTTGATGGGCGGTATTACCGGTTCCGCAAATGCAGACGCAGCAATGGAAGCCAAGATTCTCATTCCGGCAATGCGCCGAAAAGGGCTATCTCTTCCGTTTTCCGCAGCAGTTACCGCTGCATCTTCTTCGGTAAGTCCTGTTATTCCGCCCGGGAACAATCTGATTATTTATGCAATGATTGCAAATGTAGCGGTCGGCGACATGTTTCTTGCCGGCTATACCCCCGGGCTCTTAATGACCGGCGCACTGATGCTAACGGTATATCTGGTTTCAGTCCGGCGCGGCTATGCTCCCACACGAGATAAACGAGCAAGCATGATTCAAATCGGTGTGCAGCTGTTTAAATCTTCGTTTGCACTTGTTATTCCGTTTGTTATTATTTTGGGAATGCGCATGGGCGTTACAACGCCGACTGAAGCAGGCGGTGTTGCAGTACTTTTTGCGCTGGTGGTCGGACTTCTTGCCTATAAAAAACTGGAATGGAAACACTTTCCTATTATCTTGAGGGAAACAGTTCAGAGTACCGGTTCCGTTATGCTTATTATCGCATCGGCAAAAGTATTCGGTTATTACATGGCAAGCGAACGGATTCCGCAAATGATTACCGCGGGATTACTGGCTATTACACAAGATAAATTCATCCTTTTAATGATTATCAATGTGGTACTGCTCGCTATCGGTATGTTTATTGAAGGCGGTGCAGCATTGGTTATTCTTGCGCCCCTCCTTGTACCGGTTGTATGCGCACGCGGAGTTGATCCGCTGCACTTCGGTGTTATTATTATTGTCAATATTATGATTGGAGGATTAACGCCGCCGTTCGGCTCTATGATGTTTACGGTTTGTTCAATCGTTAATTGCAAATTTCAGGATTTTTTAAGAGAAATTTGGCCATTTATTATTGCGCTGCTGATTATTTTGATAGCAGTAACATATTCCGAAACGGTTGCACTGGCAATACCGAAATTATTCGGCTATGTTTCAGAATACCGTACAATGTGATATAAGAAATTTCTAACACTATACAAAACGGAAGCATGATGCTTCCGTTTTTTTTGCCCTAAACATATTGCGTATCTACCGAAGAAACCCTGCTATCTCTTTCAGATCAGTAAATATGCCGTCCGGCTTTACCGAAGATTCTTTCACCGTATTCATATCAGATTCACCCGAAAGAACCAATAACCCTTTTGCGCCGTTATTCACCCCGGTTGCAACATCAGTATACAGACGGTCTCCCACAAAAGCAATTTCTTCCTTTTTCCAACCGGTTCGCTGTATGACCATATCAAGCGTCGCCGCATTCGGCTTACCAAGTATCGCATCAGGATTCCGCCCCGTTGAAGCGGCAATCATTGCGATAAAAGCTCCGGCATCGGGAATAAATCCGCCGGTTACCGGACAGTTAATATCGGGATGCGTCGCAAAATACCGTGCCCCTTCACGGATAAACGTACAGGCTTTCTGAATTTTCTCATAGGTCAGCGTAAGATCAAAACCAAGTACAACAATATCGGGATTATCTTCAGTCAAAATAATTCCAGCTTCTTTAAAACTTTCAATAAGAGCAGGTGTTCCGACAAGATATACAGACTTTTCTTTGTAATGCGTACGCAAATATTCGATAGTAACATCTCCGCTCGTCATAATACGGCTGCGGTCAATAACACAGTTCATCTGTGCCAGTTTTTCTACATAATTTTTATAATTTTTTGAAGAATTATTCGTAAAAAAGAGAAAATCCCGATTCGTTTCTTTTACTGTTTCAATAAATTCTAAACTGCCGGATATAATACTGTCGCTTAAATAGAATGTCCCGTCCATATCAAGCACAAAACATCGGCAACTATCTAACAATTCATATACATCGCGCACCGCCACACCATTCCGTATAGCCGCTTCTTCTTGATTCATAATAATACCTTCCCCAAATATACATTAGTATCCGTTTTTTTTACGGCTTTTACACCCTCACCGCGATTCCTGCAAAAGCAGCTTTCTCTGTTTACAGCATCATTACCGTTCATACTATCCATTTTAAGACAGCTATTCAATCAGTACAAACCGCATATCAAAAAAACGGTTTGACACCTCCACACATCTATGATACCATCTTGACATGAATAAAAGTTGTAGAACAATAATTACATCAGTACATCAGTACATCAGTACATCAGTACATCAGTACATCAGTACATCAGTACATCACGCTAAAACGCACCTGTCCTGCTGCACGGCAGAAGTATTTTTTCTTAACACACTATTTTCTTTTCAATTACAACGCCCGCATCGGTTTTTTGTCAAAAAAAATACATGGGGGCATTTTTATGTATACATAGGGAATAATCCCCGCTTCTTGAAGTTAAAAGACGGTGTTCCATCCGCCAATGATAAACTAATAATGAGAAATTAAAAATTATTTTAAGGAGGTTTTCGATATGAAAACAAAAAAAGGATTAAAGAGCTTAGCCCTTTTAACACTAACACTGTTAATTGGATTAACAGGCTGTCCCACAAGTGTCGACGCTAATAATAGTGCAGGGACTAGTGTCGATAAAAATATGATCACCATCTTAACCAAACCAAGTGAATCAACCGATGACTGGACATCAAATAAACCCATTGCAGCAGAGGCGGCATGGGAGGGCGCTTTTGTTCGCAATAAGATGCTTCTTTTTCCCTATAAAATGAACCGGTATGAAGTTACCTATAAACTGTGGAAAGAAGTGTATGACTGGGCAAAAGATCATGGCTATATGTTTACCCATGAAGGACAAAAGGGTACGGCAATGATATATGACAGTTCTGATTATAAGCCTTATAATGACGCAGATCATACAGAGCTTGAACCTGTTACAAATATCAACCTGTCTGATATGCTTGTATGGTGTAACGCCTACACTGAAAAGCTAAGAGGAAATGTCAAAACTTGTGTATACCGACACAAAAAAACAGGTTATATAATAAAAAAAGCGGTTCCGGACAAGAAAGTTATAGAGCTTCTTCAGAACACATTAGATGAAGCAAGCTTTTTAACGAAAACTGGTTTCCGCTTGCCAAGTGAGGCAGAATGGGAATTTGCTGCGCGCGGTGGAGATCCAAGCAATAAGGCGCAATGGGACTTAGCTTATGCAGGCAGTGATAATATTGATGAAGTTGCATGGTATCATGATAATAGCGGTGATGATCCTACTCTTGAATATAATAACTGGACTCATGCAGTAGGAAAGAAAAAACCGAATGCCTTAGGTTTATATGATATGAGTGGTAATATTGATGAGCTTTGTATTGATATGTATGCCAATATCCCGGAAGACAACTTCGTCGGTAATGTTTACTGGGATTTTGAAGATGGAGAAACTACTGTTGTAAGTAGAGGCGGTAATTATGCTGATAGAAAAGGTGAGCTTTGGAGCAATAATAGTGATAAACATGATGCCAATACAACTGTGTATAGAAGCAATTCCGGCTGGCTTACTTCTGATATTGGTAAATATCAGAACGGCTTTAGACTTGCACAGAGCATAAATCCTTATATAGATCAAATTGTCATAAAAGCGAATAAAAAAAAGTATACATTTTTTATGTTTGATAAAGCTAAACGCTGCGTCAATTTTGAAAGTGGGGATTACGATCAATGGGGAAATCCCGAATACAGTGGTATACTCTTTTTTAATGAAGATTTTTCGATGTTTACCCTTAATCATTATAGAAATTATGGGCGAGAACACAAGGATATGGAAAGCAAAAAAAAATTGGGCTTTATAGAAAATGGGAAAATGCTTACCGAATGGGATTCTTTGATAATTGATAATACTGCTGATTTAACGCAAATTATAAGCCGTTTGGGCGGCAACAATAGTACGACTGTTGATAAGAATATGATCCTAAAGTCTACAGAAGGAAGTCCTATTGTTTTCAACAAATTTGATAAAACAAATCGTTCCGTCCATTTTTATTTCTTTGATATGGGGTTTTATTCAGGGAAAATAACATTTAACGAAGATTTTGATGCCATCAGCATATCAGATTACAAAAAAGTTACTGAGCCTCCAACAACTCCTAGCTATGGATTTGTAGGTACGATGTTAGAGCTAAACAGCTGTACATATTCTATAAGAGATGTAATAGAGCGTTTCGGTTATGTACTGCCACATCCTGCCGAAAAGGTTGTTTGGAACATATCTGATACATGCTATTATTATTATGAACCTGACCCTACAGATAACACTAAGGGTATAAGGTATATTTCTTGCTTATCAAACGGTGTACTTTGGTCAGGGGATACCAGATGGGAGAATAAAAGTAGCTATACTAGAGATGGTGATATTTTTACAGTAAAACATCCTAGCGGGAATGAGGGTAAGTATGACTTAACTGTTGAAAATAACAAATTAGTTGAAAAAGATATTGGTTTTTATAATAAAGAGAGAAAATTACCGCCAACTGCACTATATACAGCTGAGCAAATCAAAGCCGGTGCTGTAAATACTGTTGAGCCTTAGTATACATTCATACTTCAAAAATATTTAAAACAAAGGAGCTTAATTCGATTGATTTCGGATAAGCTCCTTTTTCTTAATTTTGTATTAAAAAATCGTATATACAAAGGGTTGACAAGCCATTATGTTGAGAAAAGTACGGACTTAGATGCCATAAAATTGTTTCCTATAAGCATTCCCCTGCACTGCTGACACTCCGGCGGTATTCTGATATGATACCGCACATGGCACATTGTATTGTTCCCTCAGCTGAGGAAATTTTGGATAAAGAATATAAGGTTTTAGACAAAGGATTCGTCCGTCTCGTAGATTATTTGGGCGGCGATGCCCGTATTGTACAAGCTGCACGCGTTTCTTATGGACAAGGAACAAAATCAGTCCGTGAAGATGCCGGACTCATAGATTATTTGCTGCGGCATCAGCACACCTCACCATTTGAACAGGTTGTACTCACATTCCATCTCAAAATGCCGATTTTTGTTGCCCGTCAATGGATACGGCACCGCACAGCACGCGTAAATGAAATTTCAGGGCGCTATTCTATTATGCAAAACGAATGTTATGTACCTGCATGCGATGATATCGCGTATCAAAGCACAAACAATCGACAGGGGCGCAGTACCGACTCCATTTCTACAGAAGAAAAACAAACCGTTCAATCACGGTTTTCAGATCAACAGGAGCAAATTTTTGAGGGTTATCAACAACTTATTAACAAGAACATTGCCCGCGAACTTGCCCGTATCAATCTGCCCCTTTCAACATACACCGAATTTTATTGGCAAATAGATTTGCACAATCTCTTTCACTTCTTAAAACTGCGCTGTGATATGCATGCACAAAAAGAAATCCGTGATTATGCCAATACGCTGCTGGAAATCTGCCGTAAAACAGCACCGCTGGCAACTCAATCATTTGAAAAACATATCCTTTCAGGCGTTCGTTTTTCAGAAGGTGAACTCAATGCACTACGGAATCTTCTTGCAGGCAAAGAATCAGGTTTAAGCGGCAAAGAATTGCAGCGGTTTGAAGAAAAAATCAAATCAGGAGAGCAACTCTAAAAAAGCATCACACACCTCTGTCGTCAAAGACAGAGGAAACAAACCACAAAAATACGCCTGCGCTTGACTTATATCCTCATACGGATTCTTTTCCCCAGTCCGGTAAAGGCTTTTAGCTTAATTTCCTGTCCTTCAGGCGTAAGAAAAAAACCGTCAAATGTACCGCAAATTATTTTATAATCAGTTTTACATACAAACGCGTTTAACTTACGATGCAGCACCGTTGCCGGATTAAAGGTTAAATCAACCATATTTTCAGTATCCTGAATAATCCATTGTTCACCCGAACCGTATGGACGGCTTATCCGTACCGGCGGCAGCGGTATTCTTTTTCCGCCAAAAAACAACATATTATCATTATAGGCATACTTATCCGTTGAAGTGGAATCACTCAATTGAAAACTCACCTGCACACCATCAAGATAGCCTAAGCCTATCAAAAAAGCCCGGCGAGTGCGCAATCCAATATACGCCTGCCGAAAATCTAAAAAACCGGCAGCAGTCTTTTTATCAAGCTGAATATCCCAATCACTCCCAAAACTAATCCAACCGGTTGAACGGAAAGAGCGCAAATAGACCGCTTCACAACGACGATTCACAAAATACGGAATAACAGCTGAATAGTCCGTACATTCGGGATTGCATGCATCAAAATCAAGCCGCCCTTCACACGTCGGTCTGCCGCGTGATCCCAAAAAATCAAAATCAGCATGCAGCATACCTTTGGAAAGACGGGAAAATAACCGAACATACCGCCGCCGCACTCTACACGCGGCAACAGAATACGGAATATAATGAGGCAAGTGCATAAATCCTGCCGGTAAAATCTGACGGTAGGCAAACTGACGATTTGTTTGACGAAGCCAAAACATCGTTTCCATATAAGAAAAATATCCGCCATAAAAAAATTCTATTGCACCCAAAATATGTTCATCACAAAAAACAAGCCGTAATGTATCAATAACCCGCAAATCAGTAATAAAAGACGGAGACGGTAGCCGCCCGTAGGGATTTTTCAAACCGCGAATATCAAAATTGTGGAACATACCCGAATATGATCCGAAAAGAGGACGCCCGCGCTCTACCGGTTTTCTCGGTGCCGGAGTAATAATACGCGTATATTGTTGTTTCGTATTTAGCATAACGTTATAACCTTGAGCTGATTTACCACAGTGCAAAACCGTTATAAACAACTCTTTTATAGATAGCTATCACTTTTACCATAAATACACTGATTTTGAAAGTTGTTTTTGTATTCTTGACATTTTTTTTAACTGAACATATACTCATATAAACAAATGAGTATATGTTCATATATTATTATGAAACACTCATTCAATACTTTGATTGACTCAACCGGATTATAGGGAGGACTTATGTCTTGCGCATGTACGATACACACACACTCCGATAACGAACATCATCACGATCATCATCCCCACGACCATGGAGCTTCATGGAATAAGAAAGAAGTAATACGGTTTGGACTTGCTGCGGTCTTTTTTATTGCAGGAATAGCACTCACCGTTACACAAGCACCGTTTGACATTGCTTTTTCCTCTCAGTCTGCACACATAAGTATTCCTTTTTCAGTTATTTTGTTTCTTTCCGCCTGGCTTTTTGCCGGATTTGAAGTCTTCCATAATCTGATCACCACGGTAGGGAAAGGCAGCATCTTTGACGAAAACTTTCTGATGACGTTTGCCACAATCGGGGCGTTTATTTTGGGAGAATGGACTGAAGGGGCTGCTGTTATGATTTTCTTCAATTTGGGAGAACTATTACAGGGAGCGGCAGTACAGCAATCACGCAGAGCAATCACCAATCTCATGGATCTCAGACCGGAAAAAGTTCGTTTATACCAATCACCTTTTCAACATGAACAGGTATTACAGACACATCAGCATACAGGCTCCGAATCCTGCTATGTAGACCACGATCATACAGATGAAACGGAAGAACAAAGTGAAACTACCGAACAATTTTTATCACCGCAATCCGTACCGGTCGGCACACTCATTCTGGTAAAAGCCGGAGAAAAAGTACCGTTGGACGGCGTACTGGTTGAAGGAGCATGTTCATTTGATACCAGTTCAATGACAGGAGAAAGTGTTCCCCGTTTTATAAAACAAGGTGAAAATGTCTTAGCAGGATTTTTAAATCTGGACGGGCTTGCCGTCATCCGTACAACTGCAGATGCTGACGAAACAGCGGCAGCTAAAATGCTTGCATTGGTTGAAGAGGCGCAAAACCGTAAAGCAAAAACAGAACGGCTGATTTCGGCCTTTGCGCGTGTATACACTCCGATTGTTACCGCGGCTGCCTGTTTGCTCGCAATTTTTCCGCCGTTTGTTTTGCTTGCCGTACAAGGAACCGCTATAGAAGGTTGGCAGAGTTTCGCGCCATGGTTTGAACGCGGTCTCGTCTTCTTGGTTATTTCCTGTCCATGTGCCTTTGTCATTGCCGTCCCCCTCGGCTATTTCGGCGGATTAGGCGGAGCGGCAAAAAAAGGTATCTTAATTAAAGGAGCCGATTTTATCGACTCATTGGCAAAAACAGAAACCGTTGTTTTTGATAAAACCGGCACGCTCACTGAAGGAATTCTAAGCATTTCAGAAGTAATTCCAGCTGAGGGTATCGACATAAACGAGTTACTTTCATACGCCTACTCTGCTGAATACCACTCAAATCACCCGATTGCAAAAGCGGTTAAACAATATGCAGAAGAATCTTTAAAAAGAGAAGACTATCCGACTCTCTATGAATCTTTGCAGGAATTACATGACTATACAGAAACAGCAGGAAAGGGACTTTCGGTCAACTACCGCGGCAAAGAACTGAAAGCAGGATCTCCGGCATTTATCTTTGGCTTAGACAGCGCTGTACCCTCTACTATTAAGCAAGCCGAAGGGGTAAAAGTGTGTTTTTCCTACGGCAATAGCTACCTTGGCTATATTCTCTGCACAGACAGCATCAAAACAGATTCGGCACAAGCAGTAAAAACATTACGGAATGCAGGCGTTCAGCAGATTGAAATGCTAACCGGCGATAACACACAGACTGCTCAAACCATTGCAGATAGTTTGGGCTTAGACGGTTTTAGGAGCAAATTGCTACCGCATGAAAAAGTCAGCCAGTTTGAACAGATTCGCAATGAACGGAAAGCAAAAAACAACCGCGCCGTCTGTGCCTTTGTAGGCGACGGAATTAACGATGCACCGGTTCTTGCACGTGCCGATGTGGGTATTGCAATGGGCGCACTTGGCAGTGATGCCGCAATAGAAGCCGCTGATGTTGTACTGATGAATGACAACCCGCTCTTAATTGCAACGGCAATAAAAAAAGCACGGTTCACGCGTAAAATTGTAAAAGAAAATATTGTACTTGCCTTTGCCATTAAGCTGCTCTTTTTGGGAGGAGGCGCACTTGGGTTTATTGGTTTATGGGCAGCAGTGTTTGCTGATGTCGGAGTCGCATTACTGGCGGTTTGTAATTCATTGCGGGCTCGGTCATAACAGAGGCAAGAGCCGAGAACAAAAAAACGCTAAAAACATTGCTGTTTTTAGCGTTTTTTTATGCCGGCGAAGGGACTCGAACCCTTACGAGGCAACCCTCAATAGATTTTGAGTCTATCGTGTATACCAATTTCACCACGCCGGCGAGTGAAAGAAACTATAGCACACAGCTATCTTTTTGTAAAGACACCCTATTAAATACACAAAATCTTATCATCATAAGCCAACCTACAGACCATACACCACACAAAACAACCTGTATTCTTGACCTTTATAATCATATTCCGTACCATTCAGCCCTGTGTGAGCCTGTAGGCAGCACAGCAAGGAGTCCCATTTTATGGAAAAAAATACAGAAATTGATATTGCAAAACCGCCGGTTCTTTTTCAGGAAACGCAGCTGTTACTGGAAGAAATTCAGAGCAACTTAGACGGAACGCTCATTTGTTATTGGAATTCAAGCAACGGCAGTGTGTGCGGAAATGATTCACTCGCAATTTATGAAGCATTAAAAGATAAACCGAAGAAAAATAAAATATACTTTTTTATCAAGAGTAACGGCGGCAGCGGTATAGCGGCGCTAAAAATCATCAGTGTGCTACGGCAATATTGCAGAAAACTCATTGCGCTGGTTCCGCTCAACTGTGCATCTGCTGCAACCATGCTTGCACTCGGTGCGGATGAAATTCACATGGGGCCGCTTTCTTACCTCACACCGGTTGATACCAGTATTCGGCATGATTTGTCTCCTGTTGATGTAGATAATGATCAGGTGAGTGTTTCTATGGACGAATTAAACCGTGTGTTAAAACTGTGGAACAATCATCAAACCGGTAATCTGGAAAGTCCGTACAAAAACTTGTACAGCTACATTCATCCGCTTGTCTTCGGTGCGGTTGACCGCGCCAGCTCTCTCTCGTTGAAACTGTGTCAGGAACTGCTTGGCTATCACATGAAAGACAAAGAAAAAATTGAAAAAATCAGCACAGTACTGAATTTTGAATATCCGGCACACTCATATCCGATTCTTGCCGGCAAAGCACGGGAAATCGGGCTGCCTATCAAAACAATGAAGCCGGCGATCAGTGAAAAACTGCTGGAACTCAACTTAAAATATTCTGAAATGGGGCAGCGCGCCTTAACCGATTATGATGAAACCAGCTATCACAATAACGCTATTAACAATATCATCGAAATTGAAGGCAAACAAATTTACTATCAAATTGACAAAGACTGGTTCTACCGCTCCGAACAACGCCGATATATTCCCATGAATGATAACAGCTCCTGGCGTAAAAACGAGATGATAGACGGCAACATTGAAAATTCTATCTATTATTTGTGGTAAAAGTCGGTAGAAACTTCCTATTATTTGTGATAATATCACAAATATATAGAAGGATGTTGTTATGATAGTAGAATTTAGTCTTGGAAATTATAAATCTTATAAAGATGTAAAGGTCTTATCTCTTACCGCTGCAAATGATAAAGAACATATCACAAATAATGTACATACAATAGAAATTCCGTACGGACAAAAGCATAAAACTTTTAATATCTTAAAAAGTGCTGTGATATACGGTGCAAACGCAAGCGGTAAAAGTAATTTGCTTGACGGCTTGTTGTTCATGCAAGCATTTATCATGCATTCATCCAAAAATATGCAGATTAACGAAGATATTCCAATAGAACCATGTTTAGTATCTGCTGAAGCAGAAAATGAGCCTTCTTTTTTTGAAATTATCTTTTATTTTGAAGATGTTTTATATCGGTACGGGTTTGAAGTAACAACAAAAGCAGTTGTTTCGGAGTGGTTATTTTATACTCCAAAAGGAGTGGAAGTTAAACTCTTTATACGAGACAAAAATAATTTTGATTTAGGACATTCTTTTAAAGAAGGGAAAGGATTAGAACAAAAAACAAGACAGAATGCGTTATTTTTGTCGGTTTGCGCGCAATTTAACAGCTCTAGAGCGAAAACTATATTTGATTGGTTTAAACGGTTAAATGTAATATCGGGTCTTGAAGATAAACAGTCTCTTCCGTTTACACTCAATAAATTAGAAGATCCGAACTATTTACCGGAAATTGAACATTTTATAAAACAAGCTGACATTGGAATAGAAAAGATTTTATTTGAGCAAAAAAACATTAAGCTTGCAGATGTTCCTGAAGCAATAAAAACTCATTTGTTGCATCAAATAGAAGGCTTTAAACCAGGTAGTGTTCAAATACAAACAATTGAACAGAGCTTTCGTTTTATTCATAGTAAGTATGATAAAGAAGAAAATGTTAGTTCAGTTTCTTTTACACATGAAAAAGAATCGCAAGGCACACAGAAACTATTTGCAATTGCCGGACCGATATTAGACACATTAAAATTTGGGAAAACATTATTTATAGATGAATTAGACACAAGATTACATCCGCTGTTGACGCAATATATTATAAAATTATTTAATTCAAAAGAAATGAATAAAAAGAATGCACAGCTGATATTTGCAACCCATGATATCAATCTTTTAAGTAACCGTTTTTTTAGAAGAGACCAAATTTGGTTTACTGAAAAAAACCGTTTTAATGTTACCGATTTGTATTCATTAAGTGATTTTAAAGTGAGAAAAGACGCAACTTTTAATAAAGATTATATAATGGGAAAATACGGTGCAATTCCTTATATAAACAATCTGCACAGTAGTTTTTTTGAGGAAGATACTCATGAAAACGAATAAGAAACCTTGGAAGAAAAAAAAAGGACTCCCTAAAAGAAGTGTTGCAACAAGAGGTTCTCCAAAAGATTCATTTTTAATTATCTGTGAAGGGAAAGAAACAGAACCAAATTATTTTAATGCTTTTAAAGTAAAATCAGCTCAAATAACAGTTATTGGCACAGGTTTTAATACGATAAGTTTAGTTGAAGAAGCAAGTAAAAAAGTAAAAGAATATAAAAATGACGGTATGCTGTTTAATCAAGTGTGGTGTGTGTTTGACAGGGATGATTTTCATGAGCATTTTAATGAAGCAATACTTAAAGCCCGTAAAAAAGGATTTCATGTTGCTTATTCTAATGAGGCTTTTGAGTTGTGGTATTTGCTCCATTTTATTTATTTTGATTCAAACATTAACCGAAAAGCCTATATAGAAAAACTTAATAAACATATATCTAAACCATATCAGAAGAATGATACCGAAATGTATAACATTCTCAAACCAAGACAAGCATTTGCGATAAAAAATGCAAAAAAACTTTTATCAAAATATTCTCTTAAAAATCCAAATAAAGAAGAACCGTCTACTACGGTACATGAATTAGTAGAACAACTTAATCGGTATAAAGATTAAAAAAGAGTTGCTATTCCCCTTAAAAGGAGAGTCCCTGTGCTATTTGAACGATCTGCCGGAATATTGTTACACCCGACATCCCTACCGAACAATGAGGGTATTGGAACATTGGGAGACTCCGCCTTTGCTTTTATTGACTGGCTGCATAAGGCAAAGCTAAAGCTGTGGCAGGTGCTGCCGCTCGGGCCGACCGGCTACGGTGATTCGCCCTATGCATCTTTTTCCAGTTTTGCCGGAAATCCCTTGCTGATTGATTTGGAACGGTTGGTTCAAGCAAAGTTGCTTTCAAAAGAAGAAATTCAGCTGCCGGAGTATCTTTCATCAGAAGGAAACGTTGATTTCGGTTCGGTTGTGTACTGGAAAATACCCCTTTTGAAAAAAGCCGCCGAGCGGTTTCTTGCTAACAGTCTATCCCAAGCGTATCAAGCATTTTGTAACGAACGGCCGCATATTGAAGAATACGCCCTGTTTATGTCGATTAAAGAAGTGTACGACAAAAAAGCCGCCGATGAGCAGCTGTCGGGAAAGCTGTGGTATAACTATTGGCCGAAAGATTTAGCACGGCATGAACCGGCAGCATTGGAGCAATGGAAAAAAGAGCACGGACACAGGATTGAACTATATAAAGTTATTCAGTTTTTCTTTTACGAGCAATGGACAGCGGTAAAAAGCTATGCAGCGGAAAAAGGCATTGCAATCATTGGTGATATTCCGATTTTTGTCGCACCCGATTCTGCGGATGTGTGGGCGAATCAGCATTTGTTTCAGCTTGATGAAACCGGCTGTCCCAAAGCGGTTGCCGGAGTTCCGCCCGATTACTTCAGCGCAACGGGACAGCTCTGGGGGAATCCGCTTTATAACTGGGACGCGATGAAGGCGGACGGCTACCGTTGGTGGATTGACCGCATTGAAGCCTGCCTTGAATGGGTTGACTACATCCGTATTGACCATTTCCGCGGTTTTGAAGCCTATTGGGCAATTCCCTTTGGAAATAACACAGCAGAGCACGGCGAATGGTGCGCCGGACCTGACCACCTGTTTTTAGAAGCAATTCAAAAGGCTCTTTTGAAAAAACATCCACAGAATGCCGCTTCACTGCCGATTATTGCAGAAGATTTGGGGATTATCACAGAAGAGGTTGAAAAACTCCGCGATGATTTTCATCTACCTGGGATGAAAGTCCTCCAATTTGCTTTTTCCGCTGCCGAAGTAAAAGAGCGCGGTTTTGTTAATTCGTTTTTACCGCATACCTATAAGAAAAATGCGGTTGTTTATACCGGAACCCATGACAACACCACCCTATATGGCTGGCTTGATTCATTGACGCGTGAAGATATGACGGTTGTATTGGCATACCTTCATGGGGAGCAGCCGGATACGGCATTGCTTGATACCATCTACTCCGAATCCAAAGAAGCAAGAGCGATAAAACACAATCTCTGTCGAATGCTGATTAAAACCGCTTTTTTATCTACTGCCAATTTTGCCGTTGTTCCTTTTCAGGATTTATATGCTTTGGGTGAAGAAGCACGGATGAATGAGCCGTCAACACTCGGCAAAAACTGGACTTGGCGTATGGAAAAAGACATGCTTACCGATCAAACTGCCGCATGGCTGGCAGATTTAGCTGTAATTTCCGGTAGAAAGCACAATCAACATCCGGTGCAAAATACAAAAGACCGTAAAACAGAAGAGTAAAAACTATGGATACCGTTACACCAAAAGAGCATCACTTATTTACACCTGAAACGCTTTCTGCATATATAGTAGAAAGAACCGATTTTTTTACCGCCGATGAAATAAATACACTTGAAATAGAAGAAATAGGAGACGGAAACATCAACTATGTATTCCGCGTCCGCTCTTCTGTAAACGGAAAAAGCATTATCGTAAAACAAGCGGATAAACTGCTCCGCTCATCGGGGCGGCCGCTTGATATTACCCGCAGCAAACGGGAAGCGGAAGCACTACAACTGTATGCCGAATCCGCTGCTGCATTTGTGCCGGAAGTCTACCGCTATGATGAAACAATGAGTGCTATTTTTATGGAAGATATAGCACCGGCACAAAACTTACGAAAGGTGTTGATGGAAGGCAAGCCCCTTCCGCTGATTGCGGAACAGCTGAGTAGTTTTCTTGTTGATGCCGTTGTGCGGACTTCGGGACTTTTCATCAGTCCTGAAGAGAAAAAGGAGCGGGTAAGCCGGTTCACCAACCCCGAGTTGTGTGCTATCAGCGAAACGCTGGTGTTTTCCGAGCCGTACTGTAATGACAAAAACCGCAACCGCATCACACAAGGCAATGAAGATTTTGTTGAGCGGTATATTTACGGCGATACGGCATTGTATGCTGAAGTCGGATTGCTTCGTGAAAATTTTATGAATAACAGTCAGGCACTCATTCACGGCGACTTGCACAGCGGTTCGGTTTTTGTTACGGAAAACACACTGAAGGTAATTGACCCCGAATTTGCGTTCTACGGGCCGATTGGATATGACCT
>PDWI01002423.1_pt1 | contig 28073 bp, 21 predicted proteins | sample 1430891 | NCBI WGS metagenome assembly PDWI01 (sample SAMN01162508, study PRJNA174530) | Oral metagenome, whole genome shotgun sequencing project. | biome: Marine environment; feature: Marine mammal; material: Swab sample of the gingival sulcus; isolation source: swab sample of gingival sulcus... | reverse complement strand
TTTTTCAGCTATTTTGCCGATTTTCGGGGTTTATTTGTGTCAAAAATACAACTTATTTATTTGAATTACAAGTTTTTATGGGTTTTATGGATGAGCCTATTTTGTTTTCCAAGTTTTCGTAAATTGAATTTTTGCTTATAAACTCCGGCACTATCTCTTTCATTTTGCCCACAATGCTAAAATTGTTGTGAGTCTCTAAGATTGTTTTCAACTCTTTTAGGTCGGCTTTTATTTTTTCCATCGGATAATCACGCACTTTTGCCACCATTATTTTTTCATGCGATGTCGGTAAGGTGTTTTCTTTCACGTTGAGTAATTCCTCTATGAGTTTTTCGCCCGGACGCAATCCTATGAATTTAAGGTTGATGTCGCTACCTAATCTCAGCCCGTAGAGCTTTATCATTTTCTTGGCTAAGTCGATGATTTTCACTGATTTACCCATGTCGAAGATAAAGATTTCGCCACCTTTGCCTAATGCTCCGGCTTGCAAAATTAGCTGGCATGCTTCGGGTATTGTCATAAAAAATCTGGATACTTCGGGGTGGGTTACGGTTACGTATTCGCCCGCTTGAATTTGCTTTTTGAAACGCTGTATTACCGAGCCGTTTGAGCCTAATACATTCCCGAACCGCGTGGTTATGAACTTGGTATCGCTTACCGAGTTGAGGGCTTGGGTGTATATTTCGGCTATTCGTTTTGATGCTCCCATTACGTTAGTGGGGTTCACCGCCTTGTCGGTGGATACCATCACAAATTTATCAACTTTGTACTCGATGGCAAGGTCGGCGATGTTTTTCGAGCCGAACACATTGCTCTTGACCGCTTCATAAGGGTTGTTTTCCATCATCGGCACGTGCTTGTAGGCGGCGGCGTGGAATACGGCGTGTGGTTTGAATGCGTCAAAGACTCTGCGTATTCGTATGGGGTCGGTTATGTCGCCAATTACAATTTTGAAGTTGTAAAAGTTGTTGGTTTCGCGTAGTTGAAGTTCCAAATCGTATAGCGGACTTTCAGCTTGGTCTAACACTATAATCATTTCAGGATTGTAGGGGATTATCTGCATTACGGTTTCGCTACCGATTGAGCCGGCGGCTCCGGTAACAAGTATTCGCTTGTTTTGCAGATAGTTACCTATTGCGTGGTCGTCTAATTTTATGGCAGGTCTTTCGAGCAAATCCTCAATATTGATGCCTCTTATTTGGCTTGCGTTGAATGTGTCTTTTAGCCAGTTGGTTTTATTTGGAATGGTGTATGTCTTGATTTTGTTTTCAAGGCAAATTTCTATTATTTCTTTTTTGCGGTTTTGGTCTATTTTGTCGTGCGAAAAATACAGTTCGTCAATTTCGTATTTATTGGGATTTTTTAAGAAGCTGTCGATTTTATATATCGGTATGTTTTCGAGTGATTTTTTTTCGTTTTTATTGTTGGGGTCTAAAAAGCATTCAATTTTATAGTTTATATTTTTGTTATTGTACAAAAAATGTTGCAGGGTTAGGGCGTTTTCGCCAATTCCCACTATTATACATTTTTTTAGTCCGGTAATATCTTTGCTGAGTTCGTTGAATAATGTCTTGACTATCAGGCGATAGCTTATCATTGTGAACGAGGTGGTGAAAAAGTCAATTATTATAATTGAGTTTGGTATTATTGCTTGTCCCGGGTTTACGAAGGTGTAATTTATGTAGTTTATTATGAGCAAAAGAATATTGGTGCTTGCTATTACAGAGCTTATTCTGGTGGCATCTTTGGTGCTGGTGTAACGAATTATGCCCGAGTATGATTTTGTTATTAAAAAGAATAAGTCTCTGATTATCAATACAATCCAGAGTGCTTTTAGGAAAGCATCGGCGTTTATTCTGTGAAGTTCGAAGTTTAGGATTATCAGGTACGACAAGCTAAAAGAGAAGAATGATATTAGCAAGTCAATTATTAATATTAGATTTCTTGGGGCGTATTTTTTTAAAGAAATAATATTTTTTATATCAAGCATGAATGATTTTAATTTCATTAGTCTCTGAGATTTTTATAATAGTGTTGTTATGTCTATTTATGTTTTGCTTTGGGCTTATGTGGTCGGCTGTTTTTATTATAACTTCTTCTATATCTTCATATTTCGCTTGTTGATTTTTGTCTGATAGCGTTGCCGGCGTGAACATTATCGGCGAGTTTATCATTTTTATTACTTTTTTCAACAAAGGGTTTTGGGTTATTCTAAAAGCGATGCTTCCGTCTTGGTTTAGGACTTCGGCGGGTAGGTTTATGGCTTTGGGATATATTATGGTAGTTGGTTTTATGCTTAGTTGAGCGAGGTCTGCCACGGCTTCCGACACTTCTTCCGTGAAGTATCTTATCATATCGAAGTCGTCGGCTAATAGGGTAAAGTTGTTTTGCAGGTTTTCTTTTTTGAGGTCTTGAAGTTTTTTTATCGCATTGATTTTCATTGCATTGCAAGCAATACCCCAACCTGTTTGCGATTGTAGTAATACTATGCCGTCTTTACGCATTGTGCTTGCTATCAGTTTTGCCTCTTGGATTTCTGCATTTATCATAGTTTATGTTTTTTGTATACAGACATCATGCTTTCGGAAATTCTTTCTTCCGAAAACTTCTTTACATATTCCTTACCGTCTTTTATCATTCTTTGTTGCACCTGAAAACTCTCTAATATGGTTTTTAATGCGTCGGCTATCTCGTCGATGTCTTTTGGGTCGATGTATCTGGCGGCAAAGCCTCCTGCCTCGTTGAAGCATCCCCCACGTGTTGTTATCACGGGTATGCCTGCCGAAAGGGCTTCCACGATTGGTATGCCAAAGCCCTCAAATATAGAGGGATATATAAACAGACTTGCTTGGTTGTAGATTGCGGACAAGTCTTCAAATGGTATTGAATTATATATCTTTACCTTTGATTCCAACTTGTGTTTTGCCACATATTTTTCTATTTCGGTTTGATATTCCGTTTTTCGCCCCACAATTATAAAGGGGACATTTATGTTGTGCTTATGAATTGCCTTTACTACGGCGAGGGCGTTTTTCCTTTTCTCAACAGTGCCGACGGTTAAGATGTACTGCTTGGGAAGTTTGTATTTGCCCGCTACTTCTATCTGCTTGTTTTGCGGTACGGGCTTGCCGAATACCGGATTACACCCTTGATACACCACCTCTATTTTCGATTGGTCGATGTTCAGATAGTTTATTATGTCGGATTTTGTTTGCTCGCTTATGGCTATCACCGTGTCGGCTATTTGGGCGGCGTATTTTAATTTTGTTTGATATATAACTCGGTCGGCGTGTTTGTATAATTCGGGATACCTTATAAATATAAGGTCGTGAATTGTAACCAATGATTTTGCTCCTGTTTTGTGAATGTTGTGGGGTAGCTCGTTGCTGAGTCCGTGGAATATATCTATTTTGTGATTTTTTATACTGTTTGACATTTTGAAGCTACGCCAAAAAGATTTCAATACAGAACCTTTGAAGCCTGTGGGGCTGACTATCTTAGCAGTCTTGGGCGGATTGGTGTACAGGTCTTTTTTTACCGAAGGTGTGAATAGTATGTATTCGTTTTGAGGGAAAAATTTTGTGAGATGCTCTATTGTGCTTCTGCTGTAATTCCCTAATCCGCTGGTGTTGTAGAAGGCTCTTTTTGCGTCAAATCCTATTCGCATAATTTATTTGTTATACAGTTATGTTATGTTCTCTTAGTGCTTGATTAAGAGATGTTTTGAGGTCGGTAGATTTTTTTCGTTTTCCTATTATAAGGGCTACGGGGACGTTGTATTCGCCTGCCGGAAATTTTTTGGTTATGCTTCCGGGTATCACTACTGACCTTTCCGGCACTACGCCTTTGTATTCTATTGGTTCAGGGTTTGTTACGTCTATTATTTTGGTCGATTTTGTAATGGTGGTGTTTGCTCCTATCACTGCCTCTTTTTTCACATGGACACCCTCTACGATTATGCTTCGTGAGCCTATAAAGCAGTTATCCTCAATGACTACGGGCGATGCTTGTATGGGTTCTAACACTCCGCCGATGCCTACGCCACCGCTGAGGTGCACGTTTTTGCCAATCTGAGCGCATGAGCCTACGGTTGCCCATGTGTCTACCATTGTGCCGGAGTCCACGTATGCACCGATGTTGATGTATGACGGCATCATTACGACTCCGCCGGCAATGTATGCACCATATCGAGCTACTGCGTGAGGTACTACTCGGATGTCTCTCTCTTTGTAGTTGGTTTTCAGAGGTATTTTATCGTGAAATTGTAGCGGTCCGGCTTCAATTACTTGCATTTGGTTGAGCGGGAAATATAGTATTATTGCTTTTTTAACGTATTCGTTTACCTTTATGTTTCCGTCGATTACTTCTGCGGCACGTATTTTACCTTGGTCGGTTAGTTTTACCACTTCCAATACAGCATTTGCGTATTCTGTATTTTCAAGCAGGTTTCTATCTTGCCAAATTTCTTCTATTATGTCTTGCAGATTGTTTTTCATAATTATAGTTTTTGCAAAAGTAAAAATATTGTTTATTTTTTGTGTTAAAAGTATAATGAATTTAGTTTTTATTTTTTTGAGGAAGCGGGTATGATTTGATTTTTTCGCCGTTTTTGTATTCGGCATCGAATATTATTTTGCCGAATTTGTCTTTTTGTGTTTTTCTTCCGTGTAGCCTGCCGTTTGCAAAATGGCTCTGTTCCACGATGTTGCCATTTATGCTCCATACTTTTGTTCCGCCGTGTTTTAGCCCTTTGTTGAAGTTTTCTAATCGTTGCTTTTGCCCTGTCGGGAAAAAGGTTGTCCACTTGCCATGCTTCCTGTTGTTGTCGTAATTGCCTGATATATTTATGTTTCCGTTGGGGTAATAGGTCTTGTAAGAGCCGTGCAATTTGCCATCTTTGAAGTTCTTTTGAGTTGCGATTTTTCCGTTTTTCGAGTATGTTATGGCAGTACCCGTTTGGAGGTTGTTTTGGAAATTGTTGGTAAATTTGAGTTTGCCGTTTTCATAAAAGCCTTGCCAAAGACCGTTTAGCTTGCCGTCTAAGAAGTTGCCCACTTCGCTGAGTTGTCCGTTTTCGTACCATGATTTCCAGAGTCCGGTTTCTTTGTCGTTTTTGAATTGCCCTTTGTGGAATATTTTTTCGTTTTCGTAGTATATCGTCCAACTGCCGTTTTTTTGACCGTTTTGGAACATTGCTTTTTTCCAGATTTTGCCGTTGGGATACCACCATGTCCATTCGCCGTCCATCTTGCCTTTTTTGTAAAAGCCCTCGTTGCCCTTTATGGTGTAGGTCTTGCCGTGGATGGTATTTGTCTGCATATAAGTCCATTTGCCGTGCATGGTGTCGTTTTTAAATTCGCCCGTTATGTCGAGTTTGCCGTTGGGGCGATACCATTTTGCTTTCCCTTGTTTCAGGTTGTTTTTGTAGTTTATGCTTGCTTCGAGTTTTGCGTTTTTGTAGTAAATTTTATGATTGCCTTGTTTTAGTCCGTTTTTGTATTTCCCCGTTTTTTTGATGTTGCCATTCTCATACCAAATTGTGTAAGAGCTGTTTATCTTCTTGTTTTTGAGAGTATACTCTTCGGCTTTATTGCCGTTTTCAAAATACTTTATGCAGATGCCGTTTTCATAATTTATGCGACTTTGTATTTTTCCGTTTTCCCAATAAGTCAGCCATTCGCCTGTTTTGTAGCCGTCTTTGTAGTTGCCCGAACTGAATATTTTGCCGTTTGGATATCGCATTATGTGCTTGCCTTGCCTTAGACCGTTGGCGTATTGCCCCTCCTCTTGGGTTATGCTGTCGGATTTTTTGATGTAGTATCCGTTGCCGTTTTGCACCAACGAGTCGCCCTTTATGGTGGCGTAGGTTATAAGGTATTGACGGCTGTTTTTGTATGAAAATTCATTTTTGATAATTCCGTTGAAATAAAATTCCCGCTTGGTGCTGTCGAGATTTCCTTTTTTGTAGTATTCCTCTAATTTTGGTTTGCCGTCTCTGTACCACTCTTTGTATGCCCCTTCTTTGTAGCCTTGTATTATGTAACCTTCGCTTTTTTTGTTGCCGTTTTCGTAGAAGTAGGTTGTTTTGCCGTTGGCATATCCCATGTAGAATTGCGTTTCTTGAATTAGGTTGCCTTTTTTGTCCCAATACTTCCAGATGCCGTGTTCTTTGCCGTCGAAGATTTTGCCTTGGCTTTGCACTTTGCCATTTTTGTAGTAAAAAGTTTTGGTTTCTTCCTGTGCCTCAGCCGATAAACTTAGCAGTAATATTATGATTAATATGAATTTGTGTTTCATCATTTTTTTAGCAGGGTTGTTTTTTTGATATTGAAGTGAATTAATTTACATTGCATCATTGCTTTTTTATTAGCAATAAAAAACTGTTTATCTCATAGTTTTGTTTATGGATATTTATTTGTATTACAGTAAATTAAGTTAAGATTAGTTGCCTTTTTGTTTTAAAAAAGTTTAGGATAATCTTGGTCGAATTTTACGAGAATAGCTTTCATTAAAGTCTCTCTAATAAAGCCTGAACGGTTGCTCACTTTGTACTTGTCGCAATATCTTTTCAAGGCATTCATTTCATAATCGTTAAGCGAGAATTTTATGTCGTGCTTACGTTTTAGTTTTTCTTTATTGTTGATATCGGGCTTCATTTATAGAATGGTTTTTGGCAAAGATAAAAAACTATACTTCTTTTTAGTAATATTTTTGCTATCTTCTTGTTAGTTTCTCAATTTTAGCTTTAACTCTATGCTTTGGGGGTTTGAACTTTCGTTGCCTGCTTGGTCTATTGCCGTTATGAAATATTTGTATTTTTTCTTAAATAAGGCAAAGCGTTTACGTTTTATGGTGTAGTAATTTGTGTTGCTTATATCCACAAAGTTTATGTCGGATAATTCCTCTTCTTCGCCTTTTTGTATGCGGTATATTTTGTAATAATCGGCTTTGTCGTCGGGGTGTATGCCCGAAACTTTCGGCTCGTTCCAACTTATAATGATTTCATTACCAAAAGGTTCTGCGTATATTTGGTCGGGCGAGGGTGGGGCTTGGGTGTCTATGGTTAAGATGGGTGTGGTATCCTCTTCAACAGGTTCGATTGGCTCTATGATTTTTTCCCTTTTGGGAAGCCATGCAAAACTCGGCGTGTTGGCTTTGTAGGTGTAGAAATCTTGTTTCAGCGAGTCGATACAGCCCAGCCTGTTGTGGCGAATGCTACTCGCTTTGTAGAATATATCGCCGCTTACATTTGGAGTTTGGCGGGCAATTCGCATTTGCGTGGGAAGTTGCGACGGATTTCGCCAGTTGTAATCTTTTGCCTTGCGATTTACATTGTAGATGCCATGACCTATGTATAATTTTCTACCGAAAGTATGCTTGCTCCACCATTTTACCAAGGTGGTGTAATCGGCATATTTATTTCCGATGCTCCAGTAAAGTTGAGGAGCAACATAATCAATCCAGCCGTTTTTGAGCCACTTCAATACGTCGGCATATAGATAATCGTAATGAGCGAAACCTCTTGTATTTGAGCCGTTTGGGTCTTTACTTTTGTTTCGCCAGATGCCCGACGGCGAGATGCCAAACACCATATATGGTTTTATGGATTTTATGGAATCGTTTACGGTTTTTATAAATACGTTTAAGTTGTGTCTTCGCCATTCGGCAATGCTTTTGTATTTTCTGCCGTATTTTCTGAAAGTCTTAGTGTCGGGAATTGGGATTATTTTGTTGTCATCGTTTTTTTTGGGGTAGGGGTAAAAATAATCGTCGAAATGTACGCCGTCGATATCATACCTTCGGACTATATCGGAGATGATGTTCACTAAATAATGTTGCACTTGTGGTATGCCGGGGTTGAAATATTTGTTGATGTCGTATTTGAAAATCCAATTTGGTTTTCTGTTGGAGATGTGAGATTTTATGACATCGGCAGTATTGATGTTGGCGACGGCTCGGAACGGGTTTATCCAAGCGTGAAATTCGATGTTGCGTTTGTGGCATTCGTTTATCATGAATTTGAGGGGGTCGTAATAGGGCTTTGGGGCTTTGCCTTGTTTTCCCGTTAGCCATTCCGACCATGGTTCAAACTTCGACGGGAAAAAAGCATCGGCAGCCGGGCGTATTTGGAGTATCACGGCGTTGATGCCTATTTCGGAAAACAGGTTTAGTAATTTTATAAATTCTGCCTTTTGTTGTCTTACTGAAAGATGCTTATTACTCGGATAATCAATATTTTTGGTGGTGGCAATCCATACGCCTCGCATTTCTTCTTTTTGGGCAAATATTTGTGTTGCTATAAGCAAGATAAGCAGGCAGATTGATGTTTTTTTCATTATGATAATTTTCTTTTTATTAATTCGCTTACAAAGTTAATTAAATAAGCTGAATTTGTGAAAATTACGAATTACGAATTAAAAATTACGAATTTTTTAATTAAACTACTGATATACAACACAGTAAAGACGCAATGCATTGCGTCTCTACCAAATCCCCCATTAGAAAATAGGCTGGGGATTGATTTTTCAACATAATATAAAAAATAAAAAGTCTTTTCAATCTCCCTAACCCTCTTCTCCAAGAGGGAATTTTTATAAATGTAGAGACGCCCTATTAGAACATCTCTACAAATCTGATTATAAGTGTTTTAACTCTTATTTTTCTTACCGAATTTCACTTCAAAGCCTACGTTTAGCGACATGGAACTATAAAATAATTCAAGGCAATCGTCTTTGTTTATGCTTAGTTTGTCAAACTCCAAAAGCGAACCCAACGATGCCAATATCGACATTTTGGGGTTAATCTCGTGTATTATGCTTATGTCCGCTACAAGTCCAAATTTAGAATATCCGAAGAGTTCGCCTTCTTTGATTTCGACATTGGCGGGAATGGTTGTGCCGTGGGGAAATAATACTTTTTGCTTTTGGATTGTTGCAAAATTAACACCCAAGCCATACACAAAAGATGTTTTTTCGGTAATAGCTTGCGAGGCTTCTATCGCTGTGAAAATAGCCAAGCAATTCTCATGCACCTTTGCCGGACTGAATGAATACTCAATGTCGGCAATGCGTTCAAAACCGCTATGTCCAATTTTGAAGGAGAAGTTGTCGGAGAGTTTGTGTCTGTAATAAACCTCAAAACGGGGTGCATTACGATATTCTACGGAGTTGTAATTCTCTTCCGAGTGAATGTAGCGTGCCAAGCCCAATTTTGCTCCAAGCATTTGAGCATCAGCCATATTTGCAAGCAATACAAATATAGCCATAAAGATAGTAATTTTGTAATTCTGTTGCATAGTATAAAAATTTAAAAGGTTATTATTAAAACTAAATTATATAATCGTAGCTACAACAACAAAAATATTTTTCAAATATTTTTGTTAAAAATTTGTTAAAAAACAAATTTTTAACAATGCTTTGCTATAAGGAAATTTGCGAGGGAATTAAAAACTCCCCCCACCCTATTTACTTATTCATATAACCCTGCATAATCTTATAGATATACTTGCCGATTATATCAAACTCGATATTTACCACAGTGCCTTTCTTTATATTATGAAAATTAGTAATCTCATGCGTATAAGGGATAATGGCTACTTGAAACGATTTATCTTTGGAATTAACAACCGTCAAACTAACACCATTTACCGATACCGAACCTTTCTCAACAGTAATATCGCCGGCACCGCCCTCATATTCAAAGGTATAATACCAACTTCCGCCGGCCTCCTCTACATTGGTGCATACCGCAGTGGTATCAACATGCCCCTGTACAATATGACCGTCAAGCAAACTGTCGGGCTTCATGCTTCGCTCCAAATTCACCTCATCGCCAATTTCCAACAAGCCTAAATTTGATTTTATCAAAGTTTCCTTTACCGCAGTAACCTTATATTTATTGTCAAAAATTTCCGTTACCGTAAGGCAAACGCCATTGTGCGAAAGACTTTGGTCGGGTTTCAACTCATTTGCAAAATCGCAAGTAAGCGTAAAATTTATATTATCGTTGTCCTTCTCTATATCAACAACTTTTCCTACTTTTTCTACTATTCCTGAAAACATTATATTAAGTTTTAAAATTTCTTCCGCAAATATATTAAAAGCAATTTTAAAAATTACTCTAACTTACCTTTTTTTTTACGATGTATAAAACTATATTTGTACTCTCAAAAAATTTACACCTAAAAATACCCCTGATATAAAACCCCAAAAGCTCTTATGCTTTAAGGAAAACGATATCAGGCAAAATAAAAAAAACGAAATCATTATGAGCAAATACGACTTTAAAGAAATCACCGGACACGCAAAAGAATACGGCTTCATCTTCCAATCCGGCGAAATATACGACGGACTAAGTGCCGTGTACGACTACGGACAAAACGGCGTGGAGCTAAAAAACAACATCAGAAAATATTGGTGGGACGCAATGGTCAAGCTGAACAAAAACATAGTAGGCATAGACTCCGCAATATTCATGCCCCCCGTAGTTTGGAAAGCATCGGGACACGTGGACGCTTTCAACGACCCTCTCATCGACAACAAAGATTCTAAAAAAAGATACCGTGCCGACGTTCTCATAGAAGACGAAATACAAAAAATTCAAGACAAAATAGACAAAGACGTTCAAAAAGCTCAGAAACGATTTGGTGCAGATTTTGACGAACAAACATTCCTCCAAACCAACGACCGATGCAAACGAAGATTAGAAGAAAAAGCAATCTTGACAGAACGCTTCAAAGAAGCAATGAACGACGAGGAAAACACCGACAAACTAAAACAAATAATTCTTGATTATAAAATAAAATGCCCCTTATCGGGAAGTACAAATTGGACTGATGTAAGACGCTTCAACCTTATGTTTGAAACCGAAGTAGGTTCGGTGGCAGATACGGCAGGCAAAATATACCTGCGTCCCGAGACGGCACAAGGCATATTTGTAAACTACCTAAACGTCCAAAAAACAAGCCGACTATCACTGCCTTTCGGAATAGCACAAACAGGTAAAGCATTTAGAAATGAAATAGTTGCACGACAGTTTATTTTCAGAATGCGAGAATTTGAGCAAATGGAAATGCAATTTTTCGTTGCCCCCGGACAAGACCAAAAATGGTTTGAACATTGGAAGCAAACCAGAATAAAATGGCATAAAGCATTAGGCATCGACGAAGACATGTACAGATTCCACGACCATGAAAAACTTGCCCATTATGCCAATGCCGCAACCGACATTGAGTTTAAATTCCCATTCGGATTTAAAGAATTAGAAGGCATACACTCACGCACCGATTTCGACCTGTCGAAACATCAAGAATTTTCAGGCAAAAAAATCCAATTCTTCGACCCGCAACAAAACAAAAGCTACGTGCCTTACGTGATAGAAACCTCAATCGGCTTAGACAGAATGTTCCTTGCGGTATTCTCATCGGCATACACAAAAGAGACCATCAAAAAAGAAGACGGCAAAACCGAAGAAAGAATATTACTGAAACTTCCACCGGCAATAGCCCCCGTGAAAGTAGCCGTATTGCCACTTCTAAAAAAAGACGGTCTGCCCGAAAAAGCAACCGAAATTCTCAACCAATTAAAATTTGAATTTAACTGTCAATACGAAGAGAAAGACTCAATAGGCAAACGCTATCGTCGCCAAGACGCGATAGGCACTCCGTACTGCATCACCATAGACCACCAAACATTAGAGGACAACACCGTAACGATGCGAGAAAGAGACACCATGCAACAATCTCGAATCAACATAGATAACCTAATAAACGAAGTAAGAACAAAAGTAAGCCTTACAGAGCTTCTAAAAAGAAACAGTTTGTGAAAATAGACTCAGTTCAAATAGACAGATTTCCGTTGTTGCTTGCACCGATGGAAGACATAACCGACCGCTCATTCAGGCGAATGGCAAAGCATTTCGGAGCCGATATTCTGTACACGGAATTTGTGGCTTCGGAGGCTTTGATACGCAATGTAGAAAAAAGTTTCAACAAACTTATAATAGAAGACTCGGAGCGTCCCGTAGGCATCCAAATATACGGACACTTGATAGACTCGATGGTGGAAGCCGCCAAAATTGCCGAGCAAGCCAAACCCGATATCATTGACATAAACTTTGGTTGCCCCGTGAAAAAAATTGCCAAGCGAGGAGCAGGCTCGGGCATATTTCAAGATGTGCCAAAGATGCTTGAAATGACAAGAGCTATTGTAAAAGCCGTAAAAACTCCCGTAACCGTAAAGACACGCCTCGGCTGGGATGAAGAAAGCAAAATTATAGACCAACTTGCTCTGCCACTGCAAGATGCAGGCATAAAAGCCTTGACAATACACGGCAGAACTCGCTCGCAATTTTACAAAGGCAATGCCGACTGGTCGCTGATAGGCAAGATAAAAGAAAACCCTGCAATAAAAATTCCAATCATAGGAAACGGCGACATCAAAGACGGACAATCGGCTTTGGAGGCGATAAAAAAATATAATGTAGACGGCATAATGATAGGGCGTGCCTCAATCGGGCAACCTTGGATTTTCAAAACCATAAGACATTATCTGGAAACCGGCGAAACCCTGCCCGAACCTACCATTAAGGAAAAAGTAAACATCGCAAAACAGCATTTTCTGGAATCCATAAAAATAAAAGGCTACCCCAGAGGTGTGTTTGAAATGCGACGACATTTTGCTCTATACTTCAAATCACTGCCTCACTTCAAACCTCTACGCATAAAATTATTGACGTCATTGGAGCAGGAAGAAATTTTTGAAATTTTAGATAAAATAGTTGAAATCTATAAATAAACAATAATGAAAAAAATCATATTTTTAATAATAAGTATAGTCTTTGCAATAAATTTGCAAAACGCAAATGCCCAAAGCATAGACCTAAAATTCCCAAAAGGCGGCGAACATTGGATTAACAAAACCCACTCGCCTCACAACATAATTTGGGAGAGTAACGGGGTGGATTCAGTGAATATTGAATACTCAACCGACAACGGTAATTCATGGCAGGCAGTAGCCCATGTACTCGCCTCACAAAAGTTCTACACATGGAAAGTACCCGACATATCATCAACCCAAATGTTGATAAAATTAAGTGGCGTGAAAAATCCGAGTATAACATCACAATCACCGGATACATTCACTGTTTCGGCGAATAATATTTACTATGCTCGGTGGCATACTTCCATGGGGAATTTCACGGCAAAACTTCATGGCGATAAAGTTCCGGTTACGGTTCAAAACTTCATAAATTTAATAGAACGCAAATTTTATTATGACCTGATATTCCACAGAGTATTTGCCAAATTCATGATACAAGACGGTTGCCCCATAGGCGACGGCACAGGAAGTCCCGGATATGAGTTTGAAGATGAATTTAATAAAGATTTATTGCATAATCAACCGGGGATTTTATCAATGGCAAATGCAGGTGCAAATACAAATGGCTCACAATATTTCATAACCGTAAAACCGACCCCTTGGCTCAACAATAAGCACAGCATTTTCGGAAAAATAGTAGATGGAATGGACACAGTTCTTAACATAAGCGAAGTGCCAACTACCGACGTAGGCAAACCTCTAAGTCCGGTGAAAATCGACAGCATAAAACTGGTTAAATATGAACCCAAAATTGAATTAAAATACCCCACCGATAATTCAGTAGTAATTGCAGGTAGCGATACAAAAATAACATGGGAAAGCGAGTTTATTGAAACCGTAAAAATAGAGTTCTCCGCTGATGGCGGTAACACCAAAACGGTATTGGCAGAGAAGATACCCGCTTGGCAAAAAAGCTTCGATTGGCAAGTACCCGAAACCATTTCAACCGACTGCAAAATATACATCACCGAGGTAGAAAATCCAACTAATACATGTACCAATGCTCAGCCTTTCAAACTAGAAGCCTTACCTATGGTAGTTACGAAATTAAACCTTTTTGAGAACGTTACCCCACCTGCTGAAAACCCCGAAAACCTAATTTATAAAGGTAGCAAAATACGTTTCAAAATCTTGCTAAAAAACACTGTATCGCAAAACATGGAAGATGTTTCAGTTAGCCTAACAAGCAATTTAGAAGGCTTGGAAGTATCGCCAAAGAAACTGTCATTCGGCTCAATGTCAGGCAATTCCGAAGCATGGAGCAATGATTTTTTTGAAGTAACATTGCCCGAGACTGTATTATCAAAAAGTGATTTTACCTTGATGTTTGATGCTAAAACCGGCAACAGCGAAAATCCGGCATGGATAACAAAATTTGTAATACCGATAGTCATACGCAACAACGCAAAAATTGATGACGACAACAATGGCAGCAGCAACGGCAACGGCAACAAAAAGCTGGATTACGGCGAGACCGTAGAACTGAAATTGAAGGTGTTTAACAAAGCATCAACAAACCTTTACGAGGTATACGGAAGACTTACAAGCCCCAATGATTTTATTAACATCTGGAATAATGTTCAAGGCGAAGACGGAACTGTTTATGACAGTTTGGTTTACAACGACAACAAGCCTTTTTCAAGTGGCAATTATGTAGTGCAACATAACGGTAATTTCGTTATGGATTACAGCGAAAACAGTAGCCCCAAAACAGATTTAGACCTGGAACTTTATGGTTATTTGAAAAACACAAAAGCTAATGGCGGAACAAAAATAGGCTATAAAATAAATTACAAAATCACTAACAATCACCCCACAAATATAGCAGAAACAAGTGGGAAAAATAACGTAATTGAAATATATCCAAATCCTGCAAAACAGGAGGCAACAATAGATATAAAAATTCATTCAAACACCAATGTTGTTGTGAAAATTACAAACATAAATGGCAAGTTCATAAATAGTTACAATGTAAGCTCACCAAATAAATTAAAAATAAACACCGCAAATCTAAAACAAGGAGTATATTTTGTTTCAACAATTATTGATGAATATTTATACACCAAAAAATTAATTATAATACACTAAAAATTAACCATGATTAGAGGTGCTTTCTGCATCTCTAATCTTTACAAAATAAAATATGAAAAACAACATAAAAATAAACCTACAAGAAGTTTTCTTTTTTTTCATATTAATAATACTCTCAATTGGGTTTTACAACGTATTGCGACCTCTTTTGGCAGATGTATTTTGGGCTTTAATATTGGTAATAATATTCAATCGTCCACACCAATTTATACTAAAAAAATTCAACAACAAAAAGTCGATTTCCGCTACATTGACACTGTTATTATCAGTCTTGATAATTATTATTCCACTGTTATTCATAGGATTTATGATAACGCAGGAAATCAGTAGCAACTATCAAGTAATGAAAGACGAGTTGGTTGCTTTACAAGAGAATTTCTCAAAGAACAACATCCAAGGATTTATAGACCAATACCCAATCCTAAAAGACAACATCGGCACTCTTGATTTTAAGGAAATATCACAAAAAATAAACGAACTTTTAGGCACTGCCGCACAATACACTATCCAGCTTTTGCAAAGCACATTCACTGAGGTAACAATGCTGATAGTACATATATTTGTGATGCTGTTCTTACTGTATTTCATGCTAAGAGATGGTGACAAACTCATCAAACACCTTCATTTTATAAGCCCCCTAAAAGACGACGACGAAAGGGAATTACTGGAAAACATAAAGAAAGTAACCAATGCAGTAGTCATCAATACCTTTATGCTGGGTGCAATAGAGGGAACTTACGGAGGTTTTTTATTCGCCATGTTAGGCATCCCCTCACCGTTTTTCTGGGGATTTATAATGACAATATTATCAATAATTCCAATGGTAGGCACGAACGCAATATTAGTGCCAATGGCTATAATTCAGTTCCTTATAGGAAATTCCACCACTGCTATTTTAATACTCGTGCTGGGTGTGGGAGCGGTGCTTATTAACCAAAATATAATCCGCCCAAAATTAGACGGCAACAAAAGCGGGATGCACACTGCAATAATATTAATAGGCTCGCTCGGAGGGTTGCTCTGGATGGGGATTATCGGCTTTATGGCAGGACCTTTAATAACCGGATTATTCATCACTATTTGGAATCAATTTGGAGAAAAATATAAGGAGAATTTAAAAATATACAATGCAGGGGAAGATGCTGAGAACTAATTATAATACAGCAGTTTACAATTATATTTTGCTGTATACATTTGTAATTTAAACGAAATGCAAGACAAAGATAAACTCTATAAATCGTTGGCAAATACATGTGCAAAGAGAGAACAATCACCATTTGATATACGCAAAAAACTGAATAATAAAAAAATCCCCATTGAAATACAAAATGAAATAATCAGCAAGCTAAAACAAGAAAATTTCATTAATGAAAACAGATATGCACAACTATATATAAATGATAAATTCAAACTAAACGGATGGGGAAAAATTAAAATAAAATATCAACTTCGAGCCAAGCAAATAGACGAAAATATAATCAATCAAAACATAAACAATATTCCGGAAGAGAAATACAAAAATAAATGTAAAGATTTAGCAATCAACAAATTAAAACAATTAAAAAACGAAGTTGCTTCTACAAAAAAAACTAAATTAATAAGATTTCTCACCGGTAGAGGATTTGAAACAGACGTAATACTATCATGCATAAATAATTTTTTTGAATAACCTAAAAACACACACAAATTAAAAAACATAGCAAAATGAAAAAAGGAAAACATATAGCAATAGCAGGCAATATAGGGTCGGGCAAAACAACTCTGACCGAACTTTTATCGAAACACTATAAATGGACACCGCACTATGAAGATGTAGATGACAACCCGTATCTAAATGATTTCTATGAAGATATGCAACGTTGGTCTTTCAATTTACAAGTGTATTTTTTAAACAGTCGTTTTAGTCAAGTTTTAGATATCCACAACTCCGGAAAAACCGTAATTCAAGACCGCACGATATATGAAGATGCCTATATTTTTGCACCCAATTTGCACGACATGGGGCTTATGGCAACCAAAGATTTCGACACATACAAAAGGTTGTTTACCTTAATGACATCGCTGATAAGTCCGCCGGATTTACTGATATACCTGCGTGCCACAGTGCCGACGCTGGTCAGCCAAATTCAGAAACGCGGACGAGATTACGAGAACACCATAAGAATAGATTACCTCAAAAGATTGAACGACCGCTACGAGGGGTGGATTGAGAGTTATGACTTGGGCAAATTGCTTATCATAGATGTAAACGACACCGATTTTAAACACAATCCAAAGGATTTAAGCAATGTAATTGACAAGATTGATGCCGAGTTACACGGCATTTTCTAAGTCAAAAAAAGCCCGTGAATATTCATGGGCTTTTTTGCTTTTTTTGTGGTTAGTTTTTAGAAATATTTCACGTCTTTTTCTTCCAAATCCGACAGAACTTTATTCGCAAGGCTACTTGCTCCAAACCTGAATAATTTTGGTGTTAGCCACTCTTCGCCTAATACCTCCTTAACTATTGTAAAATAGACCATTGCAGTATCGCTGTCTGAAATACCACCCGCAGGTTTTATGCCTATTTTTTTGCCTGTCATTTCGTAATATTCTTTTATAGTCTCCGCCATAATATACATTGCTTCGGGCGTAGCAGCCGGTGAGGTTTTGCCTGTTGAAGTTTTCAAGAAATCAGCCCCTGCCTCTATCGAAATCACACATGCTTTTTTAATCTCATCTAACGACGGCAAGCTACCCGTCTCCATGATTACTTTGAGATGCATTTCGCCACAAGCATTTTTAATTTGCTTGATTTCATCGAATACAGTTTCGTACTCTTTGTTCAAAAATTTGCCCACCGATATTACCATGTCGCCTTCATCAGCTCCGGCTTTTGCGGTTGCTTTTGTCTCGGCAACTTTTATGTCGATAAAGGTTTGCGATGCGGGAAATCCGCCAATTACGGCAGCTACATTAATGCCGGGAAGATTAAGATTTGCTTTAACATCTTTCACCAATTCGGGGTATACGCATATCGCCGCCACGTTTGAATAGTTTGGGAAGTTTGCATTAAAATTGTTCACATTATTTGCAAACAATTTTGCTTTTTCAGAATTGTCGGTCGAGTTCAAAGTAGTTAAATCAATAAAACTTAAAATTTTCTCTAAATTTTCTTTTGATTTTAAAGTTTTGCTCAACTCTTTAATTCGATTTATTTCCTTGCTTAAATCTTCTTCGTTATAACCGGATTTGTATTTTTTAAAAATGTCCATATTTGCGTTATTTTTTATTTAATATAATTTTTCGTTGTTCGTATGTCTGTTTTTATCTCGTGAAGTTTTCTTCATAAAATTCTTTTCCAAAGCATCGGTAAGATCGGTATTAGTTTGGTTTGCTATGCAGATAAGCACGAATAATACATCAGCAATTTCATCTGCAAGATCTTGTTTTTCCTCGCCTTTTTTGAAAGATTGCTCACCAAATTTACGTACAATTATCCTTGCTAACTCTCCAACCTCTTCTGTAAGTATAGCCATGTTAGTCAATTCATTAAAGTATCTGACTCCATATTTTTTTATCCACTTATCTACCTTCTCTTGTGCTTCTAAAATTGTCATTATTCTTTATTTTTGGTATCTACGATTATGGTTACAGGTCCCGAGTTATTTATCTCCACAAGCATATCCGCTCCGAATGTGCCTGTTTGAATTTCACCACCCAGCTCCTCTTCAAGTTTTGTCTTAAAATCCTCGTATATTGCATTGGCTTTTTCAGGCTTTGCCGACTTTATGAAAGACGGTCGATTGCCTTTTTTTACCATTGCATGCAAAGTAAATTGGCTCACCAAAATTATCTCGCCTTTTACATCTTTCACGCTTAGATTCATCGCACCGTTGCTGTCGGCAAATATACGCATATTAACTATCTTTTTTGCCAACCAATTCACATCTTCTTGCGTGTCTTCGGTTTCCACGCCAAGCAAAATATTTAGCCCTAACTTTATTTCGGATTTCACCTTACCGTCGATTATGACTCTGCTATCCTTAACTCGCTGTATGACTGCTCTCATGGTTTTATTTTTTCAAAATCAAACTAATTTATTTTCTATTAAATATGATGCTATTTGCACGGCATTGGTGGCTGCTCCTTTGCGTAAATTATCGGCAACTATCCAGAGGTTTAATGATTTTTTTGCAGAAAAATCTCGCCTTATTCTACCCACAAAAACATCATCTTTGCCTTTTGACATTAATGGTGTGGGATAGAGATTTTTTTCAGGTTCATCAGCTAAAATAATCCCCTTGGTATTTTTCAGGATATCTCTTATTTCCTGTAAGTTAAAATCATTTTCAAACTCTATATTAACCGCCTCAGAGTGTCCTCCCACAACGGGTATTCTAACCGCCGTAGCCGTTACCTCAATGTCGTTTGTAGCTAATATCTTTTTAGTTTCATTAATCAGTTTCATCTCCTCTTTTGTGTAGCCGTTATCCTCAAAAACATCACAATGCGGAAGGCAATTTTCATGAATTTGGTACGGGTATATTTTGGGTGCATCTATACCTTTTTGCTCATTTCTTAATTGCGATATCGCCTGCAAGCCTGTCCCCGTTACAGATTGGTAAGTTGAGACCACTACTCGACGAATATTATATCTAAGGTGCAATGGTGCTAAAACCATGACTAACTGTATAGTAGAGCAATTTGGATTGGCGATTATTTTATCATTTAGGGTGAGAGTTTTTGCATTAATTTCCGGAACTATTAATTTATAATCTTTGTGCATTCTCCATGCCGAAGAATTATCAATTACAGTGCTACCCGATTGGGCAAAAAGTGGTGCATATTTCAATGAGATTTCCGCACCTGCCGAAAATATTGCAACATCAGGTTTTCGGTCAAGCACCTCTTCTATGCTTAGCACATTTATGCCGTCGATTTCTTTGCCTGTGGATTTCTCCGATGCACATAGCAACAACTCATCGATGTTGATTTTTTGCTCTTTTAAAACTTTTATAACTGTCTTACCAACCAAACCGGTAGCTCCTATTATTGCAAACTTCATTTTTATTATTTTTATTGGTTTTGTGTTTTTTAATATTATTTTTGAGTTTTATTGAAATTTTAAAAATTATTATATTTTTGAATTTTCATTTATCACAAAAATAAATATTCTTGACATAAGTCTTGTACATTAATAATATTTTTTCAAAAAAAATTACGAAAATGAGAACCTCATTATTATCACTATTATTTTTACTATCAACAATGTTTGCATTTGGGCAAACATCAGGCGACATTAATAACAAATTTCTTAAATCTTCACGAGAATATGAAGTTAGCGTATCCGAAGATTTTGAAAGCGGGAACTTAGATGCTTGGACTGAAAATATCGACGGCGAATGGGAGGTATCAACTGATAAGCCTCTAAACGGAACGTACTCCTTGAAACACAAAAAAACTGACAGCAAAGAAGATGCTATTGCTTTAAATTTTAACAATTTAGACCTTAGTCAAAAAGATAAAATATGGCGATTTAGAATTCTTTATTCTAATAGCAACCCATCAGGAAGCAATAAATGGAGCATAGCACTGTCTGACCAAAACGTAAACACAACATTAGGAGGCAATTTCAATGGTTATGTAATAGGTGTAAATTATGTTGGTAGCGACGATTTTTTAAAACTTTGGAAAGTTGAAGACGGAACTAAAACAGCAATTATAGAAACAAATTACAAATGGGATAATACTATAAATCCCGCAAAACAAAAAGGTTTTGAAATATCAAGGAGCAAAGAAGGAACATGGGAAATTAAGGTTGATAAAAACGGAGGCTTTGATGAGCTAATCTCATTGGGCAGTGCTGATGACAATAGCATAACAGAATGTCAATACATGTGTATACTATATAAATATAGTAAAACATACGTCAGCAAATTAACCTTAGATGACATTTATTTAGGTGATGAAATTCCTGATTTAGAAGCTCCGACAATTTCAAATCTAACAGCAATCTCACCAAGTAAAATTAAGATAACTCTAAGCGAAGATATAAAAACAGAAACCGCACAAAATGTAGATAACTTCACATTAACAAGCGACAATTCTCACCCCAAAACAGCGGAGTTACAAGCTGATAATAAGACTATTATTTTAACTTTTGAGAATGAATTTACCCAAGACACACAATATACTTTAAAGGTAAAAGACATTGAAGATTTAGCAGGTAACAAGTTAGTAGAAGCTGAATACAACTTCAAATGGATAACCATGCAACTATCCAATGTCTCGTTCATTTCTGATAGAGAATTGATGTTAAACTTCACAAGCAATCCCGATAACGCCACTGCGACCACCCTTGCGAACTACGTAATTGAAGAAAACTCAACAAATCCGTCGGAGGCAAGTATCAGTAGTGAGACACCCAATTTCGTAAAATTAACTTTCACAGAGGCATTTGCCGAAGAAACAGAATACTCCCTAAAATTAAGCAATATTACCGATGAGTTTGGCAACATAATGCCTGACACAACCGTAAAAATAATGTACTATGTACCCAAACAACATGACATAGTTATAAACGAAATAATGTGTGATATAAATCCTCTTCCGCAAGCATTACCTCCCCATAAATATATAGAAATATACAATCGTTCAAACTTCAATATAAACTTGAAAGACTGGACTTTACAAATAGGAACGAACAGCAAAATAAATTTTACTGAAGCATCAATTCCCTCCAAAGAATACCTAATAATTTGCTCGCCTGAATCAGAGGAGAATTTTAAAGGTTACGGAATTACTGTCCCCATTTTAAAAGAATCACAAATCACAACAACAGGCAAAAGCATAACCATCGCTGACAACAAAAACACCATAATTGAGACTGTGAAATACTCCAACGAATGGTATGGCAACAGCGAAGATGCTCAAGGCGGTAAAAGCCTTGAAAGAATAGACTTCAATAATTTTTGTGGCACTACCGACAACTGGACTGCCACTAAAAACATTACAGGCGGAACTCCCGGAACTGAAAACAGTGTACACGCAGATAACCCCGACAATTCAAGCCCTAAGGTTATTAACCTTAATGTAATATCATCACAAGAAATTGCTTTAACATTCTCAGAAAAACCTGATTCATCGGCTTTTAAAGTTATCAATTACACTTTAAATTCAGATACAAATCCTACAAAAGCCACACTCGACAGCAAAAATTCGTCAATGGTGCATCTTGAATTTGACGAAAATTTCAAAGCAAATGAAAACACCCTAAAAGTTGAAAACATCAGCGACCCCTGTGGCAACACGATGCAACCATACGAAACAACTTTTATGTATAAATTCATACATGTTAAAAATGTACAAGCTGTTTCAAAAACACACCTTAAAGTTAAGTTCTCCGAAAAGGTAGATGCAGAAACCGCACAAAACATAAACAACTATTTGGTTGATAACTCAATAGGCAACCCTAAAAAGGCACAGGTTTCAAATAATGATTTGGCAACGGTTTTCTTAACCTTTGAAAAAGAATTTGAAATTGCCAAAGCATACAATATAGAAATCTCCAACATAAAAGATGCTAACGATAATATAATCAATGACATAGAATTGATATTCTATTATTATATCCCCAAAGAATTTGATGTAGTATTCACCGAAATAATGTGCGATGTAAACCCCAAACCGCAAGGATTACCTGAAAAGAAATACGTGGAACTGTTTAACACCAGCGATTTCGACATCGACATAACAGGTTGGGGCTTCCAAGCCGAGGGAGGAAGTGCAAAAATAATACCTGCCAAAATTCTTAAATCAGGCGAGTATGTAATTCTAACTCAGACAGATGCAAATTTTGAAGGCATAGAAGCATTAAAAATATTAAGCAGTAGCGACTTATCCTCAACATCGAAAAAGATTTCACTTTTTGATGCTAACAAAAAACTAATTCAAACCATAACATATACCAAAGACTGGTATGGAAACCCCGAAAAATCAGATGGCGGTTGGTCAATGGAAATAATCGACCCACATAATTTTTGCCAGCCGGAAACAAACTGGAAAGCGTGCGAAAATCCCGCAGGTGGAACGCCCGGAAAAGTAAACTCCGTGAATGGCATAAACCCCGACAACTCAATGCCGGAGGTCATTGCTCTCAATGTTATATCATCAAAAGAAATAACTTTGACATTCTCAGAAAAGCCTGATTCATCGGCAGTTAAAGTTGTAAATTACACCTTAAATTCAAACATAAACCCTGCAAAAATCTCAATCGACAGCAAGGACATTACAGTGGTGCATCTTAATTTTGCGGAAAACTTCAAAGCAAATGAAAATACTCTAAAAGTTGAAAACATCAAAGACCCTTGTGGCAACACAATGCAACCGTACGAAACAACTTTTATGTATGAATTTATACACGTAACAAACGTACAAGTAGTTGCCAAAACACAACTTAAATTAAATTTCTCGGAAAATGTAGATGCAGAAACTGCACAAAACGTCAATAACTATCTGGTTGATAATTCAATAGGCAATCCCAAATCTATACAAATTTCAAACAATGACTTAACAACAGTCTTCTTAACTTTTGAAAAGGAATTTGAAACTGCCAAGACTTACAACATAGAAGTCTCCAACATAAAAGATGTTAATAACAACATAATCAAGAAGATAAAACTGCCATTCTATTATTATGTCCCCAAGGCATTCGACGTGGTATTCACCGAGATAATGTGTGATGTGAACCCCAAACCGCAAGGCTTACCCGCAAAAAAATATGTAGAGCTGTTTAACACCAGCGATTTTGACATCGACATAACAGGTTGGAGCTTCCAAGCTGAGGGGGGCGGTGCAAAAACAATACCTTCAAAAATCCTTAAATCAGGCGAATATATAGTTCTTAGTGAGAAAAATGCCGAATTTGAAAATATTGAGGCATTGCAAATTTTAAGCTCTTCAGATTTGTCCTCATCATCGAAAAAACTTTCGCTTTTTGATGCAAGCAAAAACCTAATTCAAACCATAACATATACCAAATCATGGTATGGAAACTCACAAAAATCAAACGGCGGATGGTCAATGGAAATAATCGACCCGTATAATTTCTGCGAGCCGACTACAAACTGGAAGGCGTGCGAAAATCCCGCAGGCGGAACTCCCGGCAAAGTAAACTCTGTGAATGCCATAAATCCTGACAGCGAAGCCCCCGTCTGGGAGAGCATGCAATTACTATCATCAAACACAATCGAGCTTATCTTCTCCGAAAAGTTAAACAAAGAAATTGCATTGACGAAGCAAAATTATCAATTATCGGGTGAAGTAAATCCTCAAAGCGTAATTCTGCAAGAAGGGCAAAAAACGATATTGCTGAAATTCCAAGAGCAATTCAAAGACCAAAAGAAATACACGCTTTCGCTAAAAAATATATCGGATAATTGCGGAAACAGCATCGAGGCTCAATCGAAAGATTTCAAATACGAACGCATACACGTAACAGGGCTTTTCACCGAAAATGCCAAACACCTTATATTAAATCTGTCGGAAGTTCCCGAGAAAGAGTCGGCACTAAATACCGCCAACTACGCCATAAATCTATCGCCACAAATAAATCCGAACTTTATATTTTTCCAAGAGCAAGATTCGTTGCAACTTCACATATTGTTTGAAAACGACCTTCCCGAAAATCAAGAGGTAACCTTCTCAGTTAAAAACATTAAGGACAAAAACAACAACACAATGCCAAATTGGGATACCACCTTTATATATAGAATTACAACGCCTTTGGAAATCGTAATAAACGAGGTGCTGTTTAATCCGTACCCCAACGGGGCTGACTTTGTGGAAATTTACAACCGAAGCAATCATAAAATAAACTTAAAAAACTTGTTCATCACAAGACGCGAGAAAGACGGCTCGATAAAGACCAAATATCCGCTATCAACCGAGCAAAAATACATCGAACCCGGACAATACCTCGCATACACCGTCAATAAGGAGGCAACCATGGCAAGCTACTACTGCCCGAATACCGACAATATCATTCAAATACCCAAAATGCCAAGTTTACCAAGCGACCAAGCAAGTGTCTTAATCATAAACAATTACAACACCGTAATAGACGAGTTTACATACTCCGATGATATGCACTTTCCGCTTTTAAGCACAGAAAAAGGAGTATCGCTGGAAAGAATTTCATTCAAGCGACCAAGCCAAGATGTAAATAATTGGCACTCGGCATCTGAAACGGCAGGCTTTGCAACGCCCGGATACGAAAACTCGCAATTAGCAAATGTAAACCCCGACGCACAAGATACTGAAGTGGTATTAGAACCCGAAACTTTCTCGCCGGATCAAGACGGCTATCAAGATTTCCTAAACATCAACTACGCTTTTGACGAGGGCGGATACACCGCAACCATAATAATCTTCGACTCAAACGGAAGACAAATGCGAGTATTGAAAAACAATGTATTGCTCTCAACCTCAGGCACTATAAAGTGGGATGGACTACATGAAGACGGCTCTAAAATGCGCTCGGGAATATACGTAATATACTTCAAGGCATTCAAGCCCGACGGCTCTGTGAAAGAATTTAAAAAAGTAACAACGCTTTCTGTAAAATATTAAAATGATATTAAGATTTTATAAATCATTATACCTAACTAAAAAACTATATTTATCAACAATATTAGTTGCAATAATTTTTATAATATCTTATTTCTACAAGCCCCTGTTCATTGCGGGCAAATTAGGAATACTTGTTATTATCGTACTTTTGATTATTGACATAACGCTTCTGTATGGTTTGAAAAACAAAAAAATCAAAGCAAGCAGAATACTTCCCAAGCGATTTTCAAACGGCGATGATAACAAGGTTATCCTAAACATAGCAAACCAATATCCTTTTGAAATAGATATGGAAATAATTGATGAACTTCCGTATCTGTTTCAAAAAAGGGATTTTGTGATAAAGAAAAAAATCAACCCAAGTTCCTCAAAACAAATCACATACATACTGCGACCAACCAAGCGTGGCGAGTATGAATTTGGAAATTTAATTGTATACGCAAGCTCAAAAATAGCATTCGTACAAAAGCGATTTAACTTCAACCAAAATCAAAAAGTGCAGGTATATCCTTCATTTTTGAAGTTGAAACAATACAAATTAATGGCTATTTCGAACCGATTGCAAACCGACGGCAGTCGCAAAATCAAACGCCTAACCAACAACAACAAAGAGTTTGAGCAAATAAAAGAATATGTGCAAGGCGATGATTATCGGAAAATAAATTGGAAATCAACCGCAAGGATGAACAAGCTGATGATTAACCAATTTAAGGATGAAAAATCGCAACACATATACAATGTAATAGACTTGGGGCGAAATATGAAGATGCCTTTTGCGGGTATGACGCTGGCGGATTATGCCATCAACGCATCGCTGGCAATAGCCGACATCAGTATGCTGAAAGACGACAAAGCCGGGCTTATAACATTCTCAAAACAAGTGCATAAGACCATCAAAGCCGACAAAAAATCAACGCAACTGCAAACAATAACCGAGGCACTTTACAATGAAACCAGCGATTTTCAGGAATCTGATTTCGAGCAACTATACATGCAGATACGTTCGATTTGCAATCAAAAAAGTTTGCTTATAATTTACACTAATTTTGAAAGTTTAATATCGCTGAAAAGGCAACTTAAAATAATAAGGCAACTGACGAGGTATCATGTAGTGCTGTTGGTGTTTTTCAAAAATACCGATATTGAAAATCTGCAACTTCAACAATCAAAAAAACTTCAACACGTATATTTCAAGACAATCATCGAAAAATTGATTTATGAAAAGCACAAGATTGTGCAAGAGTTGGAAAACAACGGCGTTTATGCCCTCCTCACTACCCCCGAAAATTTATCAATCGATGTAATCAACACCTATTTGAAATTCAAGGACAAAGGGGTGATATAAAAAAGATGTGTAAACCGAAGCCTACACATCATTAATTATTTTAGTTTTTACTTTTTAACGATTTTCTCTATCTTAACACGCCCATTAAGATATTTTATTTCCATAATATAAACGCCTTCCACTAAACTTTGTACGTCAATTTCAGTTTCGCCATTTATAGTTATGAGTTCTCTGCCGTGTAAATCATACAATGTAATTGTTTTAATTTGATTTTTCGAGACGATGCTCAAAACATTATGCACGGGATTTTCGTAAGAAATAATATCGTTAAACTCATCGAGGTCGATTTCCGTTATTTCAAATAAGACACCTTCTGTGAATATTATCTCATAACTTTCGCCTGCACTCAACGAGCCTAATCCGATAAAGTAAGTTCCGATGTCTTCGCCTGCCTCACGAGTTAGTTCGCCTGCAAAGCTATCATTATCAAGCAATTCAGGTTGATAAGAATAAGTCAAAGTTGGTTCTATCTCGCCATATTTTTTGCTTTGGTCGGCATTGGGTGTAACAACTATGATTTTGGGTCTGATTTCAAACTCCCTGCCATTCACAAAGTTAAACACATAATTTTCATTTAGGTTTAAAGAACCTTGCTTTATGATATAGCGTCCAATCGCCTCGCCCGACACTCGACTTAATCGCCCCGTACATTTGTCGCCGGCAACCAATTCCGGATTGCAAGTATATGTTAAAACAGGGTCAGCATCGCCATACTCTTTGCTTTGATTAGCATTTGGGATAATGGTTATGTGTTTGGGAGTGATGCTAAATTTATTGGTTTCATCTAAATCTAAGATATAATTACTATTTACATCTAATGAGACTATTGAATAATTATAATCGCCAACATCTTCGCCGGCTACTCTTAACAAGTTCCCTGTGATAATGTCGCCGTTTAGCAACTCAGGATTACAGGTATATTCAAATTCAGGATCAGCATCGCCATAAACTTTGCTTTGATTAGCATTTGGGATAATGGTTATGGGTTTGGGAGTGATGGTAAATTTATTGGTGGCATTTAATATTAATTTATAATTTGCTCCGACATCTAATGAGACTATTGAATAATCATAATCGCCAACATCTTCGCCCTCAGCTCTTAACAAGTTGCCATTGATAACGTCGCCGTTTAGCAAATCAGGACTGTA
>PDWI01002420.1_pt1 | contig 28078 bp, 23 predicted proteins | sample 1430891 | NCBI WGS metagenome assembly PDWI01 (sample SAMN01162508, study PRJNA174530) | Oral metagenome, whole genome shotgun sequencing project. | biome: Marine environment; feature: Marine mammal; material: Swab sample of the gingival sulcus; isolation source: swab sample of gingival sulcus... | reverse complement strand
TGAATAAGTATTAAACAAAGCGGTACGTTTCGACAGGCTCAACGACCGAATAGTGATTTGCAAGACTTAAGTGTACACTCCTCTTTTTAATTATAAATTTTTAAATAAATTCTGTTATGGCAAATACTCCATTACAATACGTTCTCGTAGAGCGTAAATCATCACTTGGCAAGTTTCAGGGTAAGACCGTCATCCAAGCCCGTCCAACAGGACGCAAACGCATTGACCACCGTCGCTTTTGTGAGGAAGTGGCACGAGCGACGACTTTTACAGGAGCGGAAGTTGAGGCAGTGCTTCGTTTGGCTTCAGAGGTTGCGAAGAAACACGTGGAGAATGGTAATATCGTGGACTTTGGCGACATCGGTACTTTCTCACCGTCTTTCAAAAGCCATTTAGTAGAGAAAGGCGTAGAAGACTTTAAGGCTAATGTGCATATTGTCAAACCAGTTGTTCGTCTTTCACCCTCTAAAAAGTACTTCGAACTGCGAGACGTAAACTTCGAGCGTGTAGAAGCCAAGCCTAAAAAGAATGCTTCGGGAGGCTCAAGGGACGGTTCTACTGGTACAGACCCCAAAGATCCTGATTACATCGGCGGAAACAAGCCCAACGGACACACAGGACTATAAAAGTAAAGGCTCGCCAAAAGCGAGCCTTTACTTTTATAGATGTCTAAAAAACTATTAGAGTATCACTTTGATTTTGTAGGCCTTACTCTCTTGCCAAAAACGATTGACTGAAGTTACAAGAATCGTATAAAGACTTCTGCCATCTAAACGAGGTAATTTGTAAGAAGCGTTCGATGAAATGCTCACAATATAAGCAGACTTCTTTAGAGAAGGACGTACTCCCTTAGGAAAGGCATAAACAACATACATAAAAGCTCCCTCAGGATTGTAACTTTTTCTTTCGTCCTTCCAAATAAGCATATGCCCTTTTCGATTAAACTCCTCCCATACCTTTCTTAGCTTCTTTGGAGCTTTCGTCCCGCGAAATGGAGCTTTATACTTTGGCAATAAAGCATAATTACGTTGATAAATTAGATTCAAACTATCACTAATGCCTGAGACATTTTGAAATACATCTTCTGCAGGCCAGTAGATATTACCTTGCGCTTTATTTTGGCTGAGACGAAGTTTAGCATCTAATTGCTGCGACTTCATTGAGCGCTTTATATGCTGTCCAATATAGAGTTGCGTCTTACGGTGCTTAAGTTGCTTAGACCACCATTTTGTAAGCACTTCGTAGTCTGCAACAGGATTACCATAGTTCCAATAAACCTGTGGAGCTAGATAATCAACCCAACCTTCTTTCGCCCAGAAAAGCACATCTGCATAAAGATCATCATAGCATTGAAGTCCAGAAGTCTCACTACCCTTCTTATCAGACTTTTTATTACGATAGATACCAAAAGGACTAATGCCCAAACGCACCCAAGGCTTTGTATGCTTAAGTGTTTCCTTTAATGAGAAAATAAGCTGATTGATGTTCTCACGACGCCAAATAGCTTTCTCGTGAGACTTATAACCAGAAGAGATACCATAACGCTGGAAACTTAATTCATCATTAAAGCTTAAGCCCTTTTTCGGATAAGGATAGAAGTAATCATCAAGGTGTATAGCATCAATATCATAGCGCATCACAATATCTTCGACAACCGAACAAAGATAAGTACGAGCCTGAGGCAAAGCAGGGTCTAAGATTAGCTGATTACCATACTTCACAAACCACTCAGGGTGAAGATTTGCCAAATGATTAGGAGCAAGAGGGATAGATGCATTAGCTGCGCCACGATAAGGGTTAAGCCAAGCGTGCAATTCCATTCCATTTCTATGGCATTCTTTTACAAGGAAGGCAAGTGGATCCCAAGCTTTATCAGGAGCTTGTCCTTGTCGTCCACTTAAGAAGCGGCTCCAAGGTTCAAGACGACTGCGATAGAAAGCATCGAACTCTGGACGTACCTGAAAGATAAGAGCGTTAAAGCCCAACTTACGTAGCAAGTGTACGCGCTTAGCAAGCAAAGCCTGTCCCTGCTCTCGGCTAAGCCCTCTATAGTCGTCTCTATAGATAGTTGGGAGCCAAGTGGCACGAAATTCACGTTTCTTAGGTTGATAGTTCCCTAAATGATTAGCCCCTCCCTTGAATGATGCACAAGAGGAGAGGCTAAGCATTAGAGCGAAACTAAGTAAAGTTTTTAGGTAGTTACGCATTATATAATTAAATTTAAGAATTTACAAACAACAAAGGTAGATAAGCAATACGGCAGGAGCTGCAAACATAAAGCTATCCAATCGGTCTAATATACCTCCGTGCCCTGGAATAAGCTTTCCAGAATCTTTCACGCCTGCTGAACGCTTAAGCATTGATTCAAACAAATCTCCCCAAGTAGATGCAACAGAAATTAGCAATCCGAAGAAAAGAGCTTGATACCACTCTAAACCAAATGAATCATCAAAGTAAGTCAATACAATGACAGCAATGAAAACAAGTAACAGCCCTCCCCAAAAGCCTTCCCAGCTTTTCTTTGGAGATACGGCGGGAAATAAACGACGCTTGCCAAACTTAACACCAAAGATATAGGCTCCACTATCATTAACCCAAATACAAACAAAGATAAAGAGCAAACTCAATGGGCTCAAAAGAAACAAAGGAATAGACAGAGCAAAGAAACCTCCAACATAAACTTGTCCAAAGATAACCTTCGCTAAATGTTCAGGCATCAAATCACGATCTGAGTAAATCGCTCTTATAAAAATAAAGAGTAAATAAGCTAAATAAGGGAAGAAAAGCTTCAGAGCTGAGACTTCAACTGCAGAACTTATTGCCAAATAGCTTGCGATAAGAAGATAAACCGCCGCAACTCCATCTAAAATCTTACGCAAAGGACGCGTACGATGAAGCTTAAACATCGTTTCGTATTCCCATACACCGACGAAAATAAAAAAGCTAAATAGCGTCAAAAATAAAGCGATATTCCTTGACAGTAGCGTTGCAACTAAAGCACCAACGTAAACAGCTCCAAAAAGAGCTCTCTTTACTAATTCACTCATTATTATATATTTATTCTTTGATTTCTTCTTCTGATTCTACAACTGGCTCATCTTTTAACTCAACCTTTTCCTCTAGTTGCTCAGCAGTTTCTACTGCTTTTTCTTCTGCATCTTTAAGTTTTTCGGCTTCTTGCTCTTGTTTGAGTTCATCAGAGCGACTAACCCACTGACGTTCGCCAAGTATACGTTCAACATCTGCAGTATAGATAACTTCTTCCTTCAGCAACAACTCCGCAAGTTCATTATGTCCTGCCGTATGCTCTTGAAGCAGAGCCTTAGCTCTATCGTACTGCTCTTGAATAAGCGTATTAACCTCTTGGTCAATAAGGTCAGCAGTATTATCACTGTAAGGCTTAGAAATGCCGTAACCATCGCCCTGTATCTTTGAATAATTCAGATGAGGGAGCTTATTACTCATTCCATAATAAGTTACCATAGCGTAAGCAATCTGCGTTGTACGCTCAAGGTCATTGGCAGCACCTGTAGAGATACGTCCAAGGAACAGTTCCTCCGCAGCACGCCCTGCCAATAAACCACACATCTGATCTAAAAGAGCTTGTGTCGTCGTAATTTGTCGCTCTTCAGGTAAGTACCAAGCTGCACCAAGCGCTTTACCACGAGGAACAATAGTAACTTTAACCAACGGATTACCATAGCGAGTAAACCAGCTAACCGTAGCGTGCCCAGCTTCGTGAATGGCAATACTCTTGCGTTCCTCTTCAGTCGTAATCTTATTTTTCTTCTCTAGCCCTCCAACAACTCTATCAACCGCGTTCATAAAGTCATCTTTGCTTACAAAGTCTTTGTCTCCACGTGCAGCAATCAGAGCTGCTTCATTACAGATATTTGCAATATCAGCACCAGAGAAGCCCGGCGTTTGACGAGCAAGAAGATCTAAGTCAAGGCTCTCATCTGTCTTAATCCCTTTAAGGTGTACAAGGAAGATTTCTTTTCGGTCATTTACATCAGGTAAATCAACATAAATCTGTCTATCAAAACGTCCTGCACGAAGCAAAGCTGAATCTAAGACATCAACTCTATTGGTAGCAGCCATCACAATGATACCACTATTCGAACCGAAACCATCCATTTCTGTCAGCAACTGATTAAGCGTATTCTCACGTTCGTCGTTGCCTCCCATATTATTATTCTTACCTCTAGCACGACCAACGGCATCAATCTCATCAATAAAGACGATACAAGGCGCTTTCTCTTTGGCTTTTTCAAACAGATCTCTTACACGGCTAGCACCAACACCAACAAACATTTCAACAAAGTCCGAACCTGACATTGAGAAGAAAGGTACATCAGCTTCGCCTGCAACTGCTTTCGCAAGTAATGTCTTACCTGTCCCAGGAGGTCCTACAAGCAAAGCCCCCTTAGGGATCTTCCCTCCAAGGTGAGTATATTTCTTAGGATTCTTGAGAAAGTGTACAATCTCTTCAACTTCTTCTTTAGCTTCTTGAAGTCCTGCAACATCAGCAAAGCTAATCTTCATTTTCGTCTTGTCGTGAAGCTTGGCTTTACTCTTACCAACGGAGAAAACACCGCCAGCACCACCGCCAGCGCCTCCACTCATTCGCTTCATTAAGTAGAACCAAAGGAAGACCATTAGAATAATAGGACCAAAAGAGAGGAAGATACCCCAGAAACTAAAGCCTCCATCTTCATAAACTAGTTTTACCCCCTTAGTTGAAAGTTGACTAGCATCATAGAAATCAGCAAATCTATCTACAGAAGGGATTTGAGTTGTGATAACAACCTTTTCAGCCTTATTAAGTCTTTTCGTCTTAATACCTGCCCCCTCAAATACTTTTTGTACAGCGTCTTTACGTACCACAGCTTTAGCTTGGTACTCATTTCTATCAACGCTTATTTCACTAAATGAATTTTCTACAGCGTAGGCTCTAAATTTATCCCAGCTTAGTTCTCTTTGGACAGCATTATCTCCGTCCCAAAAATATAAAATACCAAGACTTAATAATATAAGTCCATAAAACCACATCTCATTAAACTTGACTTTAACGATCTTCGGTTTATTCTTCTTTTCGTTTGACATCTATCTATTTATATTCTAGTTGTTTCAAATTAACTATGCCTTTACTTTGGTATAATTTAGGCACTTTATCTCTTATTACATAACAAAGACTATGCCAAAAGAGTTTATAGTCCCAACGAAAGTCGCTCTAAATAGAGCAAGCTTTCTGCCCCCATATTAAAAATAAGGTCAAAGATACTTAAATTAGGCGTAAAGCCATAACGCTCGGCAAAAACTTGATAATAAGGCTTATCTGCCAACAACTCTTTTCCAGCCTCACTCTTTGCCCTATCTATTTGATAGCGAAGATCAAGTGTAGCATTTGATTCGTAATTCAAATGATATTCCTCTGTACCTCCATAAGACAAATCTAAATCTATGAGTTTGGATAGCTTAGCAGTCAAAGCGGTATTAAACTCCCAGAGGCTTTGTCCGATAGCTTCTTCATAGTGGGACAAAATGTCGTCCCAGTAATACTCAAAAAAAGGGCTATTAGCATAGGCTGACACAATGGCTTGAATATGTTTCTTCTGCCAATCATCGTGTCCTGAGATACGCAGTTCAGACATTGCTGTCTTGGTTTTATTACTCCCCTCAAGAGGAATTGAAAGCGTCTGTACTCCATTTGCTGTTAATATCTGACAGCGATTTCTTAGACTTTGCTTAACAAAATGTTCTTTCGCCTCAAAGAATACTTCCTTCCCCTGCTCTCTATAAAGGTAAGCAAAGTATATAATCGGAGGGGCGTATAGAGAGGGAAATACGGTCATATTCATCACAGACATTGAAAATCTACTTATAACAAGGTCGTAGAAGCCTTTTTCAGGCTTACATATCCTTAGTTATACGCGTAAAGATACGGCTCCAACGAATACCCCCGTCAAATAGTGATTTATCCTTATTTGTAGAGAAGAAGATAAAGACAGGCTTACCAACGATATGGTCTTCAGGAACAAAGCCCCACACACGGCTATCAGCAGAGTTATGCCTATTATCCCCCATCATAAAGTAATAATCCATTCCAAAAGTATAAGTCTTAGCAGACTTACCATCAATCAGACACTCGCCATTCTTTCTACTTAGCGTATGCCCCTCATAAGCTACAATACAACGACGATAACGTTTGATATTATCCTCATTAAGAGCAATCCTCATACCTTTCTTAGGAATAACAAGAGGTCCATAATTCTCCCTTGTCCAGCCATAACCAGATTTCAATGGATAATAAGCATCAGCCTCTTCTGCACCTTGTCTATCTAGTACGATAGACTTTACATAAGGTTCTTGCTTCAATTTAACAATCATCTCCTGCGTTAATGGCAAGGCATAGACACGTCCATAATTACCAAGACTATCTAAAGGTTTTAGCCCTTTATAATCAAGAAAGCCTTTATTTTCAGATGCTGTATTTATAGGACTAAGGTCTTCGTAACTAACTCCTAAAGCATCAAGTAATTCGAAAGAGAAAGCACGTCCATTCGTCTGAACAAAATAATTAAATTGCATTGACTTTGGATTCTGCACTTCTTCCCCATTGATATAGATTTGATTATCTACAATCCTAAGCGTATCTCCTGCAACTGCCACACAGCGTTTAACATAATAATCACGCTTGTCTACAGGACGATAGACAATATCTCCAAAAGTCTGCTTATCTGCCCAAACACGCTCACGACCATATATGGCACAGAGTGATTCATAATCAGGGTTCGTAACTTTACTTGCTACGGTATCACCTGCAGGGAAGTTAAAGACGACAATATCATCACGTTGCACCGTTCCAGTCCCTGCCACACGTTCGTAATCAAAGTGAGGCTTATCTAGGTAACTCTTATGCCCAAAAGCAGTATTATGCACTAAGGGCAAAGAAAGTGGCGTCATCGGCTTACGCAAACCGTAGCTGAACTTATTAACCACAACATAGTCACCTGTGAGTAAGGTTTTCTCAAGCGATGAGGTTGGGATTACAAAGTTCTGAAAGAAATAAAGTTGCAAAATAGTGACAGCCACTAAAACAAAAACAATATCTCCAAGCAATCCACCCCAAAAGCGCACCTGCTTATTAGGGTGCTGACTAGCCCAGCCCCAGTTAATGAAGCGCGTGAAGTAATAATCAACAACTAATGGGAGTAAAATTAACCACGCCCAGCCAACCCAACTAGCAAATAAAACTAGGGCAATAATCCAAAATATACCGAAGCCATAACGCAAGGATTTCTTGAGCTTACTTTCGTTTTCTGGCAAATATCTTTTCATTTCTATCTTTACTTCTTTTTATAATACATCTGCGAGCATATCCTTCATTGACAGGAAACCCTTATGCTGCTGAACAAATTCCGCAGCAAGCACCGCTCCAAGCGCAAAACCTTCACGTCCAAAAGCATTATGCTCCAGCGTAATCTCATCTACAGAAGACTCATATTTAACCGTATGAATACCAGCAACCTCTCCGCGACGAATGCTATCAATTTCTAAGATACCTTCTACCTTTGGCTTAGGCGCTTCACTCTGCAGGCTGTACCAATCAGTCAAACCATCATATGCATCAATAATATGCTCGGCAAGAGTAATAGCTGTTCCACTTGGCGCATCTAACTTATGGATATGATGCACTTCTGACATACTAAGCTTGTAGTCCTTAAAGCCTTTCATCAGCTGAGCAATACGCTTATTCATCTCAAAGAAGAGATTAACCCCAACACTGAAGTTTGATGCCCAGAAGAAAGTTCTATTTTCGTCTTGCTTCAGCCACTGAACAAACTCTTTCATCTCTTTAGCCCAACCTGTCGTCCCAGACACAACAGGCAAACCAGCCTCAATAGCCATACGACAATTACGAGCAGCTGCCTCAGGTTGTGTAAATTCAATAACCACATCTGAGGACTTAAAATCTTTACTTTCAAAGACCTTAGCATCATATTCATCAATTTTTAGGCTAATCTTATGACCACGCTCTAAGGCAATTTGCTCAATCGCACGCCCCATTTTCCCATAGCCAAGTAATACTATATTCAAGCTCATTATTCTTCTATTTTCTCTAATCTACTAATAAACAAAGATAAAAATTATTTACCTACTGCACAATAGCTCCCTAAAAATAGGATTTATAAATCACTAAATACAAGGACATTAAACAGCACACCTAAATAGTCAAAAAAACTTTCCCATAAACTTTTGAAAACCTAGCGCTAAACTCGAAAAAGTTTTCCCATAAACTCATTTGACTTTTCCGCTAAACTTTTTCAAGTATAAAATTAACTAAATAAAAACAGCCCCTATAGCGAGTTTTACCTCAGCATAGGGACTGTCAATTAATAGCTTAGGAAGCTTAAATAAAAGCCTAGCTCATAGCTCTTTCATCTGCTCCTTAGTTGAGAGCATTCCGCAAGCAGCAGAGATATCTTCGCCACGAGAAGTACGCACTGTAGTCGTATAACCCTGAGCCTCAAGGTAATCCTTAAAGAGATTGATACGCGCCTTAGAAGACGGACGCAGAGGCACATCGGGAATTTGATGAAAAGGAATCAAATTGATTCGGCAAGGGATGTGACGCAAAAGCTTACCAAGCTCCTTAGCGTGCTCTTGAGTATCATTCAATTCATCAAAAACAATATACTCAAATGATACGCGACGCTGTCCTGAAAAGTCATAATTACGAATAAGATCAAGAGTCGTCTGTAGAGGCATTGCCTGCTCAATAGGCATAATTTCTTTACGCTCCTCACTAAATGGATTATGAAGACTAACAGCCAAATGACACTTTGTCTCCTCAAGGAAACGCTCCAGCCCCTTCTTAACACCAATGGTAGAGAGCGTAATACGTTTAGGACTCCACGCCAATCCCCAGTCAGCAGTCAAAACTTCTATCGTACTTAGCACGTTATCAATGTTATCAAGTGGCTCTCCCATTCCCATATAAACGATATTCGTTAATGACTGAGCTTCCTCTACCGAAAGAATCTGATTGATAATTTCTGCAGGAGATAAGTGCTTAGTAAAGCCCTGTTTCCCCGTCATACAGAAGAGACAGTTCATCTTACATCCAACTTGAGATGAAATACAAAGCGTTGCACGCTTCCCTTCAGGAATAAAAACCGCCTCAATCATTCCACGCTCTACCTCAAAGAGATATTTACGCGTACCGTCTTGAGAAGTCTCAAAAACTATTGGAGCCTTACGTCCAACTTCATACTCAGAAGCAAGGCGCTCACGATTAGCCTTGGAAATGTTTGTCATCTCCTCAATCGTTGTAACGCGCTTGTTATAAAGCCATTCGCAGATTTGCTTTGCCGTAAAAGCAGGCATTCCCAAATCTTTGACTATGGTCTTAAGTTCAGCAAGTGATAAGCCGAGTAAGTATTTCATTATTTTTTTCGTCTTGTGATAAAATCAGAAATAAAGGTTGCCCAAGTGAGCAACCTTTATTTGTTTAAGTCTTAAAGGTATGAGAACTAATAGAAACGTGTTCTGTTGTCCTCAACGTCAATACTTTGAAATAAATCGCCGAATGAACGATAGCTCAACTGACGACCTAAATCAGCCTCTTTTTGCTTTGCTTGTGCTTTTAAACTTTCCTTATTAGGAGCTTCTTGTGAGATTGGTTGCACAACCATTACTTGCTGATTAGAAGCAAATGGCTTAGAAACCTGCCCAAGAGGAGTAGTCATTGCAACCCCGTTAAACTTAGCTCCTTCCATACCACGCGCATCATAATTAACTGCTACAAGCGTATCAACTTTAGCATCTAACTTAGCTGCATAAGCATCAAGAGTTGTAAGCTTACCAGCTTCAAGCTCCTTAACCATCTTCTCTGCACGCTTGTCAGCTTCTAGGCGAGCCTTAATTTGTTCACGCACACGAGCAAGAGGCGCATAGCCCTTAGGGTAATGCTTCGTAACCTGAGCAATAGCAAGATGATCAGTTCCACAACGATAAAGCTTCTCTGCAACATCACCGTCTTCAGCTTCCATTGCCCAAGAGATAATTGGACGAGAGCTTGCAATACCTGAAATCTGAGGAACATCTGTAGAAACGAGAACATCTTCGTTTACATTAAACCCAGCCTTACGAGCCTCTTCCATCTTCTTGTCAAAAGAAGTATTAGCCCCCAAGATTGTATTTAGAGCTGCGTACTTATCATTGTAAGTCTTATCAGAGAATTCAACTGGGATAGTCGCATAAAGAATTTGATACTTCTCAACACTTGCCTTTGGATTTACAGCCTTAACAAGCATTTTATTTTGACCTCTATCAAGAGTAATAACAGAACCAATCTTAGCCTTATAAAGCGTATCTAAGCCCATCTGTGCCAAGGCAAGTTCAGTAAATGTACTGTCTACCTGTCCCATACGATTAGGAATAGTTAGAAGACCTCCATTTTGAGCAAAACTTGGGTTTTGGTTATACTTCTTCGCAAGCTCTGCAAAGCTAGCCCCCTTAGCTAAAGCATTTACAAGGCTATCAGACTTAGCAGACATTGCGCTATCAAGTTGGATAATGCGCATACCAATAGAAGCTGGAGCAACCTTCTTAGCCGTTAGCTTAAGAACATTGTAACGGTCATTAACAAGAGCTGACTTATAAACATCGCCTACAGCTCTAGTCTTAATAAACTCAACTTCATCTGCACCAATGCCCATTTGGTCAAGTTCCTTAATTGTCAAATAAGCCTTATTAGTAAATTTATTTGAGTAATTACGAAGCAAATCACGAGAAGCGCGACCGTTAGTAGTCAATAGATTTTGATAAAGAGTTTCTACCTCATTTGCATAAGATTGATAGTCATCTGCAGAAGGCGCAACTTGAACGCTAATAAGATTTACGTCAGCTGAAGGGTTAGGAGCACGAAAGAAATCCTTATGTTCTTCATAGTACTTCTTAATCTCCTCATCTGTTGCACGGCTAGTACTATCACTAATTAACGCTGCAGAAGAACGCACTAAAGCAACTTGACGAGCAGCAGAAGCTGTCAGCTCCTCATCAAGATTTGTAACCTTATATGAGCGACTCAAAAGAGCAGCAAGCTTAGTCTGCAGACGCTCATTCTTGATATTCTTCTGAAGCTCGACCCATTGAGTATGAATAGAATGAAGCTGTCCCTGCTCTTTTGATGAAAGAGAAGAATACTGATTCATTTGCTCAATGAAGCTATTTACTGCCTCAGTATCATTAGGATTAATCCTAAGCTGACTAAAGAATTGCTGAGACTGAGGAGCTACTGGCACATCTGTACCCGTAATCAAAGCATAAACCTCTTCTGGAGAAACAGAAACACCAACTTCCTCTGCAAGTTTATTCATTGCATAAAGACCAACATACTCCTGAGTAACTTGGTTGTTGAGCATCATACGTTGCTCATCAGTAAGCTGTTGCCCACGGTTCTTCATTTGTTCCTCTCTTGATTGTAGCCTAGCGCTATATTCTTGAATAGGAACTTTCTCCCCATCAATCTCTAAAGCTACATTTTTCTTAGCCTGAAACCAAGTAGTTCCCGAACGCAAAGCATCACCAATGATGAATGCTCCAAGAGCTACCGCAATCACAATAACAAGCATTGCTGCGTTGTCTCTAATTCTTCCTAAAACTGCCATTTTTATTTATATTTATTTTTATTTCAAATCAAATCAGCTTGACAAAGATACAAACACTCTGTTAAATACACGAAAAAATAAGCTAAACAAAGCTATATTTTTATAGAATTTCTTCTAAGACTTCGTTTATTTGTGGTAAAAGAGCCTCTTTTCCATTATTATGAATCAAGATATCTGCCCAAACGAGCATCTCATTTTGAGACATCTGATAAGCCATTCTCTTACGGATTAATTCTGCATCAACATTATCCCGAAGCATTGCACGTTTAAGGCGAACATCTTCATCAGCACAAACAAGTAAAGTCTTATCAAGTAAGCTAGATAAATTGCTATTAAAGAGAATAGCACTCTCCAAAAAGCATAATTTATGTCCAAGTTTCTCTTGCTTCTCCTTCCAAGCCTTAAAAGCACGCCTAACGGCAGGGTGAACAAGAGCATTAACCTCTTGAAGAGCTTTCTCCGAAGAAAAAATAATTTCGCCTAAGCGTTTCCTATTAAGAAGAGCAGAAGAAGTATCATACAGCTCTGCACCAAAAAGGTCAAGCATAGCATCTTTAAGCTCCACATCTGTATCGTAAAGAGCTTTAGCTTCCCTATCACAATCAAAGACAGGGTAGCCTAACGCCTTAAAGATATTAGACACAAGAGTCTTCCCACTACCAATGCCTCCTGTAATACCAATACTAAGCATCTAATCTTGCTCAAGAACAAATTGAACTTGTTCAGGCTCTATATGTACTGAACGGATAAACCTCGGACAATCTTTTAATAGCACCTTCAATTCGCTAATATCTTTATCTTCAGCCTCAAGAATATCTTGATAATTGATGGTTGGAATGATATCTGCCTCTCGCAAATCACTATGATAAGAACGAGGTAAGGTCATACGAATGGTAACATTACTTGGCAAAGCAATCAAGTTCAAACCAAGAGGGACATTCAGTTTACGAATAGGACAAGTAAAGACCTGCTCTGTTAGTTCCTCAACCTCTACATCAACAAGGACTTCTTCTGCAGAACTATGCACGCCATAAGGTAAAAGGAGGCTAAGCTTTTGGTTCAACGAACTTGTTAATTCATCACTTTCAAGAGCAACAGTTTTCAAAGAGTTAAGCGTATCTAAGACCGAATGCTCTCCATACACGACCATAGAGTCTGGAATTATCGTCTTTTTGGTAATGGTGTAACCACTCGCAACATTAAGATCTGCCACAAGTTCAACAGGGACAATTTTTTTCCGCCTTGCTTCTAAATCCAAATGATAGCTTTCAACACTCTGACGCAAAACTACAGCAGTAGGAGAAAGACGTGCTGCAATTTCCTGCTTCAATTCTCCTTTATTTAAGGCGAGGTAAGGAGCATTAGATTTGTCATAGCGGAGTGGTAAAACGATGGGAGCAAAACCATTTATATCATAACGAATATGCTGAAAACCAAGATCTTCAACGCGCAAACGAATTGTATCTTGAAGGTGTACACTCCGAACTGCATAAGATAAAGGGACTTCCTTAAGAGAAATAGGGATTTCTAATTCTCGACTTAACTTAGTCTGCATTCGGTTAAGCACCCAAAAGCCCGCAGCAAGAGCAAAGAAAACAAGAAAAGTTAATGAGGAAGAGCCTAAACGCCCACGACGACGCTTAGCTCCTCCTGCACCTTTCTTATTTACTTTCTTACTCCTCTTGACGTAAGCCGTTGAGAGCTTTAACTTCACGACTAAGTCCTCCCTTAATTATTAACGATAGGCTCTTCTCCTGCAGGGAATACCGAAGAACGTGTAATCTGAATACGTACACCTTCAGCGATTTCAACAACAAAAGAGTCATCTTTGACACCTTTGATAACGCCATAAATGCCTCCAGATGTGATAACCCTATCACCTTTGCCCATATTATTACGAGCTTCTTCAAGCTTCTTTTGCTTCTTTTGCTGTGGACGAATCATAAAGAACCAAAACACTGCAAAAATTAGCACCATCATTAGGGGCATAGTCCAAGGACTACCTTGACCCGCTGCCTGCAAAAACATTAAATTCATATCTTTTCTTATTTAATTGTAATACTTACTATTATTTCAAAATCTTACCATCTTCCTTTAGCTTCTTGGCAACACTATCAAGGACTCCATTGATAAATGCTCCGCTATTAGGCGTAGAATAGTATTTACTTAGCTCAACATATTCATTGATTGTAACTTGAGTAGGGATATTTGGGAAATGCAAAAACTCAATAATTGCCATCTCCATAAGCAAAGTATCCATCAGAGCTAAGCGCTCGTGCTCCCAACGCTCTGAAGCGTGTTGCTTAATCAAATCACGATGCTCTTCCTTAGCAAGAAGCATCTGACGCAGAAGGTGCGTGCCATATCGTTCATCACTTTCATCTCGATACATTGGCATAATAGCATCAGCAACAGCTTGCTCTTCCCTAATGTTACGAATTGTCTTATCAACAAATTCCTTAACAATAGCCACTGGTACAAGTTTATGCACCTGAGCAGAATAACGACCTTCTTGACGAGCCTCTTCTACACAATCTTCAAGTTCATCATCACTTGGGCGCTCTTCACACTCAATCTTCTCAACCCCCTCTAGTTCACTATCCCAATAAGGGCAATAGCTCTCTAAGAAGTTTGCCAAATACTTGTCTTGCGTGATAATCTTTCTGAAGACATCAACAATAAAGCGTTGATCAACCTCAAAACTATCTTCACTCTTCTTATAATTAGCATAAAGCTCTGATTCCTCAATCTTGTTAGCCAAGCGACGCAAAACTTCTTGATCGCTTAACCAATCAAACATCGATGAATTATACCACGAGCTAAGCTCTTCAGCTTCCTCAAGCTTCGCAACAAGCTTATTGTCTGCCCAACGCTTATTAGGATTTAAGTCTTCTTTTGTAGCCAAACGTTTACGCTTACGAACTTCCAGCCTTTCACTGTGGAAAGCTGTCAACTCAGGAACTAGCTTAAGCAAAAACAGGTATAAGTCATAAGTATCTGAAAGACTTTCTTTCAGCTTCATCAGAGCCTCACTAAGGCTTACTGTGTCATTACTGCGTGAAGCATAAGCAAGTTGCAGGACACGTGTGCGTATAAGTGTTCTATTTATCATATTTATTATTCTACCTATGCAAAGATACAATAAAGAAAAGAAACTGCCCTATTTACTAAGACTTAGTTTCAGACTTCTGTTCTTGCTTCTGTCCCTCTTTAATCTGATGAGAATCTTGTGAGCGAGGTTTACGACGACGCTTCTTCTTAAACATCTTCTTCACAGCCCCGTCTTTCTTCCCTTCCTTAGCCTTCTTTAGCGAAGTTAAACGCAAGCTTAGAGCCTCTACCGAAATTTGAATCTCCCAAATACAAACACAGAGAGAAATCGCAAGCAGTATCATTCCAGAGCCGAAAGTTATATCTGCCAAAAACCTCCACTCCATATAAATAAAGAACATTGCGGCTGTACTAAAGAGCAAGCTCCCTGCTCCAAAAATCTGCATAGCCCGAATAAGCTTCAGCCTCATAACTAAGTTATCAATCTGCGCAAGTGTCGTTGGGTCATTATTAGGATTAGCATCGTGCTTATCTTTAAGCTGACGCACAACAGATGCATAAGAAAGAAACCTATTAGTATAGGCTAAGAGAATTAGTGATATCGCCGAAAAAAGTAAAGACGGCGTTGTTAATGTTAATTGTGCCATTTAATAATTAAAAATCTATAGACTTGCACTTTCCTTGCAAGCCTTTAATCGTTTTGAAATAATCGTGAGTAGTTGCTGTTTAACAGCATAAAAATCAAGATCTTCGCCAACTTCTTCTCTCATAGAAGTAACCTTACCATTTACGAAACCACAAGGATTAATAAGTTGAAAAGGTGTTAAGTCATTATTAACATTGAGCGCAAATCCGTGCATCGTTACATAGCGAGAGCTACGAACACCGATAGCACAAATCTTACGTGCTAGCTGGGGCTTATCAACATCAAGCCAAACTCCTGTAGCCCCTTCATTGCGAGTTCCTTTAATTTTATAGAAGTCTAAAAGCTCTATTACAGAATCTTCCAAGAGGTCAATATAAGCTTTCAATCCCAAACCAAACTGCTCTAAATCCAAAATAGGATAGCCTGTAATTTGTCCAGGTCCGTGATAGGTAACATCTCCTCCTCTTTCGACTTCAAACCAGTCATAACCTTGCTCTTTCAGAAAGTCAATACTGAAAAGTCGATTCTCTTGCTTGCCGTGCTTACCAAGGGTAAAGACAGGATTATGTTCACAAAAGAGAATTTGGCTCATCGGACGCTCCCCTGCTCGCTTCTGCGCAATTATTTCATCAAAAATCTTATGTTGCATTTCCCACGCCTCAGCGTAGGCAATACGCTCACAGTCTTGATAATTAAATAGAGCCTTAGGCTCTTCAAATCTTTCGTAAGTCATCGTCTTATCTTTTTTCATAACAATGCTTAAACCATCATAAGCAACGTTTAGTTCCTTCGGGAGCATCTCAGATAACTGCTGATGAGTTGGAGCGTGATGAGAGAGGTGCGTCAAAAAAGTCTGCTCAGGCTTCTGCTTAAAGGCTTGCCACAGGGCTAGCACATCTCTAATCGTTTGATGAGAAGGGTGCGGACGTAGCATTCTTAAAGCATTGACAACCAAGAGCCTTGTTCCCTCAAGCTTTGCCAATTCATCAGGCAAAGCCGTCTTCATATCTGTGATATAAGTAAAATCCCCAAGACGATAACCCAAGATTGGCAAACGTCCGTGCAAAACTTCAATAGGCTTAACTTCCAGCCCTAAAAGTTCAAACGTCTCCAAAGCATCAATAGGATTAAGAGAGAGCTTTGCAACCCCTGGATAAGGCTTATCTGTAAAAATATAATGAAGACGCTCCTTGATGGATTGTAGCACGCGCCCCTGTCCATAAATAGGCAGTTCCTTTTGATAGGCAATCGTTCTTAGATCATCTAAACCACCAATATGGTCATAATGCTCGTGCGTCAGCAGGATTGCATCAAGTCGATCAAGCCCAATCCTGAGAGCCTGTTCTCGAAAGTCTGGACTACAATCAATCAAGATACGCTTCCCCTCATCTGTAATGACTAATACAGAAGCACGTAAACGCTTGTCGTGGCTATCGTTACTTCTACAAGTACCACAGCCACAACCAACTTCAGGAACTCCTGTACTTGTCCCCGTACCAAGCATTATAATCTTCATTACTCTACGATATGTAGCGCACTTCAGGTTTAAGTTCTACAGCAAATTTATCCTTAACAGCTTCCTGAATTTCTATTGCTAAATTAGCAATATCCTGTCCAGTCGCTCCGCCGTAATTTACCAAAACAAGGGCTTGGTGTTCATAAACGCCAACATTCCCTTTGCGGTAGCCCTTAAAGCCACACTGGTCAATAAGCCAACCAGCAGCGAGCTTAACCTTGCCGTCCTCCGCAGGATAATGGGGCGCTTTCGGATAAGCCCTCAAAAGCTTATCGGCAACACCTTCACTAACAATCGGATTCATAAAGAAGCTACCTGCATTACCAAGCTCCTCAACTTTAGGAAGCTTAGCCTCTCTTATAGCAATGACTGCCAAACGCAAGTTCTGAGGTGTAAGCTCTAGTTTATGTTCATCAAAATATAACTGTAAGTCTTTATAATTCAGCTGAACATTGGCTTTTTTCTGCAAGCGAAAATGCACGTGCGTAACAATATAATCGCTATACTCAGGCTCTTTGAAGATACTATGACGGTAGCTGTACTGACAATCTTCGTGAGAGAAGACACGTTCCTCTCCCGTGCGACGATGAATAGTATGAACAGCCTGAATCAGGCTTTCAACCTCCGTGCCATAAGCTCCGATATTCTGAATAGCAGAAGCGCCAACCTGCCCAGGGATAAGAGACAAGCTCTCTAAGCCATAGTAGCCTTTGGCGCACATTTGCTCAACAAACTTATCCCAATTCAAGCCCGAACCGATAAGTAAGTCAATTGTATCATCATCTTCGGCAAGCACTTCCTCCGATATAAGCTCGGAATAAAGCACAATACCGTGAAAATTGGCGAGAAAGAGCAAATTGCTCCCCTCGCCAATATGTAGGTAACGGCACTCTTGAAAGTACTCATCAGCTACAAGTTTCTTAAGGTCAGCTAGACTGTCGTAACGAATTAGCCAGTCTGTCTGAGCATCGATACCAAAGCTATTGTACTTTTTAAGAGATACCTCTTTATCTATCTGCATTAGATTCTCTCAAGCAACCAAGCATCTTGGAAGTCAGGAGCAAAACGAGCCTTAATAGCTTCACGGCTTGCTACAGCTTCTTCTCGAGTATCAAAGCTAGAGATAATCACACGAAGCATACCGATTTCATTCTCAGCAAGAACGGCATCATAACCTTTTCTCTCCATACGCTCCTTAAGAGACTTTGCATTTGTAGGATTTTGGAAGCTACCAATCACCACGCTGAACTGACGAAGATTGCTCTTATTCTCTCCAGCGTAAGCTGATACGCGTTCTTTACGAACAACAGCGTTAGTCTTCACTTCACGAGCATTCTTAGGTGCTTCATATTCTATGTACTCAGATGGTGCTTCAGGTTGAGCCTCTCTCTGAGCAAGCTCTCTTTGTTTAGCAGCCTCGTAAGCTCTACGATATTCACTCTTCTTAGGGCGACAAGAGCCTAAACCAAGTACCATTGCAAGCGTAACGCCTGCCATCACAATTTTCTTCATAATACTACTTTATTTAATAAAATTACTATACAGGACAAAGATACATTTTTTTCTTGACTTAACTTATAAGCCATCTTACATTTGCATAACGCTCTCCCAAGCTTTTTTATTGCTTTTCTTAATAAAACAAGAGCAAAGCTCAGACTAATATTAAGCAATGAAAAAGTTTTCCCATAAACTCAAATGACTTTTCCCATAAACTTCTGAAAGTTTTCCGCTAAATTTTCAAAAGTTTATGGGAAAGTTTTTAGACAGCTTTCAAACGACACTATAATAAACTGAAAATAGGAGACTTACAAAAGCCCCAATTTAGTATTTCTGAAGGTCAGAAAAGAATCAGCGATTCATCTTTGCAAAGTAACCATCACGAGCAAGCAATTCCTTAGGAGAACCTGCTTCTAAAACTTGCCCATCGCCAAGCACAACAATTTTATCAACTTGGGCAATCGTACGCATTCGGTGCGCAATAATCAGAACAGTCTTTTCTCTCGTTAATTCAGATATCGCTTGCTGAACCTTAGTTTCACTTGAAACGTCAATGCTTGCCGTTGCTTCGTCTAAAATGACAATCGGAGCGTCCTTAAGCAAAGCTCTCGCGATAGAGATACGCTGTCTCTCTCCTCCTGAAAGCGTTTCTCCATTTTCCCCTAATACCGTATCAAAGCCATTAGGTAAGCGCTCAATAAACTCTAAGCATTGAGCCTGCCGAGCAACCTCTTTGACTTCTTCGTCGCTTGCATTCTTTCTTCCGATACGGATATTATCCATAACAGAAGCATTAAACAGCACGACATCTTGGAAAACAATAGAGTAATACTCCAAGAGATGCTCTGGATCAATCATCGCAATATCTTGACCGCCAAGCAAGATGCGTCCTGCTTGAGCGTCCCAAAAACGAACGGCAAGCTTAGCAACCGTACTCTTACCACAACCTGAAGCCCCGACTAAAGCCGTCACTTCTCCTTGCTTAGCAGTAAAGGATACATCGTTGAGAACCTGTTTCCCCTCTTCATAAGCAAAACCAACCTGCTCAAAAGCAATATCGTAGCAATCCGTTTCAAGACGTCCCTCTCCCTTCTGCGTTGGTAACTGCTGAATTTCGCGCATTCTATCAATACGCACATCGAGGAAAGCAAGCACAGCAATGTTATTAAATATCTCAACAATTGGCATATAAATACTCGAAGCAACCATCAGAAAAATGAGGAAAGTAAAGGTGCTAACTGTCCCTTCACTAAGCATATACGTGCCTAGTAACAAAACTGAAGGCAAACCTAACCTTAGAACAATGTATGAACCATTAATCAGAGAACCGCCTATCATTTCGCCTCTAACTAAGCCGTCTTCGTAGTGCTTAAGTCGCTCATCAAATGCCACTCTATAAGCTTCTTCGCCATTGTAAGACTTTATTTCTTGAATTTCTTCCAAGCCTTCCTGAATATATTCCGAGACAGCACGCTTATCAAGATAAGCCTCCTGATGAAGTTGCTTCATCTTTCTCCTCGAAAAGAATAAAATAGCAAGAGCCAAAGGAAAAACCCAAAAGAGCGCCAAGCTCAGTTGCCAATTAAAAGCAAACAAGCCCAAAAGAATCAAGGAAACACTAATAAAAGAAGCAAAAATCTGAGGAATGTTATGCGAGAATGTTTGCTCCAAGTGATTGTTATCCTCCATTACAGTTGAAGTCAAATCAGAGAGGTTGTGCTCACTATAGTAAGCAAGAGGAAGCTTACGCATCTTCTCTGCAAGTCCAATACGTCGCTTAGCACTCTCTTGATAAACATCTGTATAAACGCTTGCATACTGCTTAAACGAAATCAAATAAATGATGAGCATTAGCCCCAAAGCCAAAAGAATATAAAAGCCATAGCCTGAATATACTCCGTCTCCTTCTACCGAGAGATAATCCCTCAGAAAGAAACAAACATAGACAGCAGGAAGCATAAGAGCGATATTCTGTAAGCTCGTCCATATTATCCCTTTGATTAAGTTCCTAGCACCTTCTTCCGAGAGAGCTAAACGATTTTGAAGATATTGTATCATAGTTTTTTCTTGTTTAGATATGCCATTCAATTGATTTTTGATACTCTGCCCACATCGAGCTATAGACTTGCCCCTTAGCGAGCAATTCATCGTGAGAGCCTTGTTCAATAATTTGCCCCTTATTAAGCACGGCGATTCGGTCTAAGCCCTGTACGGTTGTTAGGCGATGAGCAATCATTAAGACCGTCTTACCTTTCATCAATTCACGTAGAGCCTGCTGAATTAAAGCTTCATTTTCTGGGTCAGCGAAAGCCGTTGCTTCATCTAAGACAATAATCGGAGCATCTTTGAGAAAGGCACGTGCTAGAGCAATGCGTTGCATCTCTCCACCCGAGAGGTACGTACCTTCTATACCAATCTTCGTCTCCAAACCATTAGGCAAACGCTCAATAATCTCACGCGATTGGGACAAGTCAATCGCCCTATTCAATTCCTCTTCCGTTGCATTAGGCTTACCATAGAGGATATTATCACGCAGAGAAATCTTAAAGAGCTTCGTATTTTGGAAAACAAAAGAGACCTTATTCATCAAATCTTCTTTCTTCATCTGACGAACATCAACGCCTCCAATCTTCACAACACCTTCAGTACAATCCCAAAAGCGAGGTACGAGGCGAGCAAGCGTTGTCTTACCTCCGCCAGATGTGCCGACAAGAGCTTGCGTTTCGCCCTCTCTAATCGTTAAATTGACATTAGTCAAAGCATTTTCTTTTGCTCCTTCATAACGGAAGCTAACATTCTCAAAACTAATGTCTGCTTTGTCCGTTCCCCTAGCTTCACCCAATACTTCTAAGACCTCTCCTTCTGTAACCTTTTCAATACGCTCAAAAGACTGCTTTAGCAGATTCAGATTATTCTGCAGATACATCACTTTCATTATCTGAGATGCAAAAAGAGGTGTTATAAGAATATAGAGGAAAAGGTCGCTAATAAGCATAGCTATTGGCTCGCCTTGATTGATGAATAGAATACTCAAAGGGATTAAAAAGAAAACAAAGCTATTTATCGCTACTAAGTATAGCGTAAAAGGACGTTGCCATAACATCGTAAAATGCAGGACTAACTTCTTATAATTTAATATACTATCATAGAAACGTTTGAAAGAATACACCGTTTGCTGAAAAACTTTCACCACAGGAATACCTCGGACATATTCTACAGCTTCGCTTGCCATCACCTCCTGAGCATTGAGATATTGCACTTGATAGTTATTAGCAGACGAGTTCATCATCGTCCCCATTATAGAGAATGCAATGAAGAGTGGCACGAGCGATATCAAAGCAAAACGCCAATCAAAGACGAACATCATAATCAGCAAACCGATAGGAGCCATAATACTTGCCACTAAATCAGGTAAGATATGAGCAATAAAAGTGTGCGTCGCTGATGAGTCTTCGTCAATAATTTTACGCATCTTCCCCGTAAGCTTACTGTCTAATAAGCCTAGAGGTAGCCTAATAACCTTAGCCATTGCCTCTCGTCTAAGATTCGTTTCCACTCGAAAAGCTGACAAATGCGAAAGCATTAAGGCAAGAAAATAAAGTAAAATAGATAAAATCGTTAGCCCCATTACCCAGAAAGCATAGCCATAGACTGAGCCTTCAACAGTATTGTGCGTCAGAACACTACGCACAACAAACCAAATTAGAACAAATGGAGCAAGAGAAACAAGTCCATAAAGAGCTGAACTCAAGAGCGAAAGCGTAAAGAGAGGACGACTCTCTCCCATATAACTCTTGACTTTAGATAAGATATTCATATTGTTACTTGTAATTATTGATACTTATTTAGTTAAGTTATAATTCAGACGACTATTAAATAGTCTCTAAAACAACGTTTATTTCACACCCTTATGTAATAGTTTTCACGAGGGTGTGTAATTTATTACATAAGGGTGTGAAATAAAAAACTAATTAGAAGCTATAGCGTGCTTTGAACCATACCTCAGAATTTTCTTTAAAAGGAGCAAACATTCCTTTGCCGTTGCCCTCTCCAAAGTAATCAGCTCCGAGGAAAAGATGTATCTGGTCAGTTAAGGCATAGTCTAAAGACAAACGATTGAACAATGAACTATTATTTAGGTCAAAGTAAAGGAAATTAGAGACCTTAAGTGTGTTGTCTAAAAGCTGTTTGCTAACGTTAAGCGTCGCCAAGCTTAAGCGTTTCTCCGGCAAAACAGTAGGCTTATAATCAAAGATTCTTTCCGAAGAAAACTGAGCCGACACGAACCAATCACTTGGAGCATACCAATCAAGTCCAACAAGATAATGCAGTGAGTTCAGGCGTTCAGGCTCTTGCTTAACTTTATTGTTCGGTTGAAAAGCCTTATCAAACTTATAAGCCCCCTCCCCTCTTAGGACAAATTCTCCCAAAGGCTTAGAGAAGTCTGCTCCAATAACGCCCATTCGGTAATAATTAGCTTGCACAAGCGTTGACTTATCAGGGAGTTGTCCGAAAGAAAATATCGGCATTTTATTCCAAGTGTACAGACCCGAGATAGAGCAGTCTAAGCCTGCAAGACTTGCTTTCAAGCGAGTGCCGATCTCGACATTAGAGAGCTTTGTGCTGGGTTCTTCATTAAGATAAGCAAAGCTTGCCCCTTGCTTTGCGAAAACGTCCTTCCCTTTGAAGAGAAACCAAGCACTCTCAGGGTTTAGAGCAAAGCGAAAAGCTTCGAATTTTGGCACTAAAACCGTCTCAAGATTTAGCTTATCATTGAAGATATTAAAGCGAAGAGCATTAACTGGCGTACGAATATCATCGTAATCTTGGGCTAAGAATTCTCGCATATCCATTGAAGAAATCAAGTCCGTGATACGCACGCCGTCAGCACTTCCCCACAGAACAAACTGACGTCCAAGACGCAGAGACCAATGATTATCTTTGTAATCTAAATAAGCTTCTCGTAGCTCAATGGATTGCTTCTCATCTTCAAGGGCATTGTAACTAGCATTGAAAGAAACAAAGACCTTTGCCCTATCGTAGCGTTGCTCTAGCTCAGCTCTAAGACGTGTGCGAGAGGAAAGAAAATCATTATCCTGCTCCACCGCCATCGCGTGGTAAGTATCTACAAAGCCGCTAAAGCTAAAAGCTCGCTCCTGAGCTATAAGCCTTGGGGTAAAGCTCAAAGCAATTACCCCAAGTATAGCCATACGTTGAAAAACTTTATTCCGAAGCATTACAGATGTCCTCCCTCTAAGTTATTCGTATTAAACTGCCCCTCGTCCAATTTGACATTGAACTTTGGATTCTTAATCTCCAAGATTGTTTGATGCTTTCTCTGAACGTTATCCATCTCCATTCGCTGAGCAATCCAAAAACCATCAAGCTTATTGATTTGCGAAAGCTTCAGAACGCGTTGCAGTTTGCCACGCTTGTCATAGTATTCTACACGAATAGGCATCAAACAATCCTTACGTATCCAAGAAATCTTTCTAGCATAGACATCTCGCTTATCCTTGGAGATAGACTCAACCTTCCAACAAGCTTTACCATCTTCAGACTTCGCTTCACCAAGAAGTTTGTGGCTATCTTCATCAACATTGCGTTTCCCCATATCATCATAGGTAAAGTCGCTCCCCATAAAGTAATCTTTCTTTGCCGACGAACCGCTGATACGTCTCGTCTTCTTCATCGCAGGAAGGTAGAGCCACTTGTCGTCATCTTTCCCCACTTCATCGTAGTCCCAAGTAAGGAAGCCCGTTCCCTTAACATCACCTGGGTAGAGGAAGAACATCATTGACTTACTGTCTTGCTTATTCTTACCGCAGTCAATAGAATAAGAAAGCATTGTACGCTCACGCTTACGTCCTCGTTTATTGATAAGCGTCATCTTAATCTCCGACTGACGCGTATCTCCATTTGGTCTATCTATCGTTTGCTGAACGATGTCTCTTCCCGTTTGTCCATTAAGTTCAACGGCTGTAGCTGATAGTCCTAGCCCAAGGATTAGGCTTAATTGTAATATACGTTTCATAATCTTATTTTGTATTTAATAAATTCTTAACTCTTAATTTTAGTCCTTAATTACTTCTTCTCCTTTCCGAAGATATTGAAGCGACGGAAAAGCAATGGAGTGATAAACAAGTCAGAAAGCAAGGCAGTCATCATACCTGCTACCGAGAGCAAGCCCATATTTACGAAAGCTCTACTATCTGATATAGTATAAGTTGCAAAGTTTGCCGACATAATGATACTTGTCAGTATAATAGGCGTTCCCACGATACGGAAAGTCTTCAGAACTGAGCTTCTATAATTAGTTTCTCGCTCAAACTCAAGCTGTCCGTGATTGATAAAGTGAATCGTATCATCAACAGCCAAACCAAGTATCATAGGCATTATCGTGGCCGTCATCATATCAAGGGGATAATTCATCAAGCCCATTAGACCTCCTACCACAATAGCAGGCATAACATTTGGAATCAAACCGACAAGACCAATCTTAATACTACCAAAGACTAAAGACATCAGAACGCCAATAATCAACAATGAAATTAAGAAAGACATCATCTGTCCCCTTACAACGTACTGCATCATTGCCGTAAATTGAGGTACGACGCCTACAGGCGTTACAAGAGCATTTGGAAAAAGTTCCTTAGCCTTATCCGTAATCTCTTTCAACTCTCGCTCTACTTCTTCTGAATTATAGTTACTGAGTTCTATCTTCAGACGCAGACGCTTGTAGTCATAGTCAATCCAATACTCCGATTCACTCCCTCCTGCGTTCTCATAGAGCAGTAACTCTTGAGCAATTTCATTGTCATTATTTGGGATACAATAAGCTTTATCTTCGCCACTATTAAGTGTTTGATTCAAGTCTTTCAGAATAGTTAGCAAAGAGTTTGTTCGCTTAACAAGAGGTTCTTTCAGCACAAAATCATTCAGTTTATCCAAGCTCTCCAAAGCTCCAACTTGCTTAGCCATTCCGTCTTCAGGAAACTCAATCATCATATCGTAAGAATAAAGAGAACCTAAATCATTCTCACAAACCTTGAGCAAATTATCCACATACTCAACTTTACGTCCTTGAGTACGCTCGACATCAAAGGCAGCCTCTACCTTTGTAAAGAAATAAAGCAGAACAAGACTTAAAGATAAAAAGACCGTCCAAATTAACTTTTCGTGATTCAGCACCCAATCTCCCAACTTCTCCAGCTGAGTATCCAACCAAGATTGCTTAACTTCGCCCTCATCATTATGCTTAGGCTTAACATCTTTTCCCAGACTCAAGGCAATAGGTGTCAAGGTCAAAGCAATCATAAAGGCAAAGATTACACTAGTTGAAGCCGAGATACCCACGAAGTGCATCGGCACAACAGGAATAGCTAAGAATGAAAGCAAGGCAGCAAAAGTAGTAAAGGCTGAGAAAAGAACAGCCCAAGCCATTGAACCGATTGTCTCAACCGATGCCTGCTTACGCTTGCCGTGTTCTCTAAGCCTTCGCTCAAAGTAAGAGAATATATGTATGTTGTACGCTACCGAGACGGCAAAAGCAAGAAGCATAGGAATAAGTAACATTCCACTATCTACGTTCAAACCAATATAACCAACCACGCCATAAGCCATAACAACAGAGCATATAGCGGTTACAATTGGTATCAAAACGCCTCTTAACGAACGTGTCGCAATAGCCAAAACAAGCAAAGCAATCAAGACAGCAAGTCCCATTACTCGTGGCATTTCTGCTTCAACCCAATCCATTTTCTCCGAAGCCAAATAAGGCATTCCCGTTGCAAGTGGGTGAAGCTTAGCATACTTTTCCTTAAGAATAATGGCACGAGCCTCTGCTCCTGTTAGATAATCGGCAGACTTTGCTCCTTTCGTCAGTTCTTTATTATCCTTATCCCATTCTTTAGGATCTGGGAATGGACGAAGCTTGAGCAGAATCCACGCACTACGTCCGTCCTTAGAAACAAGACGATTAGCAAGACTTTTCTTTGAGAAAACCTTTGCTTTAATCTCTGCTAAGCTCTCTGCATCAGTTGGTATATCCTCAGGAACAAGCTGTTCAATCGTCATACCTTCGTCTTCCCCCGAGAGAAATTCCATATCCGTCAGCGAAGTAACCTTATCAGAGAAACTAACACTATCCAAAAGTTCATTAGACATTTCTCTAATCAGTCCCAAGTTTTCTGCTGTGAAGATGTCATCGCTCTGCACCAAAACTGCCACAAAACTATCGTTACCGAAGATGTCTTTGAACTTATCAGTCTGCAAAATCATCGGATCATCTTCAAGGAAATAATCTTCCCACGTTGATTTGATATTTAATTTTGTCAGACCAAAGCCCCCAATCAGCAAAGCGACCAAGAGCATTGATAGCGTCAGCAAGCGGTGATTGATAATCCACTGCCCACGACGATAGAACCATTGATTGATTTTTTCTAATTGCATATTACTTATATTTTATAATTAGTTACTATTAAACGTTTTCTTTGAGCAGGGCATTCCAACCTGCTGTTACAAAGCTTGTATATTGCTTCATTGCCTGACGAATAGCCTCTTCTTGAAGCGTACTATCTGATACTAAAATCGAGATAAATGTAAAGAGCATTTGCTGTCCAAAGCGTAAAATGAGAGGAGAAAGCTTTTTAGCATCAAACTGCGGATACTTAGACTTAAAGTCACTCAACCACTGAGGCATATAGCTTAGTGTTCGCTCCTCCATATTACGTCCAAAGTTCTCCAATGAAGAACCCTCAGATTTATTGAGCAACAACTTTAAGTCTTCACTATGTTTAAGAAAAAACTTCATAAAGTCTTCCGATATATGTTCGGCATACTCCTCTCTTGGCATATTGACATATCTATCTAATTCCCTCTCAGAAGAATGTTCTTCATACATTATATCCCAAGCATCTAAAATAGGCTGTAGGACTGCCACATATAGTTTATCCTTATTATCAAAATGGTTGTACACATTACTTACAGCCACACCAGCCTCGCCTGCGATCCTTCTAAGCGAAGCATCTCGGAAGCCGTGCACCATAAATTCATCTCGTGCAACCTTTAATATCCTTTCTTTAGTTGTTAGCTTTTTCATACCTATTTAATTATCTCAACAACCTTCTACAAAGGTAGGGATTATTACGAAAATAATGAACAGCGTTCATATCGCAAATTATTAGTATTTACAAGATGAACATCGTTCACTTAATACCTAAAAATAATTATTTTCATAAGAAATTAAACAAGAGTTCCACTTGTCTTAGAGATTTTAGCACTACAATAAGCTAAAAAAATTAAAGAAGAACAGCAGAAAAAGTTTTCCCATAAACTCAAATGACTTCTCCCATAAACTTCTGAAAGTTTTCCGCTAAATTTTCAAAAGTTTATGGGAAAGTTTTTCACCCCCTTTCAATGGGACAAATAAAATAATAATAATCAGCTAGTTAAAACAAGCAGAAAACGATAAACTTAACAGACTAAAACGCAGAATAAATAGGCATTAAATAAGCATCAAAAATTAGGCTACCTGACAGAAGAGAAGAACTCCGCAATTTGCAGAAGTCGTAAAAAACTTGTAATTTTGCAGAGCAATACCACGGGGATGATTTGGCTTTGACAGCAAGATGAAGTGGTTTGTAAGCACGTAGTGCGTGGCTGGCCAGCACTATAATCTCGGATAGCAAATTT
>PDWI01002419.1_pt1 | contig 28078 bp, 23 predicted proteins | sample 1430891 | NCBI WGS metagenome assembly PDWI01 (sample SAMN01162508, study PRJNA174530) | Oral metagenome, whole genome shotgun sequencing project. | biome: Marine environment; feature: Marine mammal; material: Swab sample of the gingival sulcus; isolation source: swab sample of gingival sulcus... | reverse complement strand
GCAATAACAACACTTTTTTCCTTTTTTTCAAGAAGTATATCTATCGTTGTTCCGGGGAGATGAAAAGATACCGCGTTTTCCACAAGTTTATCAAGAAGTTGCAGAATACGCAGGGGATCACCATAGAATTCGATATTTTCCTGTGAAGGTTGATAATTGAAATTTACACCTGTAAAGGCCGTTTGCCAGTTATTGTCAAGCCATGTTTTCATGGCGATACTTAGCGAAAAAAGCTCTTTTTCGTCCCCGCCAAGCATCTCCTGAAGACTTGTCGCATCACGAATATCGGAGAGAAGTGTCTCCAGCCGGGTAACACTTGACAGAGTCCTGTCAACATATTGTTGTGCATCAGCGGGCAGCTCTTTCAACTCTCCGGTAAGATTTTTCAGCGAGGTGGATATGCCTATAAGCGGCGTTCGTATTTCATGCTCCAGGTTATCCGCCATTTTTTCACGAAAATCTGTTTGTGATTTTAATTGATTGAGCATATTTGCCAGGGTGCGGGAGAGTTCACCTATCTCATCTTTTGATTTCAGCGGCGTGACAGGGTGAATCTGGCCGCTGCTGGTGATCGCACCTCTGGTATCCCGGCTGATTCTGCGAATGCGTGATGACAGATAGAAGGCGAAAATAACAAGAATCCCGCCACCAAAGATAAAGGCAAAAATAGCAACCGTTATCGTCTCTTCTATAACCCTGTTCTGCAGCGCCAGAATGGTATTGGTCGTCTGTTCCACAACTACGGCACCGACCGGTGTAGAGCCTTTGCCAAGGGGGACTGTCGCGGCCATAACCTCGACAGGATCATTTTTTTTATCCGCGGCAGAGAACATGGTATATCTGGTAAAATTTTTCTCTCCCTGCAGTGCCTTTTCCACGCCATCCAGTTTAAAGGAGGAGAGGGGAGCAGGATTGACAATATTTTCGCTTGAAAAGGGCTTGGTAAAAAGACGGTATAATGGTGCCAGCAGTTTTCCGGTGAATTGACGCAGGTAGTGCATACCGCTCTCTTTTTTTCTGCCATTTTCAACACTGCCTGACAGTTCACCGCACGTTGTTCGTATACGGGAATTCGCGTCGACGATGGTTATGCGAAAATTGGGACGTTCCAGAGTCTTTAAAATAGACTTTATTGTGGTGGACGGGCTTATTATCCAGCCAGGATTTTGAATATTTTTTATATTTTTGACATCTTTATTATTATAATAAGATAAGATATTTTTTTTATCTGTTTTACTGTTACTTAATATGTATTTAATTTTTTGGCTTTTTTTATCATCTATATCGACAAGGGCAAAAGAGAGTTTACTGCCAACCATATCCTTTGGCAGTCGAATTTCAACAGTATATCCATCGTCATTTTCTTCCCATACGCCCTGAATATTGCGCTCCATCTCCGCCGCCTTGAATTCGTTATGGAGATAGCCGTTTACCCATCCGGGGTGCCGCGGCGTTATCTGGTATTGACGCAGGGTGCCGTTTTTATCTTCGATATGGACCTGCAGATGGTCGGAACGATCAAGTAACAGAGAGTTCTCTCCCCGATAGACAATGTTATCGTCTTTTACCTTAAAAAAGGCATAAATATATCTGCCTCTCTCTCCGGTCATATGCAGGGCATGAAATGAGTTGAAATCGTACTTCTCGGAGCTGGAGAGCAGATGCTCTTTTGCCAGGGTTTCGGCCATGGTATCAATTTCCGGCCAATCGTCGAGTTTTGCGTTCAGCCGGATGGGATGGTGCAGCGGCGACATATATATCGCCTTAAAGGCCTCTTTCGGGTGCAGTCGTTCCTTGCTGAACAGCTCCGGTTGACTGGCAAGGACAGAGGCAACAGCCTGGGCAAAAAACAGCAGGGTCTCTTTCTGGGTGTGGAGCAGATCCCGTTTTATCTGCTCACTAACCTGAATACCAACCACGGGGACGATAAACAGGATAAAAGAGATCGGGACAAGCTTGACCCACAGCGAAATTCCCGGACGAGCAAAAGTCATCAGCCAACTCTCCAGCGGTAGCCCAAGCCATATTCGGTACGGATGGCGTTAAAGTCAGGATCTATCTCCTGAAATTTATCACGAATCCGCCGGATATGGGTGGCAACCGCGTTGTTTGATATTCTGGTATTGGCAGCATCCATCAGCTGGCTATGGGACTTGACATGACCGGGCCGTTCAACCAGGGCAAGAAGCAGCCAGTATTCGGTAAGGGTAAGATCAAGCGTTTTCTCTTGCCAGTGCACCAGATGCTGGGCCTTAAAAACAGTAAGTTCTCCGGCAGTGATGGTGTCACTTTCTGTTGGCGCCATTGCCGCTGATTGCATAATTCTGAAAAGAGAGGAGACCCGTACCGGAAGGTATTCGATATTTCTTGAATTTTTTGGCAGATAATCCCATGCGCCAAGACGCAGCCCGCTGTCCCGGAAAGAGTCACTGTCCCTTGCGGTCAGAAAGATAATGGGGATCGAAGGGGAGAGCTGCCGCAGCTGGCTGCAAAGGGTAAACCCTCCTTCCAGCTCTTCCTCCAGCATGATATCGAGTATGGCCATATCGGGCAGATCCTGCTGAAAGGCGGCAAAGGCCTCCCGCCGATTACTATAACTGCGTACCCGATAGCCTTCCCGTTGAAGAATCTTTGTATAGTTGGCACGTTGCGTATCATCATCTTCAACCAGGGCAATTGTTTGCGGCATAACAGTAATCCTCTTTTATGGTTCAATATAGTTTTTATTTCTGTTTGCAGGGTACCTTAAAATTCATTTTCCGGCGAGCCCCGGGAAAATGCGCTGTTTTTGTGCTTAACAAACTGAAATAACGAAAAAATAGAGGATAAGACCCCGTCTTATCTTTTCTCTTTGTCATAATCTGTCATAATTTTTGGATATTTTATCATTTTGTCAGTGATGAAATGTCATCTTTTTATGTTTCTCTCTTGTAAACAGAGTTGTTTTGCACGGCAGCTCCTCTGTTTTGATCTATGAAGCCCGATATTAAATCAGAACATTATCTAATCAGGGAGAAAATTATGAAAAAAGAGCATAGCGCCAATCCATCGGTAAAAAAGAAATATATAGATCCGGGCAGCGCACTTCTGGTCCTTTATGTCCTTTTTGTAGCAATGACGCTGCTATTAGCCAATACCCTTGCTGTAAAGGCAGAAGAGAGGCTCTCTGCCCTGCCTGACAAGATAGACCAGGGAGAGCTCTACCGGATAGAGGAGGGCGGCTATCTTGTCGCCTCTCCTCTGGAAAAGGAAGTTGTAAAAATGTCGGTGAGCGGTATCGTCAACCGGGTGGTGGTGGAGCAGTATTTTACGAATACTACAGATAGATGGATAGAGGCTGTCTATGCCTTTCCCCTGCCGGAAGAGAGCGCTGTCGATCATCTGGTTCTGCGCACCGGAGAGAGGGAAATTGTTGGTGTTATACAACAGAAGAAAGAGGCAAAAGCGACCTATGAAAAAGCAAAAAAAGAGGGGCATAAAGCAAGTCTTCTTGTCCAGCACAGACCAAATATTTTCACGACAAGGATTGCCAATATCGCACCGGGAGAAAAAATTGTCGCGAAAATAGAGTATCAACAGACTGTACATTACGAAAACGGTACCTTCTCCTTGCGTTTTCCTCTTGTTATTTTTCCCCGCTATATTCCGGGAAAACCTCTGCAGAGAAAAGAGGCAACGGAAGGTGTTACCAACGGAAGCGGTCTCTCTTTTTCCGATGAGGGGTGGGCACTGGATACCGATATCGTCCCTGACGCCTCTGCCATTACTCCGCCTGTTGATTTAACCGGAGATCAGCCCATTCCGGTTGAACTTTCGATAGACCTTGCCGCGGGTGTGGCGCTGGGAAATATTACGTCACTCTATCATGGTATAAAAAGAGAAAAAGTTGAAAAGGGACATTACCGGATACATTTCACCGGTGAGGTGAAGGCGGATCGTGATTTTCTGCTTGAATGGCAGCCGAAAAATACCTCCACTACCCGGGCGGCACTCTTTTCCGAGCAAAAGGATGGAGAAAAATACTCCTTGCTGATGGTAATGCCTCCCCATAAAAAAAACGCGCAACCAGCGCCTTTTCGTGAGCTGATCTTTATCCTTGATATCTCCGGCTCAATGGCAGGCCCTTCACTGGATCAGGCCAAAGAGGCCACAAAACTGGCGATAGAGCGCCTGCGGCCGCAAGACAGCTTTAATATTATTGTCTTTAATAACGAGGCACACAGCTTGTTTGGGAAACCGGTTGCCGGTGATGCAAAAAACAGGGCAGCAGCGCTCTCGATGGTTGACAGACTGCAGGCCGATGGGGGAACGGAGATGCGTTCAGCTCTGACTCTCGCTCTTGATGGTAAAAAAGAGCATAGCCGGCTGCGGCAGATAATTTTTCTTACAGATGGCGCAGTGGGTAACGAAAGGGAGTTGATGAACCTTATCGCCAAAAACCTTGGAGACTCCCGTCTTTTTACCGTTGGCATAGGTTCTGCGCCCAACTCCTGTTTTATGAAGGAAGCGGCAAATCATGGCCGGGGCAGCCATCTCTATATTGGTGATATCAGTGAGGTTAAGAGCAGGATGGAGGAGCTCTTTCTAAAACTGGAAAACCCGGCTCTCTGTAATATCCATATCGAGGGAGAAGACCCTGCAGAGCTTGAAAAAATGGAAATTTTTCCCACGCCGTTGTCCGATCTCTATTATGGCGAACCTCTTTTTATCGCAATCAGGGGCGTAACAGGACAAACCCTGCAGCTTGGTGGCGATTTTGCCGGTAAAAAGTGGCAAACCACTCTCAGTACCGAGAGTTTTTCCAATCGCGCAGGTATTGCGGTTTTATGGGCCAAAAAAAAGGTTCACTCATTGATGGCTGCATCTTCTCTTTATGGTATGGACAGCGATAAATTACGGCAGGAAGTAACGGCCATTGGCATAAAACACCATCTGGTAACCGATTATACCAGCCTGGTCGCCGTTGATAAAAAGGTGAGCCGGCCAAACGGAAGTGATCTGAAAAAGAGAGTGGTTAAATCCCCTCTGCCGGCAGGGGCACAGGCAGATATGATCTTTGCCGGTGCTGCCCGCAGCGGTACCGATAGTCAGATGCGTATTCTTTTGGGTCTGATCTTTCTTGGTATCAGCATTCTTTTTTTCAGGCGCAGGGTAACACAATGAAAAAAAATATCTGGAAAAAAAGGCTTGGTGTACTCCTTTTTTCCGGAGGATTCCTCTTTCTTGCCAGCGGACTCTGGATTCCCGCCAAGGCTCTGCTGGCACAGGTATTGCTTCGGCATGCCTGGCAAAAGAGCATCTGCAGCTACCAGAAAGGGGAGGGGAGGGTGGTTCGCCCCTGGCCCTGGGCAGACAGCTGGCCGGTGGGACGTATTCGTATGGAGCGTCTTGGCGTGGATCAGATTATCCTTGAGGGAGGAAGTGGAGAGGCTCTGGCCTTTGGTCCCGGCCATGAGGAGAGTTCCGGGCTGCCGGGGACTCTTCAGCACGTTATCCTCTACGGTCATCGTGATACCAGTTTCTCTTTTCTTGCCAAACTGCAACAGGGTGATGTTGTTGTGCTGGAAGGGCGTAATGGACAGCAGCACAACTACCAGATTGAAAATATGGAAATAGTCGAAGCATCCAGGCTTTTTCTGCAAAAAAAAGGGGAGGGCGTTGCCAGTTTTATTACCTGCTATCCCTTTTTTCAGCCGGTTCCCGGCAGCACGCTGCGTTATCTGGTAACCGGCAGGATGGTGGAGAAGAAAAAAATCGGGGTCAGGTGATGCAGGGTGTGGTTACAACTCCTCTTTTTTACTCCTCCTGTCATTTTCAAAAAGAGGGAGTCTGCCTTTCTCTTCAATTGTCATTGGTGAAAGGAATTTTCCGGTATCTATCTTGGCGGTAAAGGTATATTCCGCGGAAGGTTTATCACCGCGGAGAAAGCGGTTTATCAGCTGGACGCCGCCAAGAAGATCAATGGTGGCTCTTATGGTGATATCTGCTTCACCATAGCCCTTAACAGGGGAAATAGTATTGGTAACACCGGAAAGGATACGTTCTCCATCAAGAGATATGGTGTAGAAGATGCCGCGTAAGGGCAGGGTGCTGCTATTGGGGTTGATGAGGTGAAGGCCTATTTCAAATTCGGGTATTGCGCCACTCTTTCCGGGAACCATACGCAAGCTTTTCAGACCAACACTGGGCGCATCATAATGGGGATTAATCACCGCACAGGCAGAAAGAGCGGTCAGGGTAACAAGCAGTATAAAAAGGTATTTTATTCTCATTTATGTTTTTGATGTATAAATTATATAAAATATTTTGCCTGTAAGCTGGTTCGAAGGCAGGGGATCGTGCCCCGCGGTTCTGTTTTCAATTCTTGTTGTGGCTGAAGGCTGCCTGGTCCAGCTATGCTGGTTTAGCCGATAAAAAGTTTTCTTACGTCTTTTAACAGGTTCGACGGGCAGATAACAATAACCGGTTCTCCGGCATTTATCTGGGTATCGCCAACGGCAATCAGCCATTTACCTTCACGGCAGATCGCGCCGATAATAAGTTTATCACGAAAGATCGGGTCAAGCTTTGACAGCGGTTTCTGGGTGATGGATGCTTTCTTTTCCGCGACAAGCTCGACAACCTCGGCATCAAAACCGTGAAGATGTGCCACCGCGCGAAACTCCCGTCTTCTGATAAACTTTACAATTTCGTTTGCCGCCAGCACCTTTTTATTGAGGGCCACGTCTGTCCCCGTTGTCGCGGCAAGGATAAGATAGTCTTCCTTGTTTACCAGAGCAATAGTTTTCAACGCCCTTTTTTTGCTCTCCTCCTCCTCATCTTCATCCTTTAACCCGTAGAGATGCTTGGCGAGAAGGGAAGTCATTATATTGGTTTCGTTGTCTTCGGTGCAGGCAACAAAGGTATCGGCAGCCTGTACGCCAGCCTCAGTTAAAATTTCCATTGTTGAGCCGTCTCCATGCAGAAGCTCTACCCCTTCAAGCAGACCGGAAAGCTCCTGCGCTCTCTCTTCCTGCTGTTCCAGCAGAGTAACAGCCACCGTTTTACCAAGAAGCCCGGCAACCCGGCAGCCCACAGCACCGCCACCCAGCAAAATAACTTTCTGCTGGCGTTTTTGCTCGGTTGCGGTCAACTCCATAATTTTTTCAAGATGGGAGCGACAGACAATAAAGGTGATGTGGTCTCCGGGTAAAATTTTCTGCTGTCCATGGGGAATAATGGTGCGTATCCCCCTGGCAATGGCCACTGCCCTGAAAGGAAAACTGTTATAGTTCTGGCTTATCTCCTGCAGTGTTTTTCCGGCGAAAGGGGAGCTGTTGCTGATATCGGTTGCCAGAAGCTGTACTTCTCCTTCTGCCAGTTCAATAATTTCATTGCCGGAATTGATCTGAATAAGGCGGACAACTTCCTGGGAGACAAGTTCTTCAGGGTGGATAAGCAGATCAAGTTTCAGATCCTCTGCGGACAGCAGACTGTCGGGCTGACCAAATTCCAGGCTCCGTATCCTTGCGATAGCGCGTTTTATGCCAAAACGGTCGGCAATACGGGCTGCCATCATATTGACGGCATCGTTGTCGGTTACCGCGATCATATAATCCATGCTGGCGGCGAAGGCCTCCTGCCAGCATTTTATGCTCATTGCGTCACCGCAGATAATGCGGGCGTCAATCTGCCCGTCCGCCCGGGCGATCAGGTTTGCATCTGCTTCAATAATGGTTACCGAGTGTTCATCATCAATCAGCCGTTTTGCCAGATAAAACCCCACCCCACCCAAACCGAGAATAAGAATCTGCTCTGATCGTGAAGATCTTTTTCTGCCAAATATCATGCTCCTCTCCTGTTAATATCAACCTGTCTGCTTTTACCGCTACAGATAATAATATCTTATAAACTATTACAAAAGCAAAAAAGAAGGAGCAGAATCTTACTCCTCCCTTATTGCTGCCGCTATACTTCGATGGAGATTTAACCGGCCGGATAGTCGTTACCATCACCGCCGAAAATGGTGTCTGCAATTGCAATAGATTTTCATCTCTGAAAAATATTAAGAGATTGACTGGTGTGTTGGTTGTATGTCACGAATAAATAACTTGACGCAGTGAAGATTAAATAATATATGGTAATAATTGGATTTTGTGCAAAAAAACAAAACAAGGAGAATAGCTATGGCAACCAATTATTTCAATACTCTGCCTCTGCGCAGACAGATCGAACAACTTTCCTGCTGCCGTTTTATGGAGCCTGACGAGTTTGCAGGCGTCGATTTTTTGAAAAACAAAAAGATTGTTATTGTTGGTTGCGGTGCCCAGGGGTTGAATCAGGGATTAAACCTGCGAGACAGCGGCCTTGATGTCAGCTACGCCCTGCGTGAATCGGCGATCAGGGAAAAGCGGCAATCCTGGAAAAATGCCACCGAGAACGCTTTTACTGCCGGCTCCTACGAGGAGCTTATTCCTGATGCTGATCTGGTAGTAAACCTTACTCCCGATAAACAGCATAGCGGCGTGGTCAGCGCCATTATGCCGCTGATGAAACAGGGGGCGTGTCTTCTCTATTCCCATGGTTTTAATATCGTTGAGGAGGGGATGCAGATCCGTGATGATATCACTGTCATCATGGTTGCTCCCAAGGGGCCAGGCACTGAGGTGCGGCAAGAGTATAAGCGGGGATTTGGCATTCCGACGTTGATTGCCGTGCATGAGGAGAACGATCCCAAAGGTGAGGGGTGGGATATCGCCAAGGCCTACTGCTGCGGTACGGGTGGAGACCGGGCTGGAGTGCTGGAGTCCTCTTTTATCGCGGAAGTGAAATCGGACTTGATGGGTGAGCAGACCATTCTTTGCGGTATGCTGCAGACCGGTTCGCTGCTCTGTTTTGACAAGATGGTTGAAAAGGGAATAGACAAAGGCTATGCCGCCCGGCTGGTTCAGCAGGGGTGGGAGACGATTACCGAATCCCTGAAATTTGGCGGTATTACCGCGATGATGGATCGGCTCTCCAATCCGGCAAAGATTCGGGCCTATATCCTGTCTGAGGAACTGAAAACCATTATGGCCCCGCTTTTTGCAAAGCATATGGACGATATTATGAGCGGTGAATTTTCCCGGGTGATGATGGAAGACTGGGCCAATGGAGATGCGAACCTGCTGAAATGGCGTAAGCAGACCGGAGAAACGGCCTTTGAAAATTGCGAGGCATCTGGAGAAATTGCCGAGCAGGAGTACTATGATCATGGCATCCTGATGGTGGCGATGATCAAGGCCGGGGTGGAGCTTGCTTTTGATACGATGGTCGATGCCGGCATTAAACCGGAATCCGCCTATTATGAGTCCCTGCATGAAGTACCGCTGATTGCCAATACCATAGCCCGCAAAAAACTCTATGAGATGAATGTCGTTATCTCCGATACCGCCGAGTATGGCAACTATCTTTTTGCCAACGCCTGTATACCGTTGCTTGCAGGGTTTATGCAGGGTATTGATACCGATGTGATCGGCAAGGGGCTTGTCGTCAAGGATAACGGCGTTGATAACCAGGACCTTATTCAGATAAATGAGGCGATCCGTTATACACTGGTGGAAGAGGTTGGAGCCGAGTTGCGCTCCTATATGGGGGCAATGAAGCCGGTTGTATAGCAGCCGGGATTGCAATTACTGTTTATATGCTGTAGGCTTATGTTCAGGAAGTATGTTTTCATAAAATCAACTGGAGGATTTAAGAGATGAAAATAGTAAACCTTGTTGTCGCCCTGTTTTTTGTATTTGGTGTCTGTGCCGGTTCTTTTGTTGTGGATGCGGACGCTGCCTCTGCAAAAACGGAAAAAAGCGCCAAGAAAAGTACAGAGAAAGCGAAAAAAAGCAGTAAGAAGTCAAGCAAAAAAGCTGACAAGAAGGCCGAGAAAAAATCAGAGAAAAAATCAGAGAAAAAATCAGATAAAAAGGCTGATAAAAAAGAGGCCAAAAAGAGCGCAAAAAAATCGACCAAGAAAACCGCGAAAACAACAGGAAAAAAACCTCTTCCTGCAGCCAGAAGCATCTCGATAAACAAGGCAGGCAAGGAAGAGCTGATGACCTTGCCTGGTGTTGGTCCCAAGATAGCTGATGAGATTATCAGCTACCGCAGGGGCAACAAGTTCAAATCGATTGAGGATTTGAAAGAGGTCAAGGGTATTGGTGACAAGACCTTTGCAGATCTTAAGAAATATATAAAACCATAATCTGGTTTGTTGTCCACTTAAAAAGGCTGTGCGTATCGCACAGCCTTTTTGCGTTGGCAAGACGCATGTGGGTGTTTTCTTCATGGTTTAATTTTCACAGATATCAGGAAACAAAAATGATTCGTACTATTTTCGCCTTTCTGGCGCTGGCGTTAACGGCGGTACAGGCTTATCTGATTTATACTAGGGGCAGTGGCATATGTTTTAATGACGGTTGTGATATTGTTGAAAAACTGACAACTGTACCAGCACTCTATTTTAATTTGCTGGGCGCTCTTTTTTTTGGGCTTGTTTTTCTCGGTTCGCTGATAACCCGGATAACATATTCAGAAAATATGGAGAGGTATACAAATCTGCTGCTCACCGCGGCGCTGGCGGCAGAGGCGGTTCTTCTCTTCTTCCAGTGGTCGGTTGCCCAGACGTTCTGCAGCTATTGCCTGATAATTTTTTCCTTTGTACTGGTACTTAACCTGTTGGGTGGCTGGCAGCAGATTGTCAGCGGCCTGCCTGTCTTTTGTGCGGTTCTTATCGCCAGCTTTTCCCTGCAGTTTGATGCGGCAGGAGCGGGGAAATCACTCTCTTTTGGCACGGTGGCACAGTATACCAGGGAGGGGAACAGCAGGGATCTGCTGCTTATCTTTTCAAAAACCTGTCCGCACTGTGAAAAAGTGATCGATTTCCTGCGTGAGGGGACCACGTGTAATGTGGCTTTCAATCCCATTGAAAAACTGGAGAGTTTCAACTTTGCTGGCGCGGAGGTGAAAAAGAGCCATGATCCCCGGGCCACCATCGGTTTTATGCGGAGTGTTGGCATGAGTGGTATCCCGATTCTTATCGCTCCCGACGGCGAGGGTGAGGGGATGAGTGTGCTGAACGGCACCGACCAGATATTGCCTTATCTGCGTAAATACTGCAAAAATGCTGCAGTTCCTTCTGAAACGGAGGAGGATGGTATCTCCTCTGTGGGGGGCGGTGCCACAAAATTCCAACTGCCGGCGTCATCCACCAAAAAAGATGATGTCTGTTCCTCGGGAGATGATTGCTGAATTCCGGTAAAGGGAGTATATAGGGGTGTCTTTGGTCAGAAAGGCCGGCTGCGGTCTGTGCTGTGAGCACCTTATTTCCCTGTTATTAAAACAACTATTATGAAATATATTGTTTATACTCTCTTTTTCTGCAGTATCGCCGCGCTGTCGATGGTTGTTTTTCTTGAAAGCACCGGCAGTACCAGCGGGCAGATGCCATTCTCTTCTGCTGCCGGGCCATTTCCCCGGCAGACTACTATTAATGTATATCCGCAGTAGTATACCGATCCAGGGGTATTTTCTGCCGGAAAAATGAGCGGTATTCATCAGCGAGATGGCTGATATAGAAAATTGTCGCACTGTTTTCGCCGGCAATTCTCTCCAGAAAGTCAAGCAGCATCTCCCGGTAAGAGTCATCGAGTCCCTGTGTCGGCTCATCCAGCATTAACAGCCGTGGTTCCTTGACCAGCGCCCTGGCGATAAGAACCAGCCGCTGCTTGCCATATTCAGCATGGCTGAACGGAGTGTTGGCAAGACTGGCCAGTCCCATTGATGACAGCCACTCCCTGGCACGGGTGATCTCTGGTTGTGTCGCTTTGGTATAGAGTCCGATAGAGTCGAAAAAACCGGAGACAACGACCTCAAGGCAGGTACCAACCCGTCGGTGGTCGCGATGGAGGGCCGGAGAGACGATCCCCATCTCCCTTTTTATCTGCCAGATCGATTCGCCGCTACCCCGTTTTATGCCAAAGATACGCAGTGCATTGCCGTAACACAGCACATTATCTCCGGTAATCATTTCAAAAAGGGTTGATTTACCGCAGCCGTTATGGCCGGTAATCAGGGTATGATCGCCGCTCTCTATCTGCAGGTTCAGCCCGGAAAAAATCTGTTTTTCACCATAATTGGCAAAACCGTCGCAAAGATAAACAAGTTCTTGTTTTTCATGTTTTTTTCTGTATATCGGCAGAGGGGGATATTGCACAGAGATTGTATCAAGTATGGAAAAAAGAGCTGACTCTGCCGGCATGGTGTCCTTATAGAGCAGTTTTTCCTGATCGATAATGGCCAGATGACTGCACCAGCCGCACCATTTTATAAGATCATCACGGTTATTGATAAAAAGCAGCAGGATCTGTTTTTGATCTGCCTTTAGCTTCAGATAGTCTGCAATCTCTTTGCGGCTGTTCTGATCCAGCCCGGTAAAAGGGTTTTCCAGAACCAGGCAGGAGGAGGGCCGGGTTACTGCCATCAGGAAGAGAAGTTTACGGCTCTGGCCGGAGCTGAGCTGACGGTAGCCGGTATCAAGGCAGCGCTCCATATCAAGGGCTTGCACCAGCCGGCGATATTTTTTCCAGCAGGGCAGAAACTCCCGCACCAGCGTCCCCGGGTCAGGGAAGTTGAGAAAATCCGAGTCATCCCTTGCCAGCTCTTCTTCAAAGAGCCGCTGCTGTTTGGCAAAACTGACGCAGCAGAGCGGTGCTGGCAGCTGCAGATATTCTGCGTTATACTCCTTGAGTGTTCCTTCCAGCAACTGAAGCAGGACCGCAGCTCCGGAGGTGGTACTGCCATAGATGCACCAGGATTCACCCTGTCGCACATGAAATCGCGGCAGATGGAGCCGTGAGTGAGAAAAATTTTCTATGGAAAGGGCCATTTTTTTTGTGTATTTTTCGTTATAGTTGCAGCTGTTTTTCTGGTAACAGCGATATAAAATTCAGGTGAATCTTGTTGCGGTATATGTCTCTTTTTGTCGAAATACTTCTCTTTTTTCTGCTGTCTTACGTTTTACTCCTTCTCTTCTTTTACAGCATCCAGAATCGTCTTCTTTTTCACCCGACAACAGCACGGTATCAACCGGAACCGGGAAAGAAGACAGAGCCATATACCCTGCAGAGAGGCGGCCTTCAGCTTCGTGGCTGGCTGGTAAATCCAGAGTTTGCCCGCAGACGGCTTGTTCTCTATTATGGCGGTAACGGGGAGAATGTCTTTCACAATATTGATGAGTTTGCCGATATCCAGACGGCCACCCTGTTCGTCGCCTATCGGGGTTATTCAGCAAGTGATGGCGAGCCTGGAGAGGCGGCTTTTTTTGCCGATGCGCTGGCGGTTATAGATGATATAACAGAGCGGTACAGCCCGCAGCGGCTTTTTGTTATGGGGCGGAGCCTGGGCAGTGGCGTCGCCTGTTATGTCGCGGCAAAACGGCAGGTAACAGGTGTTATTCTGGTTACTCCCTTTGCCAGTATCTGCCGGCTGGCAAAGGCCCGCTATCCGTGGCTGCCGGTCTCCCTGCTGCTGAAACATAAATTTGTCTCCAGGCGCTATGTAAAAGAGGCAACAGCACCTTTTCTTGTTCTTTATGGCGGGCGTGACCGGATTGTTCCGCCACAGGAGACCAGGCTACTATTGGATGCAATAACCAGTGAAAAAACAGAGGTTTATATCAATAGCGCTGATCATGGGACAATTGATATGCACCCCCAATACTGGCCGGCGGTGCTTGAATTTTTACTGGGCAGGGAGCTGTAGCGCGGATATTGTCTATCTCTGTAGATATTTCTTCAGTCGTTCAACCCCGGTAACAGTTGTCTCCATATCCCTGGTATAGGCGAGACGGACATGGCTTTCGGCCTTATGACTGCCGAAATCTCTGCCCGGAGTTATTGCTACTCCTGCTTCATGCAGCAGCTGGTGGCAGAAACGGTAACTGTTCGTTGACAAGTTCGAGCAGTCGGCGTAGATATAAAATGCCCCTTCCGGCATTATCGGGACCTTGAACCCCATCTCCAGCAGGGCGGGATAGAGAAAATCGCGCCGCTTTTTAAATTCCTGCCGCTGCTTCTCAAAAAAGGCGATACTCTCCGGCTCCATCGCCGCAATCGCGGCATACTGCGAGGGTGCGGGAGGGGAAATAAAAAAGTTCTGTGCCAGCCGGGCGAGAGGGTCAAGCATCTCCCTGGGCGCCACCAGCCAGCCCACCCGCAGACCGGTCATGCCGAAATATTTGGAAAAACTGTTGATAACAAACAGATTTTCACCAATAGAGAGCGCGGAATAGCCGTCGTTTTGATAGAGCAGTTTCTGATAGATTTCATCGACAATCAGCAGACCTCCCCGTTCTGTCACGACCCGGTGAATCTGTGCCAGCTCTTCCTTTTCAATCAGGGTGCCGGTCGGGTTTGACGGCGAGGCGATCATTACCGCTCTGGTCTTCTCCTCCCAGCAGTTGCTGACCATATCGGCGGTAAGCTGATAGCCGTTTTCCGCTTCAACCGGAATACTTCTGGCAACACCGCCAAAGGCGAGCACAAAGTGCCGGTTGCAGGGATAGGTGGGGTCGGCCATCAGCACCTCATCTCCGGCGTTGATGGTCGCGGCGATAACCAGCTGCAGGGCGCCGGAAGAGCCCGGAGTGATGATAATCCGCTCAATGGGGATCTCCAGATTGTAGCCGTCACTGTAGTATCGGCTCACTGCCCTGCGCAGGGCGGGCAGGCCACAAGCGGTGGTATAGCCGCTCTCTCCACGGGTAAGGGACTCTGCCGCTGCCGTCACTACATCAGGCGGTAGTGGAAAGTCCGGCTCGCCTACCTCCATATGGACAATTTTCCGACCGGCTGCTTCAAGCTGCTGCGCTTTTTCCAGCAGCTCCATAACGTAGAAGGGGGCAATGCCCGTCATGCGGTCGGCAACAGCGATCATTGTTCCAGTTCCCGGTAGAGAGCCAGTACCCCGGAGCGGGAGACCTTGTAGATGGTGTAGGGCCGCAGATTTTCAATAAGCTGGTTGATATTCTCCTCAACGCCTGTGATCTCAATAATCACCGAGTCATTGGCCACGTTCACTATCTTGGCGCCAGCCTCCTCCAGCACATCAAGAAATCCGGGCGCGTCCTTCCGGGCACTATCGACGCTTATCAGCGCCATCTCCCGCTTGATGGCTCTCTCTTCAAGGGTCATGTCCCGTAGTTTAATAACGTCTATCAGGCGGTTAAGCTGGTTGATAATCTCTGTCAGTTTATCGGGTGTCGCCTTTGTCTTTATCGTTATGCGGGATATTTCCGGATCATGGGTCGGAGCGCCGCAGATACTCTCCATATTATAGCCGCGACCGGAAAAAAGCCCGGTGATCCGGGAGGTGACACCTGGTTTATTGGCAACCAGCATGGTGAGAATATAGGTCTGTTGTTCCATTTTTTTCTGTTGGTAGTAGGTTTTGGTAACTTATACAGGGGCAGAAATCAAGCTGACAGAGTGGCTTTCTCAGCCCTGCATATATGGTCCGACAACCATATCCTGATACCCGGTACCGGGATAGATAATGGGGTAGAGCACCTCTTCCCTGTCGGTAATAACCTCAAGAAAACCGGGGCCTTCCGCGGCGAGCAGCTGACCTAGTTTTTTGCGGATATCTCCCTTTTGCTCAAGGGTATCGACATAGGTAAAACCACACTCTTTTGCGATATTGGCGTAGCTTACCGCATTCGGCTCGTCCGTTGCTACAATGCGTCCGCTAAACTTTGCTGTCTGGATATTGCGCACCATGCCCGCGCTGCGGTTATTCATCATCAATATCCTGACGGGCAGTTTTCTGGTGCCGATGGTGTAGAGCTCTCCCATATTCATCCGCAGGCAGGAGTCTCCGTCGATGGCGAGCACAGGTGTGGCCGGATCGGCTACCGCCGCTCCCACCGCTGTTGGCAGGGCAAACCCCATGGTACCAAAACCGCCGGAGGTGAGAAAGGATTTCGGTCGGGCCATTTTCAGATACTGGGCGGCAAGCATCTGGTGGTTGCCGACACCGGTAGTCACCCGCATATTGTCCGGCATAATCTGCGCCAGCTCCGCCAGCACAGCCGCCTGCTGGATAATGGGGCTTGCGCTGTTATAGGCCAGCGGATATTGCTGTTTAAGAGCGACAACCCGCTGCCGCCACTCATCGATACTGAGGCAGACCGGATGCTGTTGCGCATATGCCAACAAGTCTTCCAGGGCTGTTGCCGCATCGCCGATAAAGCTGAATTTTGGAAAGCGGGCAGTGCGAATCTCCTGCACTTTCAGCGGGTTGATATCAATATAGGCGATATCCGCGTCAATGCCCGCCTCACCCACTTTCTGGCTTACCCGGTCGTTCCAGCGGATACCGAGGCCGATAAAGAGATCATTCTCCAGGATCGCCTTGTTGGCCGATGGTACGCCATACATGCCATGCATCCCCAGCGAGGTATTGCGGTGCGCGTCCAGCACCCCTTTCCCCATCAGGCTGTTGATTGAGGGGATGGCAAAGATATCGTTAAACTCGCGAACAACCCGACTTGCCCGCGGGTTGTTCATCCCGCCGCCGATATAGAGAAGCGGACGTTTCGCCTTTTTCAGCAGGTCAAAAAACACCTTGCACTGCTCCTTGCCGAGGTGGCGTTCATCATCATATTTTGCCCGGTATATTGATGGCGCCAGCCCTTTATACGTCATGTCGGATCGTTGGGCGTCAATGGTGTAGTCAATGACTACCGGACCGGGCTTGCCTTCTTTGGCGTAAAAGTAGGCATCCTTGATAATCTCTTCAATATCACTGGCGTCGGTAACAATAATGACCTTCTTTGCTGCCTTGGCAAAGACATTGGTGACATCAATATGCTGGAAATCGTCGGTACCCAGCATATCAGAGGCTACCTGCCCGGCAAAAACCAGCATCGGAATGGAGTCGGCGTTGGCATCAGCCACTGCGGTAAGGGTATTGGTGATGGCCGGTCCGGAGGTAACGATAGCCACTCCCACCTTACTGGTGGCGCGGGACTCTCCGGCAGCGGCAAAGGCACAGCATTGCTCGTTGGAGTTGGTTACCACACTTATTTTCTCACTGGCACCAAGGGCGTGAAAAACGGGAAGAATTGCTGCTCCCGAATAGCCATATACCGTTGTAACATTCAGATCTTCAAGGGTCTTTACCAGAATATCAGCGCCGTTCATAACTCTTTTATCGTCCAGAAAAGGTTTAATAAAAAACTTCAGTCAGAAAGAGAAGAATACCATGTTTATCGGCAAACACCACGTAAAAACCGGTTTGGTGCGGCTAAATGTACTGCCGGGAAATTTATCAACTCTGGTCTGGCTGGGAGTCATCCGTCTCGCAGATATTCTGTTGCCGGGCTACCACTTTGACTTTTGGCAGATAGTTATGGAAGGTATCGCCATATATCTCCCACAGGGTGATAAACAGGGCGGTCACAATGGGGCCGATAATAATCCCGAGCAGGCCAAACATGGAGATACCGCCGAGGGTGCCGAACAGCACAAAAAGATCGTGCATCTCGGTATCCTTGCCCACCAGTCTGGGGCGGATAATATTGTCGAGGTTGCCGGCGATAAGTCCGCAGACGACAATAAGAATTACCGCGTTGGTAAAGTGGCCGCCCAGCAGCATGACAAGAAGCGCCGGTCCCCAGACAATTGCGGTACCAAAGGCGGGAATAATTGAGGTGATGGCCATAATGGTTCCCCAGAAGACCGGCCCCTGAATACCGTTGATGGCAAAGGCGCTGCCGCAAATCGCCCCCTGCATCAGGCCGATAACGACAACTCCTTTTAACGTCGCCCGGGTTACCGAGGTAAAACGGTGGAGCAGCCGTCGTTCAATCATATCGTCTAGGGGCAGAAAATAGAGAATCCTCTCCAATAACAGGTGACCCATGTTGAGAAAGTAGAACATGACATAGAGCATTATGATGGTCGAAAAAATCGCGTCTATTGTCACTTTGGTGAAAGAGGAGAGGGAGTCGATAAAAAAAGAGGAGACCATCCCCACCATACTGCCCAGCTTGCGCAGGATAACGTCACGGTAGGGGTTGATCGTGTCATAGAAGGGGAGTTTTTCAAGGTAGGTGGAGAGAATGGTCGGCTGGTCGATAAAGGTCTGTATCCAGGGGGTAACCGACTGGCCGATGGCAACGGCCTGGCTGATAACCATGGTCAGCAGAATCGACAGCGGGACAAGAATCAGCAGCACCAGCGCGAAGACGGTTATTGCCGCTGCGATTTCCTGCCGCCCGTTGAGCTTTCTGCTCAGTCGGCTGTGCAGCGGCGAGACGATGGCAGAGAGCAGCCCGGCTATAAAGATCGCCATTAAAAACTGGGAGATCATTTGCAGAAAGAGCAGTGATACCAGCAGTACCAGGCAGAGCAGCACTGTTTTGGGCAGAACATTTTTAACTGAAAAGTCGCTCATTACAATAATCCGGGGTGCTTTTTTATCTCATCGTCAATACGATCGGCGTCTTCCGCATTATAGCGGATAAGATTGTGCAGATGTTTTAGATTTTCCGGGGATATTGAGGTAAAACGGATGGAGGTCTGCTGTTTGTCGCTACGGAGAATTTCTCCGCTGACCTCAAGATCTGGCGCCGCATGATGCAGCTGGAGTGTCAGCAGGCACTCTCTTCCAGCCTCCAGTGGGCCGTCAATATTCAGCAGACAACCGCCAATGCTCAAGTTGGAAATTTCTGTTACCTGATCGTGGTTGTGCTCAAGTTCAAGTACTGCCTCTTGCTGCAGGGGCAGGCGGGTGAAACGTCTCCTCTCGCTTTTCTCCATACGGCTCCTCTTCGCTTGGTAAAACAGGCTCCTTTCAGGTTACGGATCTTTCCCTGGAGGATACCAGTTTTTCAGATTAAGTGAAGTCTTATTTGGGCTGGTTTCACTGTTATCGCCGTTTTCACAAATTTTTGAAAATACGGGAGTTGTTCTCAGCAATACCCCGCAGAACGCGCTCTTTTTTTTCTCCGCGCAATTCGGCCATGTACTGAGCGATAGAGGGAATGGCCTGCGGCTCTGTTTTCATATATGGGGCATCCGTTTCCAGCACAAGGGCGGCAATGGGCATCTGACGGACAATATCTTTTATCCTGCGGGCGCGAGGGTTGAGGAGCATCCCGCCAATCCCCAGGCAAAATCCCATCTGGCAGAACTGTTCTGCCTGCTGCAGACTGCCGCTATATGCGTGGACAACACCGCCACTGCCCTGTTGTGCGTAGCGCAGTTTGCGCAAAATGGATAACACCACGTCATGTGCCTTACGGATATGGAGTAACAGCGGCAGTTTTGCCGAGATGGCAAGCTCTGTCTGAGCCTTGAATAAGGGGATCTGCATGTCGATCTGGCTGCTGCTCTGATATGCGTCCAGGCCAATTTCCCCTATGGCGACCACCTTTGGCAGGGCCAGCTGCTTTTCAAGGGCGGCAGTAACCTCTGGCGGCGTAAGCCCTTCAGTAAAGAGGGGGTGCACGCCGGGTGCTGTATAAACCCCGGAAAATCGTGCCGCGATATCATGGAGCCTCTGCCAGTCAGTGAGAGCAACCCCCGGCACAATAAACCTGCAGACACCGGCCCGCCGCGCAGCTGTGATAATTTTTTCCCTTTTTCCAGCGAATTCAGCGGCATCAAGATGGCAGTGGGTATCAAGGTGTTTTTCCGGTTTGCTCATGGTCTTCTTGCCGGTCAAAAATTGCAGGAGCATTGACCGCTTCGACAGAGTCGGAGGCAACCCAGCCCCTCTTCCTGCCTTCGGTACGGACATAGAGATAGCGACCGTGGGTCTTTATCGGAAAGACCTTCTGCCCCGCCCGCAGCGATACTACCAGATCCGCCTCTTTTATTGGCGAGATAAGCAGTCTGCTATTCTCTGCGGTGATGATATATGGGTCGGCATCGTCCCATATATATGCCACCACCGCAAAAAAGAGTATTGTCGTTAGCAGAAAGCAGCGCTGCAGCATGACAGGCCACCGCTTTCTTTTTTTTTGTCGCAGAACAGAAATCAGAAAAAAAGAGGAGAACAGTACCAGAGAGACAAGGCCGAGCCAGGCCCACTGATCTATTGCCAGTAGGGCGGCGATTTTTCTTGCCCCCCTGGCGGGAGGCGTAAACAGCCCCTCCTTTTTTCTGAATTCTGTTAAAGAGGTGGCAATTTCCCGGTCTGCCGGGGCAAGGGCGCGCGCTCTTTCAAGATTGAGTATCGCTTTTCCTGGTTGATCTGCTTCGGCATAGGCAAGAGCAAGGTTGTAAAAGAGGGCCGGGCTGGCGCCATGTTGCTGGATAATCCGCTCATAATCATGGATAGCAACGGAATAGTTCTTTTTCACATATTCACTATTTGCCTGGTCAAAAAGCTGCTGTACTTCGGCAACGGCAAAGCTCGGCAGCAGCAGGGATACAAGCAGGACGCAACAGAAAATTGTATATCTCACAACAGCCTCTCCAGTGCAGTATTGAGCCGGGCATAGATGGTCTCCAGCTCGGTAACGGGGATAGTCTTGCTGCCATAAGAGGCGTTATCTGTCATCGCGAAAATTTCGATAATGGGTGAAGACCGGGGCAGAACGCGGCGGACATCATCCAGACTCACAACTGAGGGGTGCATGTCACAGCGTTCGGCAACACTGTTCTGGATCGCGACCCGACAGGCATGAAGAAAAAGGGTTGGATCGTTATTTTCTTTTGCGGCATACAGGGTGAGCATGTCTTCCTGTAGACGGTGGGCTCTTTTTTTGCGTAAACCTGCCCCCTTGCCTCCTCTTTTCTTTTTCAGATAATAGAGGATAAGCGATATGGAGAGGATAAGCAGCAGGAAGAGGACCGTTCCCTGAAACCATTGCCGTCGGGGCAGGGGGCGCAGGTTCTTGCTCAGGGTGCCAATATCCACTTTCATCTGTTGTTCGCCATCTTTTACCGATGTTGACGCTGTATTGGCAGGCGTTGTGCCGGAGGGTGGATGACCGTTTTTTCCCGCCGTTACTTTCAGGGGAATCGGAGAGCTTTTTTTGGTTATATAGCGTTGCTGTTCCGGGTCAAAATAACAAAGAGCAAGCGAGGGGATGCCGTCCACCGTGTGATCGTTAATAATAACGGCCTGTTCAAAAACCTTCTGCCCGCCTCCGGCATCGCCAATGGGTTCAAAGTGGACCATCGGTGGATAGGTTTTCCAGCGGCCATCTTCCGGAAGTTTTGGTATATCAATTCTGGAGAAATTACCGGCACCATTAACGGTTATCTCCAGCAGCAGCGGCTCTCCTGTCTTAACCTCCTTTGCCCTTGTCGATACGCTGAAATCAAAATCGCCGACAGCGCCGTTGAAACTGTCCGGTTTTCCGGCATCAGGAAGGGGGAGAACCTCTATCTCTCTTTGCCATGTCAGATGTATCGGTTTTCTTGCATAATTGGAAAAAAAACTGTCAAAGAAAGGATCGTCAAAAGGGGTACGGGCCTGCGCCCCCCTTTTCTGCTGCAGCAGCGCGACAGCGTCAGTCGTTATGGCGACGCTGTTTTTACCCCCCTTTATTGCGGAAAAGGTTGTCTGCCAGGAGAGGGTATCCCATATTTTTCCCTTATACTCCTCTCTGCCCTGTTTCGGAGAGGCTGAAAGAGGGGCCATAACTACACCGCTGCTTGTCAGTGCAGGCAGCTGTACACTGCCGGACTCTATTTTTGTTGCTGCAGAAAAGTAGAGCTTGATCTCAACAGCAACAGACTCGCCAAGATAGATCTTCTCTGGTGATATAACCTGTAATATTGCCAGCCCGGATGAAGAGTGTTGCAGGGATGTCTCTCCTGTTTTCTGCCGGGTATTGGCTGGCGTGAGCGGGAGAACGGTAAAGTCTATGCTTTTGCTCTTTATTATGTCTGCCTCTGATTTGAAAATAACAGGGGGAAGGGTATACGCCCCCTCTTTTTCTGCGGAAAGGGTATAGGCATAGCTTATGGCACGGCTCATTTTGCCGTTGATTATCTTTATCTGTTGCGACTGCCCCCGTTTATCGATCTGGATTCCCTTTACCTGTGGCATGATAAGCTCGCCTTTTCTGACGTTGGCGAGTCGGACGGTAAGGGTGACAAAGTTACCTTTGGCAAAGGTGGTATCACTTAAATGTACCTCTATCTCTGGTGCTGCTTCCGCCTGGCCTGTTCCTGGGCTGAGCAGAAAAAGAGCAAGAAAAAAAACAAAGAGAAAATCTGCAATATGGTGTTGTGATCTGTTCATCTTTACCAATCTTGTTGTGAATTATTATCCTGATAGAGGTGAGTGGGAAGATAGTTAAACCGTTTTTCTTCTTCCTTTAATACTTCAAGCAGTTGTTCCGCTTCCTGCCGGGTCATCTTGCCTTCGCCAGACATTTTTTGCGGCTGTTCGGATGGCTGGGTGGACTCTTCTTGCTGTGTCTTTTTTACCCCCAAACTGCTGTTTTTTATATTTTTGACGTTTTTATCTATTTTATTGTTATTATTATTTTTATAATTTTTATTTTTTTCTGTTGTGCTATCCTGTTTTATGTTATTTTTTTGCTGTTGCTGTTGCTGTTGCTGTTGCTGTTGCTGTTGCTGTTGCTGTTGCAATTTTTCCAGCGCCTTTTTCACTATGGCAAGATTGTGTTTTGCTTTCCCGTTTGCGGGGTTCAGACTGATTGCGGCCTGAAAGGAGTTGATCGCCTGTTTCCAGTCGGCCGTTGCTGCTTGTGGATTGTTTTTATAGTACGCTTTACCTTTTAGAAAGAAGGCATTTCCCCGGTTAAAATAGATTTTTTCCTGAAGGGCCGGATCGTCACTTTTCAAGGCGGTGGTAAAGGCGTTTATAGCGGCAGTATAGTTTTTGTTTTTATAGGCACTGGAGCCATAATTATAGTATAGCTCCGGTGTTTTTTCTGCTTTTTTCAATCGCTCCCTATAGATATTTTCCGCCTGTTGATAATCACCTCGCGCAAATGCGCTCTCTGCCGATGCCGCCAGAGATGTCTTCCCTGCGGTTATCAGCGCCAGTAAAAAAAAGAGAGACAGAGAATTTTTTTTATATAAAAACCTCTTTGTTATTGAGGAAAAAGTCTGAACCAATAGTTTTTTTCGCGTACTGTTTCTGGTGAAAACAGGCTCCAGCAGATAGAGCAGCAGTGCTCCGCCAAGGGGCCACTGGAAATACTCATAGGGAACTTTTTTCCGCCTCATCATCTGCTCCTTTTTCGGGAGCAGATCAATTCTTTTTGTATAGATAAAATCAAGTCCTTCGCCGATATCTCCCAGAGGGGCATAGATCCCTCCGGTCGCCTGCGCGACCTGTTTAAGGAGCTTTTCGTTCAGTTTTGACTGAACCGGGTTGCCAGAAGCATCCTTGACAAAACCCTGACCGCCGGGGAGAGGAATAAGCTCTCCGCCTGCCGTACCAACTCCGACCGTGTAGATGGTAATACCATGTTTGCTGGCGGTTGCCACCGCTTCCTCAATATCCTCTCCCAGATTTTCACCATCCGTCAGAATGATAACTATTTTATCGGTGGCGTCACTTTGTTGCAGAATCCTGTCCGCATGATTGATCACTCCGGCAAGGTTGGTACCGCCCAAGGGAATAGTGGTGGTATCAAGGCTGTTTATGTTTTGGAAGAAGGCCTCATAATCAACGGTTAACGGGCACATAAACCATGAGCTGCCGGCAAAGGGAATAAGGCCGACCTTGTCCCCCTGCAGTTTATTGACAAAATCATATATTGCAAATTTAACCCGCTTCAGACGGTTGGGTTGTATATCTTCAGCCAGCATTGACCTTGACGTGTCAACCGCAAAAAGCAGATCAACCCCTCTTTGCTGTATATCGATCCATTTATAGCCAAACTGCGGTCTGGCAAGAGCGGTAAAGCAAAGAAAAATCGTTGCTGCCGCAAGCATATTCTTCAGCAGTAGATGCTGTTGTGAAAAATTACAGAGAAGTTGATCAACAAGTCGTGGCGAGGCAAATCTTTCCAGCCGCGCTCTTTTCTGCCGGGCGCCCTGCTGCAGCAAAAAGAGAAGAAGGAGGGCGCAGCAAAAGCCGATAGCCAGCCAGTATGGGTATGCAAAGTGTAGTTTCATCATATTTCAGGGAATACGCCGCATTGCAAGGCGACTTTCTATGCCGACCAGAAGAAAGAAGAGCAGCAGGAGATACGGAAACAGCTCCCTGTAATTCTCAAACCGTGCTATCTTTTTGGTGGTGGTCTCCATTGTATTGATCTCATTATAGATCTTCTCCAGAGAGGTGGTATCGGTTGCCCGAAAGTAGAGCGCGCCTGTTTTCTTTGCCACCTGCTGCAAGGTCTCCTCATCAATGTCGGCCCGTTTATAGATCAGTCGCTGCTGACCAAAGGGGTCGATAACAGGGAAGGGAACATCTCCCCTGCTGCCCGCGCCAATGGTATAGACCTTTATCTTCAGTGCTTCTGCCGCTTCTGCGGCAACAAGGGGCGGAATCCTGCCGCGGTTGTTGGCGCCATCTGTCAACAGAATAATAATCTTTGATTTTGCCTCCCTTTTACGCAGCCGGTTAACGGCGCTACCTATGGCGGAGCCGATTGCCGTCCCTTCTTCCTGGATTGCTCCTGTTTGTATCGCGTCAAGTCTTTGCAGAAGCCACTGATGATCAAGGGTCAGAGGGCAGACAAGATAGGGCAGGCCGCTGAAGGCGATTAAACCTATGCGGTCGTTCGGGCGTTGATAAACAAAATCCCGCACAACCTTCTTGACGACGGCAAGTCTGTTTACTGCCCTGGTATCCAGACGAAAGTCCAGCGCTTTCATCGAACCGGAGATATCCACCGCCAGCAGTATATCAATGCCGCTCGCCTCTGTTTCGGTGGTTGATCTTCCATACTGCGGGCGGGCGAGAGCGACAATAAGCAGGGCAAGTCCAAACAGCCGCAGAAAAAAATGCGCCTTATCCATGTTCAGCCTTTGCCCCCTGGCGATATTTCTGGCGATATCAATTGTTGAAAAACGCAACGCAGGCACCACGCTTTTTTTACAGAAAAAAAAGGCAAGAGGCAGCAGAAAAAACAGCAACCAGAGAAAAGCGGGATTGACAAATCTCACAGCGGCCCTCCTTTTTGGGGATTCCCGGTGGTGGGGGGTGCCGTCTGCCGCACAAACAGGCAGATCGCTTTCTCCATCTGCATAAGCTGCTCTCTGGTTGGCGGCAGATGGGCAAATTTTATCATATCTGCCTGGTCAAACAGGGAGCGTAGCTGTTGGCGGAAGCCCCGCAGTTCTCCACTGTTCAGCAGTGCTTCACTGTGAAAAAACTCGCTGGTGGTCTGGCTGGCAGGGCGCAGATTAAAGCGTGTTTCAAGATAGTGTCTGAGGATGCCGTCCATTTTTTCTGTATAGAGAGAACTCTCCCTGTCTTGCAGAGGTCGCAGCAGATCAATCTTTTGCAGGGTTTCTTCCCAGTAAGGGAGGGTTGCCTCTTTTTTTCTGCGCATAAACAGAAAAAAGAGGGTAAGAATAACGATTCCGCAGAGTATGGCGCCACCAGCAAAAAACAGGGGAGAGAAGGTGTCGCCGGCAGGGATCGGAGCGTAGATATCGTATAGTTCTGATGGGTTGCGTGTCAGGTTTTGGCTGTTCATACGCCTCTCCCCCGGCGGATATTGAAAAACTGCAGCAGCGGTGGCAGCCAGTCGGTATCGGTTGCCAGATCAAGGGCATCTGAGCCTGCGGCGCGCAGTGTTGTATGGAGGAGTTTTTTTCTGGCAACGGCCTGCTGGGTAAACTCCTGGCGAATTTCTGCGCTGGCGGTATTAAGTACCACCTGCTTTTCGGATTCGGTATCTTCCAGAGTGATCCAGCCCACATCCGGCAGGGTCTGTTCCCGCGGGTCGGAGACAACAAAAGAGATAAGGTCGTGATATCTGCTAACGATCTGCAGCTGCGGACGGAGAGCCTCAAGCTGGAGTTCGAAATTACCCGGTAAAAGGAAATCCGAGATCAGGAAGGTAACAGCTCTCTGTTTGGTAACACCGTTGATAAACTGGAGCACATTTTTTATATCAGTTCCCTTTTGCTGCGGCTGGAAGTGGAGAATTTCCCGTATGATCCGCAAGCTGTGCCGGCGCCCTTTGGCTGGAGGAATATAGAGCTCCACAGAGTCGGTAAAAAGGGCCAGCCCCACCTTGTCGCTGTTATGGATGGCGGAAAAGGCAAGCATCGCGCCAAGCTCTGCCATAAACTCTCTTTTGGCAACGGTTGTCGAACCAAAATCACCGGAACCACTGATATCAATAAGCAGCATCAGGGTCAGCTCCCTCTCCTCGGTAAATTTTTTGATATGGGGAGAGCCTGTTCTGGCGGTAACGTTCCAGTCAATTGTACGAATATCATCACCTGGTGTGTATTCGCGCACCTCTTCAAAGTTCATTCCCTGGCCCCGAAACACCGATCTATATCTTCCCGTCACCGTATTATTGAGAAGGTGCCTGGTACGAATCTCGATCTGCCGGACTTTCTCCATCGCTTCAGTCGAGAGCTGTTTTTTCTCGTTTTCCATAGTAGAGAGGCGATAGGCCAGATTTATGGAACCGGGATGGTATCAAGGATCTTGCGGATAATATCCTCGCTGGCAAGCCCCTCAGCCTCCGCTTCATAGCTGATCCGTATCCGGTGCCGCAACACATCCAGTGCCGCTGTTTTTACATCATCGGGAGTAACAAACCCGCGTTTTGCCAGATAGGCGTGACATTTTGCTGCTGTTTTCAGGCCGAGAGTCGCCCGTGGAGAGGCGCCTGTCTCTATATACTCCTTAAGTTTTACGTTAAAATTTTCCGGCTCCCTGGTTGCGTGTACCAAAGAGATAATATATTCCTTGATTTTACTGTCCATATATATTGAGTGAACAATTTTTCTGGAGAGAAGAATATCCTGTGGTGTGGCAACGGCGGAGATAGTATGGCTGTCATCGTTATAGTCATATCTGTCCAGTATTTTCAGCTCCTCATCTCTGTCTGGGTAGCCGATGACCACCTTGAACAGGAAGCGGTCCAGCTGTGCCTCGGGCAGCGGATAGGTGCCTTCCTGTTCAATGGGGTTCTGGGTGGCCATAACCAGAAAAAGCTCCGGCAGCGGATAGCTTTTCTCGCCAATGGTGACCTGCTTCTCCTGCATCGCCTCAAGCAGTGCCGACTGCACCTTTGCCGGAGAACGGTTGATCTCGTCTGCCAGGATAATCGATGAGAAGATCGGGCCGGTTTTGGTCTCGAACGAAGTCTGCTGCGGGTTGTAGATCTGGGTGCCGATAATATCTGCCGGCAGCATATCCGGCGTAAACTGGATTCGGTTGAAATCGGCGGCAACAGCCTGTGCCAGGGTCTTTATGGTAAGGGTCTTGGCAAGGCCCGGCAGCCCTTCCAGCAGGATATGCCCTCCGCAGAGCATTGCCGTAAGCAGTCTGTCGATAAGATGCTGCTGGCCGATAATCTTTTTCTCCAGCTCCATGCGCAGGGAAGAGACCCAGCAGGAGGTCTGTTCAATCTCACCGTTGATTTTCTGGATAGTGCTATATACGTCGTTTTGTGGTGTTGTCATTTTTCTGTCTGTTGTTGAGGGGTATTCAGCGAAAACCTGGCTCGCAGACAGACGCCAGTATCCCGAAGTTCGGTGTTTCTTATCTATTGTGGCTGGGAGCTGTCTGATCCAGTCATGCTGGTAAAAGGGAGAATTATAGCAGATAAGCCTTGCGCATTCCTTACAAAAGGATTACAAGACTGAAATCTTTGATTCCTGGTGTTACTCTTTTTTCGGCGGCTGCGGTAAAAAACCAAAAAAAACCGTTGACACCAACTGCTGGATTTTGTATATAAACGGCTCCCTGGGTCGTTAACTCAGTTGGTAGAGTATCTGACTTTTAATCAGAGAGTCGCGCGTTCGAGCCGCGCACGACCCACCATAGAAATTGGTCCCCATCGTCTAGTCAGGTCCAGGACATCGGCCTTTCACGCCGACAACACCGGTTCAAATCCGGTTGGGGACGCCATATATAAAAGGCACCTGGT
>PDWI01002418.1_pt1 | contig 28080 bp, 19 predicted proteins | sample 1430891 | NCBI WGS metagenome assembly PDWI01 (sample SAMN01162508, study PRJNA174530) | Oral metagenome, whole genome shotgun sequencing project. | biome: Marine environment; feature: Marine mammal; material: Swab sample of the gingival sulcus; isolation source: swab sample of gingival sulcus... | reverse complement strand
CGGCAAAAAGTGGAAAGAGTTTTTTTTCTTTCCCTTTTTCCGAAAAATTATTTAATATCATCCTCCCAAAAAATTGCATTTACTAATGGAACTTACGTTTCCCTTTTTCCGAAAAATTATTTAATATCATCCTCCCAAAAAATTGCATTTACTAATGGAACTTACGGAGTATTATTATTATATTGATGGTGTAAAGGAGGGGGAAGCTTTTATTAAAGATTCTGTTCATCGTACAAAAAATGAATGTATTTTTGACCGAGGGTATAGGGCTATTAATGGTATATATATTCGAGATAAAAAAGGGGGTGATGGTATTAGGTTCTATAATTTTTATGACTATTATCAAGATACCATTTGGGCTGGCGATTTATATTTTAAAATAGATTATCCATCTACTTATTATTATACAGAAACCTATGACACTATATTTGACCAAAAGGAATATACAGTTGATATACTAACGTTTAAGAATAAAAACGAAAAACAAGTTGGTGTAAAGCTGTATAATATTTGGAAAGGAGATACAATTGCTTTTGTAGATACTGTCTTGAATGGAAATAATAAAGTCATTCGAATTCCTATGAAAAATTATAAATTAGGCATCAATAAAATAACAGGTGGAATTGCTTACTTTGACACCTTGTCCGTAAAAGGAACAAGAAAAATACATCAAATGTTATTTTACAAATGGTTAGTTGTAAAACCAAAGGAGGAATAATATGTCCTTGCCTTAATTGCTGAGGGGTTCCCCAAAATTGTGATTGGGAGGTTTAAGATTCTGGGTTTTTAAAATTATGAATTTATCAAATTACCACATCAACACATTGCCACATTATCAAATTACCATATTACCATATTACCAAATACCTAACACCACTTAAAACCTTTTAACATTACAATCTTAAAACTTTCCAACTTTAAAACACTCTATCACAAACAAAATTCTTCATTCTTTCACAGGGTCTTTTTGTAAAAATATTTTGTGAAAAAATAAATTGAGATTCTTGTTCTTTTCTTATATTTGTAACAATTTAGAGGAATTGAGCAAGAAAGTTTTTTGTGTTTGATAATAAACAAATTAATGAGAAAATGGAAAGGAATCTTATAGCAGCAATCGATATCGGAACAACAAAAATAGTCGCAACCATAGGGCGAGTGGCTAAGGAAAATCAGATAGAAGTAGTAGCAATGGCGTCAGTCCCATCTTTAGGGGTTGAAAGAGGAATGGTTAAACATATTGACGAGGCCAGTGCGTCTATTGCCAAAGTGCTGGAAAAATTGAATCAGAAAGTTCAGTATCAGTTTTCCGAAGTTTGGGTGGGGATTGCCGGACACAATGTTAAGAGTGTGCTTAATTCCAGCGAAATGTGTTTTGAAGACAGCAAGCATAGGGTAACTTATCAAGATATAGAATTTTTATTGGAGACTTGTTTGGAGAAGCAACAACAGACTTCTTCTGTTTTGGTTAATATCGTGCCACAGTCCTTTGAGTTGGACAACGACAAGCATACGCAGAATCCTTTGGGAATGAAAACTTCTATGTTGAAAGCTAATTTCCTATTGACCTTGTCAAAGAGTAATGCTTGTGATAATATCAATAAATCTTTAGAAGCCAATGGGCTAAAAAGCAAAGAGTTGGTTTTGGAGTCTTTGGCGTCTGCTAAATCTATTTTGACAGAGGAGGAAGTAAGAAAGGGAGTGGTGTTGATAGATATAGGAGGAGGAACCAGTGATTTGGCGATATTCAAGGATCATAAAGTAGTGCATTCTTCTGTAATTCCTTATGGAGGAGAAGTTATTACTTATGATATAATGAAGGCTTTTGGTTTAGATTATCGTTATGCTAAAACCATTAAGCATCAGCAAGGTTCTGCTTTAGACCCCGGAGTTGAAAAGCCTAAAATCAAAACGATTAACAACGAGGGTAAGCCAATTCGTATTAAGTATAACGATTTGATATATACCATAAATGCGAGGGTAGAGGAGATTGTTAATTTTATAGAGCAAGAAATTGATATCAGTGGTATTGCTGATAAAATAGAATGTGGTATTGTGCTAACCGGAGGCGGTTCTTTGTTGAGAGATTTAAAACAAATGTTTCAATTTAGATTTAAGGATTACGATGTTAAAATCGCTTCTCCGCGTAAACATTTCTTCAGTGGTTCCTATTCGGAAAATCTAAACACGCCAACTTACGCTACAGTGACAGGTTTATTGCTAACCGGTTTAGAAAAGATGAATTATGAAAATAAGAAAACAAAATTGAAAGACAAATTCACTAATGAAATACCGGCTTCTGATTCCGAAAACGAAGAGTTTCCAATGAAGAATAAATTTAACAGCTTCCTTAAAGGGATATTTAAAAACACGTCTCAGCACGATAATTTTTAATAATATTAAAATAACTAAACAATACAATGAATATGCAAACAATGGATTTTAACTTTCCAAGAGATAGTAAATCAATAATAAAAGTAATAGGTGTTGGAGGAGGAGGAGGAAACGCTGTAAATCATATGTATAACAGTGGTATAAGAGATGTTGAATTTCTTATATGTAATACAGATGCTCAGGTTTTAGATTTAAGTCCTATACCCAATAAGATACAATTAGGATTAACCTTAACCCAAGGATTGGGAGCCGGTAGAGACCCCCAAATAGGTCGAGAGGCGGCTATAGAAAGTATAGAAGATATTAAAAATCAGTTGAGTGACGGTACTAAAATGGTTTTTGTAACTGTTGGAATGGGAGGGGGAACCGGTACCGGAGCAGCGGCTGTTATTGCCCAAGTGGCGAAAGAATTGGATATTTTGACGATTGGTATTGCTACGATTCCGTTTAAGTTTGAAGGCAAAACGAGAATCAAGCAGGCTATGAAAGGTATTCAGGAATTAAACCAATATGTGGACTCTTTGTTGGTTATTAATAATGAACGCTTGATTAGTATTCACGAAGAGATAACGACCAAAGAAGCTTATGCCATTGCCGATGATATTTTGCTGACAGCAGCCAAGGGTATTGCTGAGATTATTACAGTTCCCGGACATATTAACGTGGATTTTGCTGATGTTAGAACCGTAATGGGTAATTCGGGAGTTGCCTTAATGGGAACCGGTGTTGCCGGAGGAGAAAATAGAGCTATCGAGGCGGTTAAGCAAGCTATATCGTCACCCTTGTTGAGTAATAACGATATATTGGGTGCTAAGGAGATGTTGTTGAATATTATTTCGGGCGAAAAAGGCGCAACTATGTCCGAAATTAAGGAAATTTCAAAATACATTAAGGATTTAGCAGGCAATCAGGTTGATATTATTATGGGAGAGGGAGAAAAAGCGGAATTAGGCGACCAAATTTCTGTAACAATCATTGCGACCGGTTTCAAAGATAATAGTATCGATAGTTTGGTGGCTGTTAATCAGTCTAACGAAAATGAAGAGCTAACCATAGAAATTAATCTTGATGCAGAAAAGACGAAAGAGCCGGAGGATTTGGAGCAAGAAAAAATAAACGAATTGTATGGAGACACAAGAGCAGATGTGGTGTCGCTCGATGATGTAGAAATATTATCTGAACCTGAAAAGCAAATATTTGAAGAAGGAGACGAGAGGAATAAAGAACGAGAGATTGACCATTTTTATGATGAGCCTGCTTTTGTAAGAAAAAAGAGGAAACTAAGAAAGGATTAAAATGACCAAAGCGCATAAACTGGACGTTAAAGAAACGATTCGTTCTAAAAATCCTAAACTGCTTAAGTGGATACCTCCTTTTGTAATAGGGTGGATTAAACGCATTATTCACGAGGAGCGTATTAATGGGATTTTAGAGCGTAGTGCCGCTTATCAGGGGCTTGAATTTGTTGGTCATATGGTGCACAATGAATTTAAGATTCGTTATCGGGTTCATAATATAGACCATTTCCCTGAGGATAGCCGTTTTATATTGGCTTCTAATCATCCTTGGGGAGCAATGGAGGCGCTTTCCTTGATGGATATGGTAGGGCAAAAGTATCAAGAACCTCGTTTTATTGTGAACGATGTGTTGATGGCGGTTAAAAACTTTCATCCTTTGTTTTTGCCGGTTAATAAACACGGTGCTCAGGCACGCTCCAATGCCGTTTTGTTAGACGAAACCTATCGCTCTGAAAGACCTGTTCTGATTTTCCCTGCAGGTTTGGTTTCTCGAAGAGTAAAAGGGCAGATAAAAGACCCGCAATGGAAATCTAATTTTATAAGCAAAGCAATTCAGTATAAAAGAGATGTGATTCCTGTTTTTGTTGATGGAACCAATTCTTCCTTTTTCTATAATTTAGCTAATTTCCGCAAGGCAATAGGAATTAAGGCGAATATAGAAATGTTCTTTTTGCCTGATGAAATGATGAAAAATTCCAATAAAAAATTGCCTATTTATATAGGAAAGCCTATTTCTTATAAGGTGTTTGATAATAGTCGAACCAAAAACGAATGGGCGTTTTTAGTTCAAGAATACTGTTACAATATTAAAAATACTTCCGTAGATTTTTTGACCTTTGTCAAGACTCATTTATCTCATTCTTAGCTGTTGGAGAAATAATTGCTTCAAAAATACTCTTTCAAAGAAAGCCTTTTAAACTTCATAAATCTTTTGTCTTTTTTGCAAAAGCGTGTAAAGTGCGAGTTGCTTAGAAATTTCAGTGTTTATGATGCTGTTTTTTGAATTTGAAAATCTTTGTGGTTTTAAAAGTGTTTTGAGGATTTTATTTAATACCCTTTATTTACAGTGGTTTAAAGGCTCTGTAGAGCTTTTGTTTTAAAATAAAATCATCTTTCTTTATTCAAAAAAGAAATATTACCTTTGCTTTTTTATTGGATATCAGATACAATTTAACCTATTTTATGTATTAATATCATTATGGAATGACAATATAATAGGGTTTTGGAGCAATGTATATTGTCAGGCAATCATCATTAGTTAAATTTGATAATGCATAATTTGGGTTTATCTAAAATATAAAGAAAGGATATGAAAATAGCAATGGTCGGTACAGGTTATGTAGGTTTGGTTTCGGGAACTTGTTTTGCTGAAACAGGAGTTGATGTAACTTGTGTTGATATAGATAAAACAAAGATAGATAACCTTAATAAAGGGATATTACCTATATGGGAGCCGGGTTTAGAGGATATGGTGGTTAGAAATGTAAATAGAAAAACTTTGCACTTTACCACCTCGCTAAAAGAAGCTTTAGAGCGTGGGGTAGAAGTGGTTTTCTCAGCAGTAGGAACGCCACCTGATGAAGATGGAAGCGCCGATTTACAATATGTCCTGGAGGTAGCCAGACAGGTAGGAGCTTATATGACAGATTATTTGGTTATGGTTACCAAAAGCACAGTTCCTATTGGTACGGCAGAAAAGGTACGCAAGATTATTCAGGAAGAACTCGATAAGAGAGGTTTGGATTTGTCTTTTGATGTGTCTTCTAATCCTGAATTTTTGAAAGAAGGAAGTGCTATTCAAGACTTCCTAAAGCCGGACAGAATTGTGATTGGGGTCGATAGCCCTAAGGCAGAAGCTATAATGTTAAAATTATATCGTCCTTTTGAACTCAATAATTATCCTATTATAGTGATGGATATTCCGTCAGCTGAAATGACCAAGTATGCAGCAAACTCTATGTTAGCTACCAAAATATCATTTATGAACGATATTGCTAATCTTTGCGAAATAGTTGGTGCAGATGCGCAAAATGTTCGTAGAGGAATTGGTTCTGATACCCGAATAGGTTCTCAGTTTTTGTATCCGGGAGCCGGCTATGGAGGAAGTTGTTTTCCTAAAGATGTTAAGGCGCTTATCAAAACCGCTGATGAAAATCATTACTCCTTAGATATATTGAAATCGGTGGAAGCTGTGAACAACAGACAAAAAAAAGTCCTTTATACTAAAGTCTTGCGTTACTTTAAAGGGCAGTTAGAAGGAAAAACCATTGCTTTGTGGGGCTTGTCTTTTAAACCTAATACAGATGATATGCGAGAGGCTCCGGCTTTGGTGTTCATCGAAAAGATGTTAGAACAAGGCGTTAAGATAAAGGCTTATGATCCTGTTGCTATGGAAGAGTCTAAGAGACGCATTGGCGATGTGGTGGAGTACGGCGAAAATCAATATGATATTTTGAGAGAAGCAGATGCTTTGGTGGTGATAACGGAGTGGTCTGACTTTAGGTTACCGGACTTAGATAAGATGGCGCTTTTAATGAACAATAAAGCCATTTTTGACGGACGAAATATTTATAATCCTCAAGAATTATTAAGCTTAGGCTGGTATTATGAAGCGATAGGTTCGCATAAAAATCAATAATTAATATAACATTTATATAAATTTAAACAATGAGTAGAAGAATAATTAGTTTGGTGGTAATGGTTTTGGTATTGTTTTCAGCACAAGCCCAAAACAAAAAATTGACCATAGAAGAGGCTGTTGCAGGGCAGTACCGACAGTTTTACCCTGATAGAGTGATAAATTTTTTGTGGAAGGATGCTAAAAATTACACCTTTACCAATGATTATCGTTCGGTATTAATTCAGAAAGTGGGGGCTAAAAAGCACAATGTTTTATTGGGGCTTACCGATTTGAATGCTTGGTTTACAGCAGCTGATTTAGATACTTTAAACTATATTTTTATAGAAAAATGGCTTAATAATCATCAATTTAGCCTTTATCAAAATAATGGTTTTTTTGTAGTTGATATCAATAAAAAGGCGGTTGTTACTGCTATTCAATATCCTGAAACAGCAGAAAATGTGGTTTACGACTATGCTTCCGGTTATTTGACCTACACTAAAGAGAATAATTTATTCATTAAAAAGGGAGATAAGGAAACAGCTGTGACCAACGATACTGATAAAGCCATTGTAAATGGTCAAACCGTACATCGTAGCGAGTTTGGTATTAATGGAGGTATTTTCTGGTCGCCTAAAGGAAGCTTGTTGGCTTATTATAAAAAAGATGAGTCGATGGTAAGCGATTACCCTTTGGTTGATGTTACACAGCGTGTTGCAGAACTAAATAACATAAAATACCCAATGGCAGGAATGAAAAGCGAAGAGGTTCGATTGGTGGTTTACAACCCTAAGACCAAGACCAACACGCTTTTGGAAGCGACTAAAAATAAAGAAGATTATTTGACAAACATAACTTGGGGAGCTCAAGAAAAATACATTTATATACAGGTGCTTAATCGTGAGCAGAATCATATGTGGTTGAACCAATACGATGCCAAAACAGGTCAATTGGTTAAAACCCTGTTTGAGGAAACACACCCTAAATATGTGGAGCCGGAACATCATTTGGTATTCTTGAAAAACAATCCTAACCAGTTTATTTACTTCTCGGAAAGAGATGGTTTTATGCATACCTATTTGTATGATACCTCCGGAAAATTAATCAAGCAATTGACTAAAGGCAAGTGGTTAGTGAAATCGTTTACCGGTTTTGACCAAAGTGGAAATTTAGCCATATTTGCTACAACTTATGATAGTCCTTTAGGAACACAATATATTACTGTTAATTTAAAAAACAATAAAATAAAGAAAATTACTCCGGAAGCAGGTACGCACCGAATTATTTTAAATCCTAATTCGTATTATTTCTCAGATGCTTACTCAAGTATAAAGGTATCGGGAAAGACCAATATTCGTACATTAAAAGGTAAATTGGTGCAGAACATCTTGACTTCAAAAGATAAATTGGCGGATTACCAATTAGCCAATATGAAGATAGGAACAATTAAATCAGCAGATCAAAAAACAGATTTATACTATCGTTTAATAACGCCACCTAATTTAGATGCTAACAAAAAATACCCTGTTATTGTTTATGTGTACGGAGGACCTCATGCTCAATTGATTCAAGACAGTTGGTTGGCTTCTTCTCAATTGTGGTTATATTATTTGGCTCAAGAGGGATTTGTGGTATTTACAGTAGATAGTCGAGGTTCAGACAATAGAGGTCGTGATTTCGAAAATGTTATCCACAGACAATTGGGGCAAGCAGAGATGGCAGACCAGTTGGAAGGTATTAAATTCTTGAAAAGTTTACCTTATGTTGATGCCAACAGAATAGGAGTTGATGGCTGGAGTTTTGGCGGTTTTATGACCACTAATCTTCTTTTGTCTTATCCTGAAACCTTTAAAGTAGGGGTTGCCGGTGGTCCTGTTATCAACTGGGAGTTTTATGAAATAATGTATGGCGAGCGCTATATGGACACGCCTCAAGAGAATCCGGAAGGCTACGAGCAGGCTAATTTGACTAAGAAAGTGAAAAACTTAAAAGGTCATTTAATGATTATTCACGGAGCGCAAGACCCAACAGTGGTATGGCAACACAGTCAAGTCTTTTTAAGAGAATGTATTAAAAACGGTGTTCTGTTAGATTACTTTATCTATCCTACACACGAACACAACGTGAGAGGTTATGATAGAGTTCATTTAATGAAAAAAATAACCCGTTATTTTAAAGACTACTTATAAGCTATATGCTTTGATATTTAAAAGAATCCCCAAACCATCTTAATTAAAGAGCGTTTGGGGATTTTTATATAACTATACCTTATAATAAGGGAGAAAAGTTTGCAAAACTTTTAGCGCAGAGCTGATGTTTTCCCTCTTTTGGGAAATTATGGTGCTTTCAACATTCAACTTGATGAATTTTTAACAAAAATGTAAAGCCCTGTCGGGTATGCCGTGTACCATTTTCCCCGTGGGGAAAGCCCTGTTGTATATGTACTATACCATTTTCCCCGTGGGGAAAGCCCTGTTGCATATGTACTATAGCATTTTCCCCAAGCGGAAAACTTTAAATATCATAAAGTAAACATTCCCCTGCACTTTTAACATTCAACTTTATGAACTTTATAAACTTTATGAACTCTCAACTTCCGTAGTCGAAAAAGTATTTTTGGTTAAGAAAATTGAATTACTTACTTTTGTCGCAAAAGATTTGTAAGACAATGAAAGTTTTTATTATAAGTATATTATTGGTAGCGATAGCCTCAGTGCTTTTGGCTACAAGCATTCTATTTAGAAAATTATTTTTAAACAAAAAAGGGCATTTCCCCATAACATCTGTGGGACACAATCCCGAAATGAGAAAGTTAGGTATAACCTGTGCCAAGGGAGATGCTATGCGAGAGTTTAAGGAGCAAAGAAAACGTATGGGTTGTTCTACTGAGGGAGGAAGCTCTTGTTGTTGTTAGTTGTTTACAGTGCCAAAAAATGAATAAAAGAGAAACTCAATTAAAAGCCTTTTCACGTCTGTTAGATATAATGGAGCGTTTAAGAGTGGAGTGTCCTTGGGATAAAAAACAGACCATTTCTTCCTTGAGGAAGTTAACCATAGAGGAAACTTTTGAATTAGCAGATGCCATTGTTGAAATGGATATGGAAGAAATAAAAAAGGAATTGGGTGACTTATTATTGCATATCGTATTTTATTCGCAGATAGCTTCAGAGACAGAGCAGTTTGACTTTACTGATGTGGCTAATTCCATTTGTGATAAATTAATATTCAGGCACCCTCATATTTATGGAGATGTAAAGGTTGATGATGCCGAGCAGGTTATTCAGAATTGGGAGAGTTTAAAGCTTAAAGAAAAAAAGGACAAACGCGTCTTAGATGGTGTGCCAAAGTCCTTGCCACCTTTGGTAAAAGCAATGCGTTTGCAAGAAAAAGCCAGAGGAGTAGGTTTTGATTGGGATAAAAAAGAGCAAGTTTGGGATAAGGTAAAAGAAGAGTTGGCAGAACTTCAAGAAGAAATTATAAAGGAAGATAAAGAAAAAAGTGCTCAAGAGTTGGGGGATTTCTTGTTTTCTGTTATTAATGCAGCTCGTCTTTACGGTATAGACCCGGAGATAGCCTTAGAGCAAACCAACAAAAAGTTTATCAATAGATTTAATTATTTAGAAGAGAAAACCATTACCAAAGGGCGTTCTCTTCACGATATGAATTTAGAGGAAATGGATGCTCTTTGGAACGAAGCCAAAAGTAAAGGTTTGTAGTTCAATCTTGTTGCGTTTCAAAACGATATAAAAAGAAGACCATTGTTCACGAATTAATCTAAAAATGACCATTAGCCGTCAATTTCTATTTATAAATGTATTGTTGTTCTTTTTGTCTCTGCCATTGATTCATTCGGCACAAACCCATTATTACACCAAGGGCAAAACAGATACTTATCAATTAAAAACCTCTGATAATATTTATAGGGGTTATTTAAAATCCTATTTGACAGATGGAGCGCGTATATTTTCCTCACCATTGCGTTGGAACGCTAATCAATGGGTTGTTGCAGGCTTGTCCTTAGGAGTTGGTACCGCTATTTTTTATTATGATGAAGAAATACAATCTTTTTTCCAAAGAAACACTACAGAAACAGGGCGTAAAATAACCGAATATAGCTTTGAAAAATTAGGACGAGGAAGTTATTTGCTCGCCTCCTTAGCCGGAGTCTATGGTTTAAGCTATTGGATTAAAAATATTCGTTTACGAAAAGTCGCTTTGATGGGTATTAAGTCTTTTGTTTTATCCGGTGTTTTTGTACAATTCCCTAAAATGCTACTGAACCGACATCGCCCTTTTCATGATACTCCGTCTGACCCATATTGTTTTGAGGGCTTGAAGATGAAGCCGAAGGATTGGTATCGTTCAATGCCTTCGGGGCATACTATTTCTGCCTTTTCCATAGCTACAGTATTTGCTTCAGAATATCAATCTACGGTTTGGGCACCTATACTGAGTTATGGTTTGGCAAGTTTGGTTGGTGTTTCGCGTTGTTATGATAATAAGCATTGGGCTAGCGACGTGTTTATAGGTGCTATTTGTGGTTATGCTATAGGAAAATTGGTTTATCAATCTGATAAATGGAATATTAAGTTATATCCAACAGCAACAAGTCAGTCTGCAGGTTTAAATGTTTCCTTGAGTTTCTGATAGCTCTTTTTTTATTCCTTTTAAATAAGCTTAATTTTAGAAAGATGTTTATTGTCTTTTGATGCCTTAATTGTATTTCTAAAGAAGTTTATTTCCTGATTTTAACTGTAAAATTCAGAAATTGACAGAATGTTATTTTCTTTTGTAATACCCTTATAATTAGTTAGTAACTATTTTTCTTAAAAATAAATTTAAAATACTTGTTATCCTAAAAAATAGTTGTATCTTGCGTTTTTAAATATGTAGAGTTAAAATATTTTAAGTAATAATTATATTTGTATGAAAACTAAACAGTTACTTTTAAGTTTTATATCCGCTCTTCTTGTAGGAGGAGCTGCTATTTTCTTTTTAAATGACGGAGAAAATACCGAGGTATATAATAGAACTTATCAAGCGAGAAGCAATTCAGAATTAAATTCTGATAGTTATGGTGCAAGAGGAGCCGCAAAATGGATTAGTGAGCGAACCGTAAACCCTGCTACAGGTACTATTTCTAAGGCAGATTACGAATTGGCTAGTAAAACAATGGCACTTTCTTTAGAAAAATCTCGTCAAAAATCTCGAGGAGAGAGTTTTGATTGGAAGTTTGTCGGTCCTGATAATGTGGGCGGTAGAACAAGGGCTTTTCTTGTTGATAATAGAGATAACAAAACTTTATGGGCAGGTGGTGTTGCCGGTGGTTTATGGATTTCAAAAACCAATGGTCAAGACTGGAAACCGGCTTTCGTTAAGGGTTTAGAACATTTATCTATATCTAGCATTTGTCAAGATGCTGAAGGAACCATTTATTTTGGTACAGGAGAAGTTTTTGCCGGTGTAAGAGGTATCAATAGTACTTCTACCGGTTTTGAAGGTGATGGTGTTTGGAAATCAACTGATGGAGTGACTTTTGAGCAAGTTGTTACTAAGGACGGAGACCCTGCTTTAGGAAGTGTAAACGAAATTATTTATAGTGAGAAAAATAATAAATTGTACCTTGCTACAACAGAAGGTTTATTTGAGTCTTCTGATAAAGGAGCAACTTGGGCTAATCCTTTCCTAAAAGGAGAAACTTCTGTTAAAGTAGAAGGTTTTATTAAAGATGTAGCTGTATCTTCAGATGGAACCATTTACTTTACACGTTATTACTTAGGAGAGTCAGAGGTATATGTTTGTAAAGATGGTGTTCATGCTGTTAAGAGTGATGATTTTGATAACAATATTGTTCGTATAGAATTTGCGACAGCACCTAGTGACCCTGATTATGTTTATGCTTTGTGTGCTTATAACGATTATTCAGAACAAAAATATTTTAATCTTTATCGTACTACAGATGGCGGTTCAAACTGGACTTCTTTGATAACTAAACATACGCCTTCTATTAATGTATTTGGAGGAAATAATCAAGGTTATTATGATAATACTATCGCTGTATATCCTGATGATAAAGAAAAAGTATTGTTGGGAGGTATTGATTTATGGACATGGTCAGACCAAAATAAATTTGAGCAGGTGTCTTATTGGTTAGAGTTTGCCGGACAAAAATATGTTCACGCTGATCAACATGGTATTGTTTTTCATCCAGATTATAAGTATAACAAAACGTTATACGTAACTAATGATGGTGGTATTTTCGCTAGTTCTGATGGCGGTATTTTCTTTAGAGCTATCAATAAAAACTATGGTGTAACTCAGTATTATGACATAGACTGTGGTCCTAAAGGACAAATTATTGGTGGATGTCAAGATAATGGTTCTCCATATATGGATATGGAACAAAAAACAGACTTGAAATCTTCATTTGAAATGAGCGGTGGTGATGGTGGTTACAGTGTAGCTTCTGAATTATATCCCGGAGCTCTTTTCACTACTATTTATTATTCAGAGTTGATAAGATCTAACGAGAATGGTGCAAAAGCTACTTTGCAAAGAAATCCTTTTGATGAGGATACTAAAGCGCAATTATTCTCTAACAACTTGAAATGGGGTAATCCTTTTGTTACTCCAATTGATATGTATGAAAGTTTCGACTTTAAAAAGTCAAAAAATTACATTCCTTTTGTAGTTGATACTGTATTTAATATTCTTCCTAGTGGAAAAAAAGAAGCTATTGTTGATTTCCCTGCAGGATATACTTTTATAGTAAAGAGTCTTTTCTTAGATAACAAAAAGTTTGAGTATGTTTTAACACAAGAGGATATTGATAAGTATGGAACAAACGGAAAAATAAGAATTGGTGATACCATTCCTGTTCGTGAGAAATTCCATGCTGTAATGGCTATTGGAGCTAATAGTAGTATTTATATTTCTAGAAAAATACTTGATTTTAAAACTGCAGCACCTTATTGGGACATTATTTCTGCTCCTGAAAAACGTGAGGATTACATTAAAGATAATGCTTTAGGAATAAGATCAGCTGTTACACATTTAAAATGGTCAAATGATGGTGATGCTTTGTATGCTGTAGGTAATGGATATGATTTGTATCGTTTTACAGGTTTAGCTAATGCGTATAGTACAGATGGAGAGGCTCAAGTAAGATATGATAAAAGAGATATTATGCCTAAAGAAAAGACAAATGTTCTTTCAAAAGATGAGGTTACTCTTAAAGATGGAAAAGTGTCTTACACAGACGAAAATGGAGCTTCTCAAGCTTTGGATAATATTTCAGAAGTGGAAGTTGTTTCTGACTTTGATAGATTAACTATACAACTAACGATACAAGAGGAGTATACTGATTGCGACACAACTAAGACTCAAATTTTTAGTGAAAATATCACAGGAATGTCTTCTCAAAATAAAACAATATCAGTTTATGATTTTGATTACTCTTATACAACAGCAGATAGTTCTATGGTTAAACACTTTACTAATGTGTTGAGTATAGATACTGCTAATGCATCTGTGAAGTATAAGGATGAAGCAGGTAATTGTCAGGTTCAAGCAGGTATTGTTTTAGATAGTATTTCTAATTTCTCTACTATTAGCTTCGATAAGATGTATTATACAATAATGACTGCTGATCAGAATTATAATGGTATTATTAATATAGATACAATTTCTAATGAGCACTTCTATGTGTATAACTTCTTTGGTGCGGATACTTCTTATGTAATGGGAGAAATGGGCGATGATATGGTATGGCGTAAGGCTCCTGTAAATACTTTGGATCAAATACAATCAGGTCAGATTTTTTCTGCGCCGGGTCAAATTACTTCTATATCAACACACCCTAATGATGTGAATAAAGTATTAATTACAGTAGGAGGTTATGGTCCTCAGAAGAGAGTTTACTATACAGAGAATGCTTTAGATGCTAATCCTAATTTTGTTTCTGTATCAGGCAACTTACCTGCTATTCCTGCGTTCTCAAGTTTAATAGCTGATTCTTCAGACTATGTATTTGTAGGAACAGAGCAAGGTGTTTTCTATACTGATAAGTTAGAAGGAGAAAGTACAAAATGGGTGAAAGAAGAATCAATACCTAGTACACCTGTATTTAGCCTAGTTCAGCAAATTCAACCTAATGGATATGTTCCTGGAGTATGTCCTACCGGAGTAACTAACTCAGGTATGGTTTATGCCGGAACTTATGGTTTAGGTGTTTGGAGTATGGATAAATTCTTAAGACCTAATTCTAGTGTACCTGAAAAACTTCAGAAAGAAGAAAACTTAGTTCTAAATGTATATCCTAACCCTGCTACGGACAGAGTAAGCTTAAATTATAAGTCAGAGGGTAAAGAGGATGTTGCTATAGAAGTTTACTCTATAACAGGACAGTTGGTTTATAATACAACTATACCAAACCAAGGACAAGGTGCATTTACACAGGATATTCCTGTAGAAAATTATGCTAAAGGAGTTTATGTTGTTAAATTACAAATAGGTAATGTAAAACAAGTAGGTAAATTTATTAAAGAATAATTTTCAATTATTAAAGAATTAAAATAGCAGTGAGTTATCTTACTGCTATTTTTTTGCAAAAAAAATCTGAAATATTATCTTTGCACATTATAAAAAGGATTTAAAAAGATGTCAAAAATTAAAGTAGGTATTAACGGTTTCGGTCGTATAGGAAAAAATGTTTTTAAAATAATAAGTGAGAGAGAAAATATAGAGGTCATTGGTATTAACGATTTAACAGATACCAAAACTTTAGCTCATTTATTAAAATATGATTCAACACAAGGTGCTTTTGCAGGAACGGTAGATTATGCAGATGATTTTCTTATCGTTAATGGCAAGAAAATAAAGGTAACAGCGTCTCGTGAACCTATTAGTATTCCTTGGGAAGAAACTCCTGATTTAGTGATAGAAGCAACAGGGATTTTTAGAAAAAGAGAAAGCGAAAAGGGAGGTTATGGCGATCATATAAAAAATGGAGCAAAAAAGGTTATTTTAACAGTTCCTGCTGCTGATACAATTGATAATATGATTGTTTTAGGAGTGAATACCGAAGAGCTTAGAGATACTGATGTTTGTGTTTCAAATGCTTCTTGTACAACTAATTGTTTGGCACCTATTGCTAAGATATTAAACGATACTTTTGGTATAGAGAATGGTTTTATGAATACAGTTCATTCTTATACCAATGACCAGAAAATATTGGATCAGCCGCATTCTGATTTAAGAAGAGCAAGAGCGGCTGCTGTATCTATTATTCCTACTACTACGGGAGCGGCTAAGGCTGTGGGAAAAATAATTCCTGATTTGAACGGAAAGTTAGATGGTATTTCTGTGCGTGTACCGACACCTACAGGTTCTTTAGTTGATTTTACTGCTGTTTTGAAAACGACAGCTACTGCTGAAGAAATTAATGCAGCTGTAAAAAAAGCGGCTGAAAATGAAATGAAAGGTGTGTTACAATATAGTGAAGACCCTTTGGTTTCTGTAGATATCATTCATAATCCTCATTCTTCTATTTTTGATAGTTTAAGCACGCAAGTCATTGGTAATACTGTTAAGATATTAACATGGTATGATAATGAATGGGGCTATTCTAACAGAGTGGTAGATTTAGCAGAGAAATTATTCAACAAATAAGATAAAACAACAATACAATATTCAATAAATAAGCTGTCCGGAGAGGAACTGAAACTTATTTAGAAGAAAAGCCTCAAAGGTTTGTTAAATCTTTGAGGTTTGGTATTTTAAAGGTTTAATGTTGCTTTCTTGTAAAAAAAGAATCACTTTTGGACGGTTTTTTTATTGGTTTAAAAAAGAAAAATAATGGCTTTAAAGTGTGGAATTGTTGGTTTACCTAATGTGGGAAAATCAACTTTATTTAATAGTTTAACAAATGCAAAGGCTCAAGCAGCCAACTTCCCTTTTTGTACAATAGAACCTAATGTGGGAGTTATTACTGTTCCTGATGCTCGATTAATAGAGTTGGAAAAGATAGTGAATCCAGAGCGTGTACAACCTACTACTGTAGAGATAGTAGATATTGCAGGTTTGGTAAAAGGAGCAAGTAACAATGAGGGCTTGGGAAATAAGTTCTTAGGGAATATTAGAGAAACAGATGCTATTATCCACGTGTTAAGGTGTTTTCAAGATGAGAATATTACCCACGTTGATGCTTCAATAGACCCTGTAAGGGATAAAGAAACCATAGATACTGAGTTACAATTGAAGGACTTGGAAACTTTGGAAGGGCGTATTCTGAAAGTCAAAAAAATAGCTCAAACAGGTAAAGATAAAGAGGCAATGAAGATGTATGAGCTAATGAACAGATATAAAGAGGCTTTGGAACAAGGCTTATCGGCTCGTACAGTAGAATTGAACAGTGAGGAAGAAAAGAAATTGGCTGATTCGTTGTTTTTATTAACCAATAAGCCTGTATTGTATGTTTGTAATGTCGATGAAAGTTCGGCAGCTACCGGAAACGAAATGGTAGATAGGGTTAAGGAAGCTGTAAAAGACGAAGATGCAGAAGTGTTGGTTGTGGCAGCTGCTACAGAGGCCGATATTTCAGAATTAGATACTTATGAAGAGCGCCAAGAATTTTTGGAAGATTTAGGTTTAAAAGAGAGTGGCTTAAATAAATTGATAAAAAAAGCATATTCTTTATTGAAGTTGGAGACCTATTTTACAGCGGGTGTTAAGGAGGTAAGAGCTTGGACGTATAAAAAAGGAATGACAGCTCCTCAAACTGCCGGTGTGATTCATACGGATTTTGAAAAAGGCTTTATTCGAGCCGAAGTGATTAAATATGACGATTATATTCATTATGGCTCAGAACAGGCTGTAAAAGAAGCCGGAAAGATGTCTGTGGAGGGTAAGGAGTATATTGTGCAAGATGGTGATATTATGCATTTTAGATTTAATGTTTAATATAGTATAGATACATCTTTAATGTATTAAGATATTAGGCTTCAAAGGTTTTGAAAATCTTTGAAGCCTTTTTGTTTAAAGCAGTTGGTAAGGCTGAGTTAGGGTACAAGTAAAAAAGAGGCCGTCTAAAATATTAGACAGCCTCTTTTTTTATTTAAGCTTGACCTTTAATGGATATAGTACCATATTAGGTCTAATTTACCTTATTTAAGCCTATTTATTTAGCGTAATTAACGGCTCTGGTTTCTCTTATTACTGTTACTTTAACCTGTCCGGGGTAGGTCATTTCATCTTGAATTTTCTTAGCAATATCAAAAGATAAAACTTCTGCTTCTTTATCGCTTATTTTTTCACTACCTACAATTACACGTAACTCTCTACCGGCTTGTATAGCATAGGTTTTAAGTACGCCCGGATAACTTAGGGCTAAGTTTTCTAAATCTTTAAGTCTTTGAATATATGATTCTACAACTTCTCTTCTGGCACCCGGTCTTGCCCCTGAAATAGCATCACAAACCTGAGCTAAAGGTGCATAAAGTGAAGTCATTTCTATTTCATCGTGGTGAGAACCAATAGCATTACAAACGTCAGGTTTCTCCTTGCATTTTTCTGCTATTTTCATACCTAATATAGCGTGTGGTAATTCTTCTCCTTCGTCAGCTACTTTACCTATGTCGTGTAATAAACCTGCTCGTTTGGCTATTTTAGGGTTCAGACCTAATTCCGAAGCCATAATAGCGCAAAGGTTAGCTGTTTCACGAGAGTGCTGTAGCAAATTCTGACCATAAGAAGAACGGTATTTCATACGTCCTACTAAACGAATTAATTCAGAGTGCATACCATGAATACCTAAATCGATAGCGGTGCGCTTTCCTGTTTCAATGATTTCTTCTTCAATCTGTTTACGTGTTTTGTTAACCACCTCTTCGATTCTGGCAGGGTGGATTCTTCCGTCTGTAACCAGTTGGTGTAATGATAAACGTGCTATTTCTCGTCTTACAGGGTCAAAACCCGATAAAATAATAGCTTCAGGAGTATCATCTACGATAATTTCTATTCCTGTAGCAGCTTCTAAAGCTCTAATATTACGTCCTTCACGTCCAATAATACGCCCTTTCATTTCGTCGCTTTCTATATGAAATACGGTTACTGAGTTTTCTATAGAAACTTCTGTTCCAAGACGCTGAATGGTTTCGATAACCACTTTCTTAGCTTCTTTGTTAGCCGTAATTTTGGCTTCATCAATAATATCGTTTATGATAGTCATAGCCTCGTGCTTGGCTTCTTCTTTCATATTGTTTATCAGTTGTTTTTTAGCTTCTTCCGCTGTTAAACCGGAAATGCTTTCCAACTGTTCCACATGTTGTTTCTGTAAAGCATCTAACTGAGCTTCTTTTGAGTCAATTCGTTTAGACTTGATTTCTATGTTTTTTAACTCTGTCTCAATTTGCTTTTTCTTGCGCTGATAATCTTCTTGTTTCTGATTGAATTGATTTTCTCTGTTTTTGAGCTTGGCTTCCGCTGATTGAATTTTTGAGTTACGCTCATTAACGTGTTTTTCGTGTTCAGTTTTTAACTGCAAGAATTTTTCCTTTGCTTGAAGTATTTTGTCTTTTCTAATTACTTCAGCATCAGAAGCGGCGTCATCTAAAACGCCTTTTGCTTTTTTAGCTAAGGCTTTATTCCAGAATAAATAAGATAAACCAAAGCCGGCTATAAAAAGAGCTAAGCCGATTGATATAATTATTAAATTATCCATTTTGTGTTTTACATTTTATGTCCTTAATATTATCTATACCAGACTGTTTTTTATTAATTAAGTTCCCTAAAATGATATTGAAAAAAGGTAATATGAATAAAATAATAATAGAAAAAACCCGTATCTAGCCCCTAATAATTTTAGGAAAAATCCTATTAATAATATTAATAGAGATGCCTCCTTATCTCTGACGTCCACTGTCTGTAAAATACAGAATTTGCAAGCAAATTGAGGCCTGCCATTAAAAAGGATTGAGCTTTAATCTCTAATTTGAAAAGTGTTGATTTTTCAAAAGTTGAATTAAAGGCCACAATACGGGAATATTTTTATTTGGTAAGAACGTCTGTGTTTTCGTTGTTAAATAGTTCTATATCTGCGTTGATTTCTTTCAAATTATCAATAACCTGATGCATCTCTTTTTGTTCTTCCAGTCTCACTTTTTCCGTTGTCATCTGAATGAGGGTCATTGGTAATACTTTTGAGGGGTCGTTAAATCCCATTTTTTTATATTCCAATATTAAAGCATTAATTTGCTTTTCGGCTTTTCTTACCATTTCTTCCTCATCAGTGGCTCTTCTTACTTTTAAAGAGTACTTTAACCCATCTATTTTTATTGATATATTTTGTTTTTCGTCTTGCACTTATATATTACTTATTCAACAAAGCGATACAATCATCTATTTCCCGTACCAATATATCTATTCTTTTTTCCGTTTGATGTCGATGCGTTTCATCAACACCTAAGGTTCTATTATCTATTAAATTTTGATACTTTTTCTCAATATCTATGATTTTTTGTTCCTGTTGCTTTACTTTCAATTCCAATTCTTGTTGGCGTTTTTGACTTTCAACCAACCGGCTCTGACAAATTTTATAATGATCTTTCAGACGGTTTAAATTATTTATCAGACGCTTAATTTCCTCTTCATAAAGTTGGAACATAAAATCATCATTTTTTGCAAAAATACATTTTTTATTGAAAAAATTCTAATTTTTAAATTTAATTATTGACAAATATGGCGGATTAAATGAAATTCTTGTACTTTTGGGGCTTTTGATAATAGCCCTTTGCTTTTATTTTGGGATTGATAAATGGAGTGGAGAGCTGTAAAATATATAATATGAGATATTTAATTATTACTATTTTTTTGTTGATGGGAGGACTTATTTCTTGTCAAAATAATACTCAAAAGAATGCTGATTTTGTTCCTGTTTTTGAAGATTTATTTAAGTCTTCTACTGATACTTTAGTGTCTTGCTATAGGATTCCCTCAATTATCACAGCGCCTAATGGGGATTTAATAGTGGCAGTAGATGAGCGTGTACCTTCTTGTGGTGACCTTAAATATAACGATAATATCAATATTGTGATTCGTAGGAGTGAGGATAATGGGCAAACTTGGTCTGAGATAGAAAGGATTGTGGATTATCCTATAGGGCAGTCGGCCTCAGACCCTTCTATGGTTGTGGATAAAAGTACCGGCACTCTGTTTTTGTTCTTTAATTTTATGGATTTGAAGAAAGAGCAAGGGGTATTTTATTTGCGATATATAAGCAGTACAGATAATGGGAAGACTTGGAGCAAGGCAAGCGATATTACTTCTCAGATTACCAAAGAGCAATGGAAGAACGATTTTAAATTTATTACTTCGGGGAGAGGTTTGCAATTGAAAGATGGCACTTTGCTTCATACTTTAGTGAATTTAGAAAGAGGACTTTTCTTATTTGGCAGTAAAGATAATGGAGTAAGTTGGTTTTTGATAGATGTACCTATTCCTAATGCAGATGAATCAAAAGTGATGGAGTTGTCAGAAGGAACTTTAATGATTAATTCTCGTGTTAATGGCAGAGGGTATAGAACTGTTTATTTGTCTAAAGACAAGGGGAATACTTGGGAAAGTAAAGTGGATTCTACTTTGATAGACCCTTCTTGTAATGCTTCTTTACTTCGTTATACGTTTAAGAACGATTATTCTAAAAAGCCCCTTTTGTTATTTAGTAATGCCAAGCATCAAAATAAAAGAGAAAATATGAGTATCAGGTGGAGTGATGATAATGGAGCGAGTTGGTCAAAGGGAAAGACTATTTATCCGCATAGTTCAGCTTACTCCTCTATGACCGTTCTGAAAAATGGTGATATAGGATTGTTCTTTGAAAAAGATGATTATACAACGATAAGTTTTGTTCGTTTACCTTTGGATTATATTATGGATTAGGAGGCTTGTGGTTGAAGGTTGCAGGTTAAAGGTGGCAGGTTTGATGCTTCATAAAATCAGTTGACAAAAAAGTGTCCTGCAAGTTTGCAACAAGGATTCTAACTATGCTGAAAGCATCCTGCAGGTTTGCAGTAAGGTTTCTAACTATGCTGAAAGTGTCCTGCAAGTTTGCAGTAAGGTTTCTAACTATGCTGAAAGTGTCCTGCAAGTTTGCAGTAAGGTTTCTAACTATGCTGAAAGTGTCCTGCAAGTTTGCAGCAAGGTTTCTAACTATGCTGAAAGCATCCTGCAGATTTACAGGATAGCCTATATCAGTCAGTTAGCTATTTTTGTCATTTGGGTTTTTTTCTTGATTTTATTCAATTAAGAGGCTTTAAAATGCTTTTTAAGCTATAGCAAAAGTAAAAACACTTACTTTACATCCGCCTTCTTCAATCAAGACGCGGGCACAATTTTCTAAAGTAGCACCGGTGGTTACAACATCGTCTATCAACAATATACTTTTCCCTTTTAATTCACTAATAGGGGAAAGCGAAAAGGCATTTTTTACATTATTTTGTCGTTCTTGTTGATTTTTCTTGGTTTGTGTAGCTGTGTTTCTATGGCGAATCAAATCTCCTATAGATATTTTTGCATCTAAATAATTTTGTAAGCCTTCAGCTGTCATATCAGATTGATTATATCCTCTTATTTTTTCTTTCTTAGGATGTAAAGGAACCGGTACAATATAATCTATATGAGGAAATAAATGCTCTTTTAGAAACACTTGCCCCATCATTCTACCCATCTCAACACCTATGTCGGGGCGGTTATCGTATTTTAATAGATGTAATAAACGGTGGTATTTTGAAAACTTTGAAAAAGAGATATAAGCACTCGCAAATTCTAAAGGAATACGTCCAAAAAACATTTGATTAACAGGATTGTTAGCATCGTTGCTAAATAAAGTCCTTGGCATATCATTATAGCAAGATAAGCAAATCCCTTTTTCTCCTTTTGACATTATTCCATTACAAACTAAACAAGAGGGCGGAAAAAATAATGTTTTAAAATCATCTAAATAATCTTTAATATATTGCTTAAATGCTTTTGCTGACATTGTTATTCAGAAAATAAAATTCTAAAGACTTCTGTTACTTTGGAAACAGCCACAATATTAATATTCTTGGACAAATCAGAAGCATATTGGTTGTATTTTGAAACAAATATTCTATTAAAACCCATTTTTTCAGCTTCTTTTATGCGTTGTTCAATTTTACTGACGGCTCGTATCTCTCCGGTCAAACCGACTTCTCCGGCAAAACAGGTCTTGGGGTCAATTTGTAAATCTTGGTCAGAAGAAAGTATGGCGCAAATAATACTTAAATCCATAGCAGGGTCTTCTATTTTGATACCTCCGGCGATGTTAAGAAACACGTCCTTCATTATCAGTTTAAAGCCTATGCGTTTTTCTAAAACAGCAAGAAGCATATTCATTCTTTTGGTGTCGAAACCTGTGGCTGTTCGCTGAGGAGTGCCATAAGCTGCCGAACTTACTAAACTTTGCACTTCTAACATAAATGGGCGTGTGCCATCTATAGTGGCAGTAATAGCTGTTCCGCTATAATGCTCTTTATTGGCATTGATTAACAAGCCTGAGGGGTTAGAAACTTCTTTTAAACCACTATTTTGCATTTCAAAAATACCGAGCTCTTGAGTAGAACCAAAACGGTTTTTCAAAGAACGTAAGATTCTAAAGAAATAATTTTTATCGCCTTCAAATTGTAAAACGACATCTACAATATGTTCCAGAACCTTAGGTCCCGCTATATGTCCGTCCTTATTGATGTGTCCTATTAAAACAATGGGTACATTATTCGATTTGGCATATTTAAGCAATAAAGAGGTCGATTCTCTAACTTGAGAAACACTTCCCGGAGAGGACTCTACACGTTCTGTATAAATAGTTTGAATAGAATCTATTATCACTAATTCTGCTTCGGTGTTTTTAATATGATGCAATATTTTTTCGGCAGAGGTTTCACTTAAAAAGAGGGCTTGTGGATTCTCTTTTTTAATTCGGTTAGCTCGCAATTTAATTTGAGAAACACTTTCTTCTCCGGAAACATACAGAACTTTCTTATTAACAGTAAGGGCTATTTGAAGAAGCAATGTGGATTTTCCAACTCCGGGCTCTCCACCTATCAAACTCAAAGAACCTTGCACAATACCACCTCCTGTTACTCTGTCAAATTCAGCATTACCACTTGAAATACGACTTTCAATACCTTCTTCAACCTTGTCTAAACTTTGAGGTTTATTCATTTGTTGCGAAAGAGAGAAAGATGTATTGCTTGCGCTCTTCTTTTCAATAATTTCTTCTTCTAAGGTATTCCAAGAAGCACAAACAGAGCATTTCCCAGCCCATTTACTGTGTTGTGCTCCACATTCTTGACAAACAAAAGTTGTTTTGATTTTAGCCATATTGCTTATTCAAATTTTCTAATTCATTTTTCTGTTTTAACCTAAAAAAGGTATAAAAAAACCTGTTCTGGCTATAGAACAGGTTCTTTTATTGATATGATATAAGAATTTTTTAATTTATTTCTTTTGAAACTCCAACCATAAATAAGGAGAACCGGAATCATCGTCTTCTTCCAATTTTAACCTTTGAAGAGTAAAGAAGTCATCCTTTAATTTGATAATAGTGTAAGTTCCTCCAAAAGACTTATCCATTCCAGATATAACTAAGTTATTTCTTCCTGCAAATTTAGTTTTAATCTCCCAATTTGCAGTATCAGATGATAATAAATTGCTTTGATTAAAATGTTGTATAAAGAGTTTATTGCCGGAATGAAATGTCCATTTTACAGTATTATTCTTTAAATCTTCTTGTCCAACAGAAATTTGCTGCCAAGAACCAATTATTTTATCTTCTACAGTACTCTTTTTGCTACAAGCGCTTATAAGCATCACAAGAGCAAAAATAACACCTGATATTCTCAATATATTTCTCATAAAATTAGACTTTTAAAACAAGCCCAAAAGTACGAACTATTTTTCACTTATAAGGCTTTATAGTCAGAAAATATTTATTTTTTCGTTCTTATTTGAATTTATACCCTGTTAAATATTGTTGGAAATGCTAAGTGTATATTGGTTTAATGGTTGCTGTAAGCTTCTATTTCTTCTATTTCTTTAGGGAAGTCTTGCATTAAATTATAAGGTGTATCATCCACTACAATATCATCTTCTATTCTTATGCCTATGGCTTCTTCCCAAACATAAATACCCGGTTCGCAAGTTAAAACCATTCCTTTTTTCAGAATAGTTTGCTTACTACCTACATCGTGAACGTCGATGCCTAGAAAATGAGCTGTTCCGTGAGGGAATAATTCTTTAACAGCTTCCTCTGTATTGATAATATTATTTCTTAATAATAATTCTGTCATATATTCTCTGCTTTTTTGGTTGATGAAATCAATCGTATTGCCGGGAATATAATGAGGAATTGTTTTTTTCTGTACTTCTAAAACAATATTATATAATTTCTTTTGTTTCAAATTAAATTTACCGTTAACAGGAATCGTTCTTGATAAATCAGCGGCGTAATATTTGTAATCGGCTCCAAAATCCATTAATAACATATCACTGGGATTGAACAAAGCGTTGTTTTTGTTGTAATGCAAGTGGCAAGCATTTATTCCGGTGGCTATAATAGAATCGTAGGCCACATTTTTAATACCCAATCGCCCTAATTGATAATTCAATTCCGCTTCTACTTCGTATTCACTTTTGAATGTTTTTATTTTACTTAAAATAGACATATAAGCTATACGAGTTAGCTCTGTGGCTTTTTTCATCGCCTCTAATTCGGCCTCTTTTTTAACCAAACGAAGTGTATTTAAATAAGCTCTAGGTGAATCTATTATTTTATTCGGATAGGTCTTTAAAATAGTGTTATAAACTCTGTCCCTATAGGAACTTAAATGATTTTTTACGGCATAGGCTTCTTGGTCTTGTAGTAAATATATTTTTTCTGAAGAAGCTATTAAATCGGCGATAATGTTGTTTTTCTCTTCATTAAAAATCACCTGCTTAATTCCGGATATTTCCTGACCAGATTCTTTATTAAGTTTCTTGCCTTCCCATAATTCTATTTGAATTTCGGGTTTCATTATACTTAGTATTTCTGTGGACTTTCCTGTACTATCTTTATGTAATATTAAGCTTGTTTTTTCTTGATCAATACCGGTTAAATAATACAAGTCAGACTGTTGCCTAAAAGGCATATATTGGTCTCCGTTTTTAGGGAAAATATCATTTGAAAATAAAATAAGAACAGAACTATTGGGCATCATATTGAACAGTTCTTGCCTATTTTGAGTGAAAAATACAGAATTCATAATACTCATTTCTTTTAATAATCTGCAAAATTAAACAATTATTTAGAGTTTTTGAAGAAAGTACAAAAAACAACTTTGAGGTTAATTTATGATACTTTGATGAATCAGCTTACTAAAGTACAGTTTTAAATCCTCATAAAATAATAAAGGAGGAACTTCTGCTCCTCCTTTATTATTTCTAAAAATATGTTTTTTTATGATTTACATATTTTCCGGTACCAATGAAATTCTAACGTAATTCGACTCATTAAGGTACTTTTTAGCTACTTTCATTATGTCTTTTTTGTTTAAAGACTCTATTGTTTTCTTTACTTTCTTAAACTCAGAAGTTTCTGCTTTATCAAAACTATAACTCTTTATTTTATTCAACCAGAAACGATTTTCTCTCATATTGGTTTCTAACTCTTTTAATAGCTGCTGTTTTGCTTTTGATAAATTTTCGTCAGAAGGACCTTCCTTATTGATTTTCTTAAACAATTCTAAAGTTCCGTTAGTTGCATTTTCTATGTTCTCAGGAGAACAAGGGAAATACACGCTGATATTTCCTTTTTTGTAAGGAATATTACTGTAACCGGAAAAAGCACTTATAGAATATACCCAACCATGCTCTTCTCTGATGCTTTCAATTAAGCCTATTGATAAAATTTTACCCAAAGCCTTCAAAGACATTCTTTCTTTTAAGCTGTAGTCTGAATCTTGATTAAATTGCATAAATACTACACTCTTAGGCTCAGTTCCTTTTATGGCTTTTACGTCTATTTTACCTTTAGGGTAACGGATGTTCAAATCTACATAGTTTTCGTTGTTATTGGCATTTTCTAAACCTCCTAAATATTTTTCAATTAAAGGCTTTACTTCTTTCATATTCAAATTACCAACAAATATAAAGGTAAAGCTGGAAGGATCTTCGAAACGCTCTCTGTAGATTTTGTGTATTCTTTTGTAATTAGCTTCTTCCAAACGAGCTTCAGTAAGAGGTTGTCTTCTTGGGCTACGATTAGAAAGAACTGTTGATATAGAATCGCTGAAAGCTGTTTCCGGACTTAAGCTCTTATTTTTAATAGCAGATTTAGTACGCTCAATAAAAGAATTATAAGCTGTTTTGTCGTAACGTGGTTTAGCAAAATAAAGGTGTATTAACTGTAACATTGTTTTGAAATCAGCTACAGAAGAATTTCCGTTAAAACCTTCAGAAAGCTCTCCAATGTAAGGAGATACCCAAACCGTTTTGTCTGATAACATTTTCTCTAATTCTATTTTGTCAAAACCATTTAATCCAGATTCTTCAATTACGTCTGTTGCTACTTGTGCAGAGATTAAATCTTCTAAATCATAAACAGAGCTTCCTCCATAACTATAAGCAGTCATTTTGATTTCGTCACCTTTAAAATCAGTTGGTTTCAAAATAACAGTTATACCATTAGAAAGCACCCATTTAGTGGTTCCTAAATTTTTATCCTTACTTGTCTTAACTACTTTACCTTCGTTGGTTAATAGTTTAGCATCGTCAAAGAGAGGACGATTAGATACTTTATCTACATAAGCAGGTATTTGTTCTGCTTCTACTTGATTTAAGAAGCCTAATACCTCTTTCTCAGTAGGAACTTTAAGACCTTCTTTCTCAGGAGCAGAAACTAAAACAACCATATTTTTTTGAGTAATCCACTTTTTCGCAAATTTATTTACATCTTCTAAGGTAATTTGTTTTAAAAGCTCTTTCATATATTTGTAATCGTTCTCAGCTCCAACAAATGGCGTTTGTGAAATCAAGAAATTAGCTTTGTATTCATTAACATAACTTGCTGATTTTTGCTTATTTCTGTCATTATACATTTTCTCAGCCATTTTAAGCATAGATTTTTTAGAACGCTCTAACTCTGTAGCTGTGAAACCATGTCTTTTTACTCTTAAATCTTCTCTGTATATTGCTTTTGCACCCGCTTCTATACCATCTTCTTTAGTTGCAGCAATAGACATAAATACATCTTTAGGGCCTATAAATTCGCCATAACCGGCTGCACCATAAATATAAGGAGGATTATCTGCTAAAGTTAACTCTTGTAAACGGTTGCTTAACATTTGGTTAAATAACTGGTGCTCTATTAATGTTTTGTAATCACCTATGGTTTTAGCATAGAACTTAGGTTGTTTAACATAAATTTGAATTGAAGTAGAAGGATTTTCTTTATCCGTCATTACAGTTACAATAGGCTCCTTGTTGTCAGGGATATCTGCTTGTACATACTGTCTTGGATTTTTTCTTGCAGGGATAGCTCCAAATAATTTCTTAACCTTAGCTTCTACATCTTTAGCATCAAAATCTCCAACTACAATTACAGCTTGTCTTTCAGGAGTGTACCAGTCTCTGTAGTAACGTCTTAAAGCATCGTACTCACAACTATCAACAACAGACATTAAACCGATAGGAATACGTTCTGCATATTTAGAGTCT
>PDWI01002416.1_pt1 | contig 28090 bp, 27 predicted proteins | sample 1430891 | NCBI WGS metagenome assembly PDWI01 (sample SAMN01162508, study PRJNA174530) | Oral metagenome, whole genome shotgun sequencing project. | biome: Marine environment; feature: Marine mammal; material: Swab sample of the gingival sulcus; isolation source: swab sample of gingival sulcus... | reverse complement strand
CTCGCCGCCAGTCCGAAGACCGCGCTGCCGCTCGACTTGCATGTATTAGGCACGCCGCCAGCGTTCATCCTGAGCCAGGATCAAACTCTCCAAAAAAGACGAATGGCAGCAAAGCTGCACTCGACTGATAGAATTTGTCTTAGCGTCAGTGAAAACTGACTACTGTTAAAACAATTCAGATTCAAAATATTGAACTGACGTTGAATCGCACAACACAGATTTTTAATGTCCGTGCTTCTGATGCTGTAGCTGATGCGCCTCACGTATTTGGGGACACATAAACAAAGACCTCAAAAGACTTGCTTAATCTTACCTGGTTTTGCGCTGATAGTCAAACTGATTATCACCGACTAGTGTAGTAATTTTTTAAACACCACTACAGGGTGCTCTGGACACCGAGCCAGCAAGCGGCCCAAAAGGACTAGCTCGCCGGCGCATCCGAAGCGTCTTCGGAGTCGTTGTCCATCTTGTCTACAAGCGCTAGCGATACGACACGGTCGCCATCATTTAGGCGCATAATTCGCACGCCCTGCGTGGCCCGGCCTAGCCCAGGAATGTCCTTGAGACCAAGACGAATGGTTTGACCGTTCTGAGATATCAAAATCACTTCTTGTTCGTCATTGCCGCTCAGGCTCTTTACGCCCACTAGATTACCCGTCTTCTTGTTGACGATAGCCGACCGTATGCCGACACCACCGCGGGCGTGCGCCGTAAACTGCGCGATCTTAGTACGCTTACCATAGCCCAGCTCGCTAATAACAAATATGCTGCTGTCTTTTTCTACGACGTCCATGCCGATCACCTCGTCGCCAGTGCGCAGGCGTATGCCGCGGACACCGCGCGACACGCGACCCATCGGCCGAGCATCGCGTTCGTGGAACCGAATCGCCTGCCCCTGTTGCGTAGAAATCACAACCTCGTCATCGCCGCCAGTCATGCGGATCCATTTCAGCTCGTCACCGTCATCCAGATTGATTGCAATCAAACCATTGGCGCGAACGTTTTGATACTGCTCGAACGGCGTTTTCTTGACCACTCCACGCTTGGTACACATCAATAGGTTGGCAGCGCTCTGCTGCTTGCTGACGTTAACGACAGCGCTGATGGTTTCTTCCGGCTGCAGCTGCAGCAGGTTGACGATAGCGATACCCTTGGCGCCCAAGCCGGCGGACGGCACCTCGTAGGTCTTGATCCGGAATACGCGGCCCCTGTTAGTAAAGAACAGCAGGAAGTCATGGGTGCTGGCATTGACGACGTGTTCGATAACATCTTCCTCGCGCGTGGCCATGCCGCGGCGGCCCTTGCCGCCCCTGCCTTGTTTTTTGTAGTCAGCAATCGGGCTGCGCTTGACGTAATTGGCGCTCGTCAGCGTGACGACAACTTGCTCGTCTGGCACTAAATCTTCGTCGCTCATCTTGCCCAGCTCGCCAGGAATAACCTTGGTGCGACGCTCGTCGCCATACTGCTTCTTGAGCTCTAACAATTCCTTTTTGATAATGGCCAAGATTTTCTTTTCATCGGCCAAAATGTCTTCTAGCTTAGCGATAAGTGCAATAAGTGCGGCTAGCTCGTCCTCGATCTTCTGACGCTCCAAACCGGCCAGCGTACGCAACTGCATGGCCAAAATAGCCTTGGCCTGAATCTCGGATAAGCTAAATTTGGCGATCAAATTGGCCTGAGCTTCTTCGGTGGTAGCCGACGAGCGGATAGTACTGATAACCTCGTCAATATTGTCTAGCGCAATCTTCAATCCTTCTAGGACATGAGCACGCTCCCGAGCCTTACGCAGCTCAAACTCAGTCCGGCGGCGCACTACTACCTGGCGGTGCTTGATGTGCTCCTGCAAGACATCTTGCAGCCCCAACACGCGCGGCTGAATGCCATCTACCAAGGCCATCAGGTTGAAATGGAAGGTGGTCTGCAGCGGCGTCAGCTTATACAACTGGTTGAGCAACTTCTTGGGGTAAGCATCTTTTTTGAGGTCAATAACGATGCGCACACTGCCGCGAGCAGTCTCATCGCGGATATCACTGACGCCGGTGATCTTTTTGTCGTTCACTAGGTCGGCGATCTTCATGACCAGGTTTTCTTTGTTCAAAGCATACGGGATCTCGGTGATGACAATCTGGCTGCGGCCTTTTCTATTGCCTTCGACGATCTCTGCAACACCGCGCGTAACCACGCCGCCCCGCCCTGTTGCGTAAGCGCTACGGATAGAGTCTTTACCATATACGATACCGCCAGTAGGAAAATCAGGACCTTTTACATGCTTAAGCAGGTCTTCTAACGTCGCATCTGGGTTATCTATCAGCTCTACTTCAGCATCAACAACCTCGGATAAGTTGTGCGGCGGCACGCTGGTCGCCATACCTACAGCGATACCAATCTGACCGTTCAGCAGCAGGTTGGGCAGCTTGGCCGGCAAAACTTCCGGCTCTTTGTTTTCGCCGTCGTAGGTATCGCGAAAATCAACAGTCTGCTTGTCGATATCGGCCAAAAACTCATCGGCCACACGCGCCATCTTGGCTTCGGTATACCGCATAGCGGCCGGCGGATCGCCGTCCATGGAGCCAAAGTTACCCTGCCCATTAACCAGCGGATAGCGCATCGCCCAATCCTGAGCCATGCGCACCATAGCGTCGTAAATACTAGAGTCGCCGTGCGGGTGGTACTTACCCATAACCGCACCGACAACGTTGGCGCTTTTGCGGTGCCGGCCGCCGCTACGCAGACCGTCCTCGTTCATGCTATACAAAATGCGGCGGTGTACCGGCTTGAGACCGTCGCGCACGTCGGGCAGCGCACGATCAACAATAACGCTCATGGAGTAACGCAAGTAGCTGTCCTCCATGACATTTTCGACGGTTCGGCCCTCTACAATACGTGAGTGATCAAAGCCCTGTAGTATCTCGGACACAGCCCGCAAACCTTGCGGCTGCTGCGCAGCATCATTAGCGGCACTATGCTCGTCGCGCGGAGTGTTGTCTTGTGGTTCTGCTGCTGTCATATTAGATGTCCAAATCCTTTACAAACTTTGCATTGGCGGTAATAAAGTTTTTGCGCAACTCGACCTCGGTGCCCATCAACTTATTGAAGATTGCATCGGCGTGTTCTGCGTCTTCTATTTTTACCTGCACGAGCACGCGCTTGGCCGGGTCCATAGTAGTGGCGTACAGCTGCTCAGCGTCCATTTCACCAAGACCCTTGTAGCGCTTTTGCTCTACAAAACCGGCTTGTTTGAAACGTTCGGCGCTCGGATCAATCGCGACGCCATCGGCCTGTCGTTTAGCGATAGCCTTGTCCAGTACAGTGTCTAGCTCTGACTCGTCATATATAAAGACGCTGGACTTGCGCCCCTGCTTGACGAGCTCGAATAGCGGCGGCTTGGCCAAATACAGATGCCCGCCGTCCACCACCGGCCGCATATAGCGGAAGAAAAAGGTCATCAGCAACGTACTGATGTGGCTACCGTCTACGTCGGCATCGGTCATGATAATAATGCGGTCGTAGCGCAGCCCGTTTATATCAAACGAATCTTCTATGCCAACGCCAAGCGCTTTAATAAGGCTCACGATCTCGTTGTTGGCCAACATCTTGTCCATACGCGCCCGCTCGACATTGAGCACCTTACCGCGCAGCGGCAAGATAGCCTGCGTTTTACTGTCGCGGCCAGACTTTGCCGAACCACCTGCCGAGTCGCCCTCCACCAGATAAATCTCTGAGACTTTTGGATCCTTGCTAGAACAGTCGGCCAGCTTGCCAGGCATACTCGCGCCATCCAAAACGCCCTTGCGCAAAATGTTTTCGCGCGCAGCACGAGCCGCTTTGCGCGCCCGGGCAGCCAGTAGCGCCTTATTGACTATCTTGCGGCCAACCGCTGGATGCTCCTCTAGGTAATACGCCAGATACTCGCCCACGACTTGCTCTACATAGCCCCGAACTTCTGGATTGCCCAATTTGTTCTTAGTCTGCCCCTCGAACTGCGGATCAGGCAGCTTGACAAGCACCACCGCCGTCAAGCCTTCACGCGTATCCTCGCCAGACAAGTTGTCTTCTTTTTCTTTGAGTAGACTGTTTTTGCGAGCGTAGTCATTGATGACGCGCGTCAATGCAGCACGGAATCCCGTCAGGTGCGTACCGCCCTCTGGGTTGAGCACGTTGTTGGCAAAAGTCTTAATAAGCTCGCTGTACGAGTCGGTGTACTGCAGCGAGATTTCTACCTGCGTGTCCTTGACCATCTTGTCGACATAGAACACATCGTCATCAACGACTTCCTTGCCGACATTTAGGTGCTTAACGTAGCTGCGAATACCGCCTTCAAAGTAAAAGCCGTAGCGTCGGCCTGTCGCCTCGTCTTCAATAGAGGTATGGATACCCTTGGTCAGATATGCCGAGTGGCGCAGGCGATCCTGCACCGTGTCGTAATTGATTTTAACCGTTTCAAAGATAGTCTCGTCTGGATAAAACGTGATTTCGGTACCGGTGCGGTCAGTTTTGCCAGTAACCTTGAGCGGACCAAGCGCCGCACCGCGCTCGTAGTCTTGTTCGTGTATCTTGCCGTTATTAAAGACACGCACGTGCAGCCGCGAAGACAGGGCGTTCACTACGCTCACGCCGACACCGTGCAAACCGCCAGATACTTTGTATCCGCCGCCGCCAAACTTACCGCCGGCGTGCAGCACCGTCAGCACGGTCTCAACCGTACTCTTGCCCGTCTTAGGGTGAATATCCGTGGGAATACCACGACCATTGTCCGTGACACATACGCCGCCGTCGGCCAACAATTTAACCGACACTGCTGTCGCGTAGCCAGCCAAGGCCTCGTCGATACCGTTGTCGACAATCTCCCACACCAAGTGATGCAGACCCTCCACACCGGTACCACCAATATACATGCCGGGGCGTTTGCGGACAGGCTCCAGGCCTTCTAGCACCTGGATGGACTCAGAACTATACCCTTTTGATTTAGCGCTCATGCAGTTTTTCCTTTCCAGTCATAGCAAACACGGGTCGCGCTAGCGAAACGCCACAGAAGTCATTGCTTTTTAGCTACGACGCGAATACCCTCTCTTCTAAGAATGTATCTTTATTAATCCACCTAAATATGTCCATAGTATACCGATTGTCAGAGCGTCAATCAAGTTAGGGGGCTACCTGACTTGTGGCGCACCCTTGGGGTGTGCTTAAATTAGCATAAGAAATAAAAGAGTACCCCATAGCCGTGTTCAATAAACTACTTAGCAACCTAGCATTCAACCCCAGCCTAATACGGCAGGTCAGCTTTTATGCTAAACGTATGCACGCCGAGGCAGCTATTCGTCGCGTCAGCGTCGCATCCCTGTCGCTTGCGCTCGTCGTGCAAGTGTTTGTGGTCATCGCTCCACCCCAGCCAACCCTAGCCAGCTCGGCCAACGACATGATTTCTGGCGGCGTGTCCAACCGTAAACAACTAGTCAATACATGCACCAACAACGTACGCGACTACAGGACCATCCTGCAGCGCTACGGTATTAGTTGCGACGACCTGAGCAAGACCAACACCGTGCGCCTCAAATCTACCGCCTACAAGAAGAAACTATACTCCATGGGCCGCCTAGCCTACGGCAAGGCTGGCGAGACCGCCATATCCGTACCCGGAGTCAAAAGCAATCTATACCTGCGCTACCTATGGGCATGGGACTCGGGAGCGCACAGCACCTACAAAGCCTTCAAGGGCACCTCCTCTACTGGCAAGACGTTTTTCATTCTCTACAACTGCGGCAATCCAACATTTATTGGCCTGCCCAAGCCGGTTGAGCCCAAGACCGATCCGCCCGTCGTTGACGTCTGTTCCAACAAAGACGGTATCCAAACCAAGCCCGAGGAGTGCGACGTATGCCCAAACAAAGATGGCATCCAAACGAGCCCCAGCGACTGCGATGTGTGTCCCAACATACCGGGAGTGCAGACCGACACCAACCAGTGCGATGTGTGTCCAGACGTACCTGGTACGCAATCCAGCAGTAGCGAATGTGATGTGTGCCCCACCACGCCGGGCGTACAATCTAGCACAAGCGAGTGCGACCTATGCCCCAATATAGACGGCATACAGACTACCGCTGAGTGCGATGTCTGCCCCAATGTACCGGGCGAGCAATCCAGTACGAGCGAGTGTGATGTTTGCCCCAACTTGGATGGTATACAAACCAGCCAAGATCAGTGCGATGTCTGTCCAAATGTCCCTGGCGTCCAAACCGACGCTAAAGATTGCGACATCTGTCCAAACATAGACGGCGTTCAGACCAGCGCAGACGAGTGCGATGTCTGTCCCAATGTGCCCGGCGTGCAATCATCCAGCAGCGAATGCGACGTGTGCCCTGACACGCCTGGCGTACAAAGCACACCAAGCGAGTGCGATGTGTGCCCCAATATACCGGGAGCGCAGACCGACACCAACCAGTGCGATGTCTGTCCAGACGTACCTGGTACGCAGTCCAGCAGTAGCGAATGTGATGTATGCCCGAAGGTGCCGGGGACACAAACCGACCCCAGCCAATGCAAGCCATGCGACGGCGCCAGCGACAACGACGACGTAACCGCCTGTCTAGTCCTTAGCAAAAACGTTAAAAACGCAACCCAGAATATTGCCAACGCACACAATACAACGGCTCAGCCTGGCGACCTGCTAGAGTACCGCCTCGACATAAAAAACACTGGGCAAGTCGCTGTTCAGGATTACTTTATTAACGAGAATATTTCCGACGTCCTAGACTACGCCGACGTCACCCAATACAATGGCAGCACCAAAAACGATGAAAACATCATCACTTGGCCAGCCGTTACTATCGAGCCAGGCGATACCGTGTCCAAGACATTTATCGTACAAGTAAAACAGCAGCTACCTGCTACCCCGGCCTCGTCATCCGACCCCGGCCACTACGACATGAAGATGACTAACGTTTACGGCAATTCGGTGACCATCAATCTGCCGCCGCCAACGCCCGTCAAAGCCATAGAAGTCGCCACCGTCCAAGAGCTACCCAACACCGGCCCGAGCGCATCAATCGCCACCGCCTTTGTAGTCACCGTCATTGCCGGCTACTTCTTTGCGCGGTCGCGGCTGATGGCCAAAGAACTAGATATTGTACGCGCTGATTTTGCGGGCACAGGAGGAATATAGACTATGGCCGAAAAAATGCTACAACCATCGGACGAAAAATTGCTCCAAGCTCGCAATACTGGCGAACAAAACGAGATACCCGTGGCCGCCCCGTCGGCGGAAGCCGCCCACGACCACACAGAGGCCGCGCTAAGCAGCCCAGAACAAATAGCCGAACAGCAAGCCGCGGCGGCCGAAAAAGCCCGCCAGAAGGCCCTAGAACTTGCCAAGGAAAGCCGCGAGCAACAGCTACTGCACGATGACGCCGAACAGCGCCCCGAGGACCAGCCGCACAGCTTTGCAATGCACCAGGAGCTAAAAGCCGGGTCGCTAGCAACCAGTATGCGCAACATCCAACGCAAGCTACCGCCCGCCTCGCGCGCGTTTAGCCGCTTTATTCACGACAAACGAGTTGATACGGTCAGCACTATCGCTGGCAACACCGTTGCACGTCCATCCGGCATGCTAGGCGGTTCGCTGTGCGCGCTACTCGGTAGCCTGCTGCTCGCCTACCTAACGCGCCATTACGGATTCCCCTACAACTACACTATGTTCCTGTTGTTCTTTGTTGGCGGTTTTCTAGTGGGGCTTATCCTAGAGCCTCTGATCATCGCGCTGCATCGCCGCCGCACACGCTAGAGCTGCCGCGGGAAAGACGCCCCGTATCTCCATTTATTCGTACGTCGCTAATCAAACTCAAAGAGGGGTTCCGAGACAGAGACCGACCCGTTGCGGGCATTGTTGCCTTTTTCTAGGTAGTGCGCTTTTCGCGCGACCTAAAGTTGCCGTCGCGGTCAATAATAATCGTATCTTCGTCGCTAGGCGCTTCGGTCACGCCGCCGCCGACATGCAGCTCGCTCTGCGTTTTGGGCTTTGCGGGCAGCTTGGGGCCCGCAGCGGTCTTGGCATCTGACGCGATATCGCCGCTCAGCTTCTGGCCGACAGCATCTTTCAGTACGCCATCGTCATCGTCCTTGGATGGCAGCTTGAGCCCGCCTGTCGGCTTGTCGTGTAGCGGCTGAACCACTGTTTTACTGTGCGATAGCGCTGCTCTGTCCGCAGCCATTTGATCCTCCGAATGAGGCGGCAAACCAGCATCCGGCACTCCGGCCGCGCTGACACCAGCCGCTGATGCAGAGCCGGCGGGGTTGTCGGCCGCGAACGATGCACCGGCTGCTACAGCGTTGGACGGCGGCACAGCGCGCCCCACATACCCGCCGCTATCAACCGCGGCGGCGTCTTTGTCAGCGCTCGCCAGCGGACCCGAAGGCGAAGCAGCGGCTGGTGCGGCACTAGACGGTGCTGGCGCAGGCACCTTGCCTGTTGGCGTCCCCCATGGAGATGAACCGGCAGCTTGTTTTTTGGCCAACCATTCGTCCAAGAAGGACCCGCTGCCCGGCCGCGGCGCCAGCCTGCGCGGTGGCGTTGGTCGCGCAGCTGAGCGCCCGCGCGCCGCCGACCCAAACGGGCTTCGAGCGGCCGGCTTGGGCGGCTCGCTAGTAGACAGACGATCAAATACTTCTTTTTCTACCGCCGCTTTTGGCCGGCCGTACTTAGCCGCTGATAGCTGCTTGAGAGCCTGCATCAACTCGTCATTTGGTTCGCCCAGCGGCGGCATTGCAGCCATACTGAACGGCTGCGTCGGTACGCCGCCTACGAGTGTTCGTACGATAGTGTTGTAGTTAGGCACGCGCAGCAAATCATCGCCATCAAACAGCGGCTGGAAATAGCGGCTCAGCGATTCGACATCATTCTGACCGATACGATAGCTAACAATCGTACCCATATTACCGAAGACCGCGTCACGGATTTCGTCTGATAGCTGGGTCGTAAACTGGTTAGCCACGATCAAGTTGAGGTGGTATTTTCGGGCCTCGGACATGATCGTCGCAAAACTATCGGTACTAAAGTTCTGGAACTCGTCCACGTACAGACAAAAGTCCTTACGCTCGTTCTCCGGTATATTGGCACGACTCATAGCGGCCGCCTGGAACTTCATGACAAAAATCATACCTAACAGCTTGGAGTTTAGTTCGCCGGTGCGCCCTTTGCTAAGGTTGACGATCAGGATTTTGCCCTCGTCCATGATCTCGCGCAGGTCAAACGAACTCTTGGTCTGGCCGATGATATTACGCATCATCTCGTTGCTCAAAAAAGCGCCAAATTTCGATACAAACCAGCCCAATATCTCACTCTTGTGGTAGTCGCTGGTCTGCGCCATTTCTTTATTCCAAAAATCCAATACCGTCTTATCGGTAACATGCGCCAATTTTTCTCTGGCATACTGGTTGTCGGTAAAGACCTTTGGGATATCAATAAACGTACCACCCTCGGGCGAGGCCATGATAGTCAGCGCCGCATTTCGGAACCAGTGTTCGTAGCGGGGACCGATAATTCCCTGATGCAACGGGTCGTAGAGCTTGTACAACATATTGATGGCTTCTTGTATCAGGAAGTCTTTTTGCTCCGAACTACTAAACTCGAACAAGTTTAGCCCCATTGGGAAATCCATGTCTGCCGGGCAGAAATAGATCACGTCCTCGGTGCGCTCCTGCGGAACCATAGCTAGCAGTTTCTCAGCGATATCGCCGTGTGGGTCTATAAACGCAAACCCGTCGCCACGCAACATATCCTGCAGCGCCAGGTTTTCCAGCATGGTCGACTTACCGGTACCAGTCTGCCCCACGATGTACATGTGCCGCTGCCGATCGGATAGGCTAAGACGAATAGGCTTCTTAACACCGCGGAACAAGTTATACCCCAACAGCAGTCCGTCAGATGGAATATTGCGCGGGCCATCAACCTGCTTACTGGCCTGGCGCTCCAGCTGGCTCGTGGGAATGTTTTTCTGATCCGGAAAATGGAATAATGTCGCGAGCTCCACGGCATTGAGGACGTTTTTGGTGTTTTCCTGCGGGAACATGCGCAAAATATAGGCCGTTACAAACCGCTCTATGTCGCGAGCCGGCGTAAACTTGAAGCCATTTTTGCCCTGAGCATCATACAACGCAAAAGCGGCCACGACATTGCTCAGGATGCTCTGGGCGCGCTGCGACACGTTAGACGACACGACTATCCGAATCAGCGTCTCGTAGCCCGGATGACGCGTCTTGTCCTCTATAGCATCTATGATGGATTGATCCAGCCCGCTAACTTCGTGCTTAGAATCGCTGCCGCCGCCCTTGTCCTCGGGCGGCTTGGTCAACGCCGAAAAAATCTGGCGCATGTAGGACCAGATCATGCTTGGCGCAGACGACTTGGAAGACGACTTGCCCTTGCGCTTATCGCCAGCAACCTTGGTTGCGCTCTTGCGCCAGCTAGGATCGGCCGGACGCATAAGCATTTGAATACCAACGCCGTCTTCCTTCTCTAGCCCAGCAAGCGAGTTAAGTAGCGACTGCATGGCATCGCGCTTTAGCTCTTGATAGGTCGCAATCGGGTACGCAAACGACTCTTTCAGCGTCAGCTCGCCGCCAACAGTGCCGCTAATTTTGCCTGCCGTGCTAAAAATGTTGTGCTCCGACACCTCGTCTAGGCGCGCCGCTGGATAGGCGCTAACCACGGCCTGCTTGACCACATCGACCAAAGCTACCGGCACCGCTGCGTAGAAATGCACAAAACCGTCTACAGCCACTACCTCGAACGAGAAGTGCCGCTGACCATAAAACGTGCTCTTAAACCCCTTCTGCAACGTGCTAGCAATGATGTTGTACATCACCTGAGCTTTGGAAATGTTTTCGTCCGTTACGTCGCGCGTGTCGCGGCCGTTGCCTTCGGTGTCGTCGCTAGTTGGCGGCAGGTGAATCAACAACGGCACCATCTTAAGGCCGCGCTCAAAATTCTTTTGCTCGCGGAACGTTTTGCGCACTTGCACAAAAACAATCGGCGCCGCAATCATCGCCATAATAATCAGGATTCCCAGGATTGTCAGTAGTACGCCCATCGTTGGTTAATCCCGTGTGACTTTAATAGTGCGGTTGTAGCGTTTTTTCAGATAATCAGCCTTCATGAGGTTCATAGCCTCGCTTTGCTTGTGGGGGTCGGTACGCGTATGCTCCACAATCTGCTTGGCGCGTATCACCCATTCTTTCTCTATCAGATCGTTATCGTCCGCGATAGACGGATTGCCATGCATAACCGGGTGGCGGTTAGGAGCGGGCGCCGGTATTGCTGGCGGACGCTGCGGTGTTGGCGGCGGAGCCGACGCAGCCGGCGGCATCAACGGCGGCGGAACTGGCGCGGGATTACCAGTGGCACCCTTCTCTATGGAGCGCGCCATTCCAGCCTCGGTCCGCGACACGGGCAGCTCTCCGCCCTGATGCTGCATAGAACGCTCCGGCGAAGCATGCACCTCTGAGTCGGTTGGTTGCTGATGGGGTTGCATATTAGACATAAGTATACCAAATTACAACGCCCGACGACAGGGTAAAATATGCCACACGTACAGGGGTGAAGCGCACAAACAACGGCCCCAAAAATCCACTACTACTGTATAAAATCAGCACGCGACACGTAAAAAGCCGCCACCGCAATTAACACCACCGACAACAAGATATCGCGGATGGTCAACTGGTGCATGGATCGAAACACCAACAACAATACTGGCAGCGCCGACCCCGAACCGGCGGTTATTAGCCGGCGTTTGTGCGGCTGGAAAGCTGGCAACAACCCCAGCACCAACCACAACGTCGCAAACAACGTTGCGAACAGCCACAAAAACGGCACCACAATCAACACCAATGGCAACTGTGCCGGATCAGTACTCATCAAAAACAGCAGGCCGGACGCATAGAGCAGCAACAGACCTACAATTTTATGCGCTTTAATTCGGCCGCTCACGCCGCGTACTCCAGCCGGCAAAATCTTATACTCATTCGTACTGGTTTGTGATCGATCATGCTCATGCTGCGCATTATACACTGCCCCATAATACTACCCCAGCCCCATACCCAAAAACGCCCGGGCGCAAACGTGCGGCACGTGCCCCGCGCCACAGCCCCTTTGTCTGCCACAGCTGTCATGGCGTGCACTGCAAAAACCAATACCGCCATTTGCGATTTACTACGCAAAGGCGGTATTGAAACAGGTAATAAAACATGGTGCATGGACGATAAATCCGCCGCTACAAAAAAGACTATTAGGGCGCTTATCGTCCGATGCGTGACTGACCGCTCTCTAATGAGAGCGATATCGGCTGTTTTGGGCCGTAGATTTTTTGGTTTTAGTAAGTTTTTGTGTTCGACTTACTGGGTCCAGTGTACTATTTTGAACGTCATTTGTCAACCATTTTTTGTAGCTATAGATACAACTCTCCCCTTACAACGGTGTTGGAACCTCATAATTATGGCCATTTCAGCTGGTGTATAGTGTACAACATGTTTACGTCGTAATTTAGTTAATACATGCAACTATTTTAGTAAGTATTTTCCCGCTTTTGAGCGGTCATTTTTTGGACGCTCGGCGGACCTTAGACCGCAAAAAAATCCAGCCAAACACACCCCGCCAATCGCACCCTTGGCCGGCAAAAACCAAACTAGCAACATGCGCCAAAAAAATCCAAAAAAAGCCAAACCAAGGCCACGGCGAGCGCCTTAAAAACCAGGAGCGTCAAACACCTCTAGCCAACAAACAGCACACCAAGACCCGCAGCAGCTAGCCGTAGCGCATCCCAAGCCAGGCAAATACCCGCCCTATTTTCAGTGCCCGCTCATAGCCGCGAAGCGTGGGGCGCAACGTCCGCTCTGCGTGCCTTGCGGCGGTAGCCAGTTCTGAATACGCATCTTTGACGACGACCTCGCATGCCCGGCTATTGCTGGCCTTGGGGCATACCGGATAGGCATGCGCGGCACCTTCCGGATCACGAAATACAGATACCGCTAAAAGGCATTGCTCAGAACGTGGACACCGCTTGCGCGGATCCGCCTGATTCAGTCGCGCAGTTAAACCAGCCTTAACGACAGCCAATGTCCTGTCAGCCTCACTGTCAGCAGACACGGGCGGCCGCAACACGCCAGCGTCAACCGCCTCCGCCGTAAGACGATTAAATACACCTAGCAACTCGCCGTACCCTACCACAGCGCGGTCAAGCGCAGCTCGCTCCTCTGGCGAAGGCGTACACCATGCCCGAGGGCACTCGTCAGACTCCATATGCACCACCCCCTTTTAGATCAAACAATTACAAAACGCTACTCTTGTGATTCTACCGCCCTCAGGTCAACGCCAGCTGTAGCAATCATCAGGCTTACATCACCACACTATGCCCCGATCTAGACGAATACGCTGCGCCCAGGCCGCGCAGCACCAGCCAAAAAACCATACCCAAACTAGCCGTCGGTTGGCCCCAAAATAGCAGCAAAAATCAACGCCAGCTCAACCGCCATAAGCGTCTTGACACCACCCCTTTCGGGCAGTAGTATAGAGGTAGCACTGTATAAAAATAGTGCTCAAAAACAAAAAAGCAGACAAAAGCGAACAACGGCTTCCTCTCTCGCAAGCCGTTGTTTTTTATTGCCTCTCGGCCGCCAAAATCACCCGCCCTAGCGCAGCATGACAGCTCGATGATACTTGTGCTTAGCTATAATTTATGTTGTAATCCATCATTTCTGCGCTACAATGCCCCTATGAGCGCCACCGTACGGACAATTCACGATGCCGGCATCTCGGCCATACCTATAGATATAGAATGCCACCTGTCCAACGGTATCCCCAATATCATCATAGTTGGTTTTGGTAATAAGGCCGTGGACGAAGCCAAGGAGCGCATCCGCAGTGCCTTTGCCGAAGCTAAAGTATCCCTCCCTCGCAAACGGATCACTATCAACCTAGCACCAGCCGATCTGCCAAAGGACGGCACCGCCTTTGACCTGCCGATGGCGGCAGCTATCCTACAGGCCAGCGAACAGACGCCCAACACCCAGCCAACCGAACAGAACAGTTTGACCATCGGCGAGCTAGGCCTTGATGGTAGCATCCGGCCAGTTCGCGGTATCATCGGCAAACTCTTGGCCGCGCGCTCATTGGGCTACACCACCTGCTACATTCCCGTTGGGAACATGCAACAGGCTTTGCTCGTGCCGGGGCTCACCCTGATAGCCGTACCGACGTTACGAGAGTACTATCTTGATAGTACTGGTACTATACGGCTACCTAGAACCGTTTCTGGCTCTGCGCTGCCCACCCAGAACAGCGCTGGCAGTGATTTTGCAGACGTGATCGGGCAGACGCGCGCCAAGCGCGCCCTAGAGATCGCCGCCGCGGGCGGGCACAATGTCCTGCTCAACGGCGCGCCCGGCACCGGTAAAAGTATGCTTGCCAAAGCGGCAGCCAGCATCCTGCCCAGCATGAGCCTAGAAGAAGCACTCGAGGTAACACATTTACACAGTCTGGCATCGCGGCAGTATGACCGCATATACGCCCAGCGCCCCGTACGCACGCCGCACCACACCGCCAGCGAAGTCTCCATACTGGGCGGCGGCCAAAACCCCCGCCCTGGCGAAATCAGCCTGGCGCACCGCGGCATACTATTTTTGGACGAACTACCAGAATACGGCCGCTCTATCATAGAAGCACTGCGCCAACCGCTAGAAGACAAGACCATCACCGTCGCACGCGCCAAAGACACCGTCATCTACCCGGCGGACTTTATACTTATCGCCACCAGCAACCCCTGCCCTTGCGGCTACTATGGCACCAGCAAAGAATGCAGCTGCGCACCCTACGACATCGCCAAGTATCAACGCAGGCTATCTGGCCCCATCCTGGATCGTATCGATATCTACGTCAACGTAGACGAGGTCGAACACGCCGCCTTACTGGGCAAACACTCGGCAGAGCCCAGCACAACTGTGCGAAAACGCGTCGAGATAGCGCGCAAGCGCCAACAACAACGCCACCGCGACCCCCTTTTGACAAACGCCCTGCTGGACAACCGGCGTATCAAGCAACACGCCCAGCTCACGCCAGACGCCAAATCCCTACTGGATCAGGCAGCCGCCACCCTCAACATTTCGGCGCGCGCCTACATGCGCACTATCAAGGTTGCTCGGACAATCGCCGACCTCAATGGCTCGGAACAGATCACTCAGGCAGAAGTGTCCGAAGCCCTGCAATACCGCTACCAGCCGCCAACAACCTAGCACCCAGCCGCTCGGCAGTTGACCAGCGAGGCTCTCTCTGTTAAAATGACGTGGAATCAGCTAAAGCAGTAGGAGCAGTCCACATAAACCAGACAAATCGCTTGAACGGACAGATTCGGGCACAAAGCTTACGCGTAGTCGACGAAGACGGCCAACAACTTGGCGTTATGTCGCGCCACGAGGCTTTGGATCTAGCCGAACAGCGCGAACTTGATCTGGTAGAGATTTCGCCGAATGCTAACCCGCCGGTTGCCAAGATAGTTGATTGGGGTAAATACAATTACCAGCGCACCAAGCAACTACAGAAAAATCGCAAGAACGCGCGCGCTCAAGAGGTCAAGCAAATACGATTTGGCCTAAAGATCAGCGAGCACGATTTGGCCGTCAAGATGCGCAAAGTCACCGGATTCCTAGAGTCTGGCCACAAGGTCAAAATAACTGCGTATTTCAGGGGCCGCGAAATGGCTCATAAAGATGTCGGGTTCAAACTAGCTGAAAGAGTAATCGCAAGTTTTGGCGACAGCATCACTGTCGACCAGCAACCGCAACTTGCAGGCAAACAACTAAGCTTCGTTGTCCGAAGCAGCGGTAAACCCGCCCAGAAACAAGGAGAGCATGATGCCTAAACTAAAGACCCACAGCGGCACCAAAAACCGCGTGCGTATCACCAAAAACGGCAAGGTACTGACCGGCCACGCGTTCGGCAATCACTTGCTGTCCAAGAAATCCGCCAGCCGTAAGCGCACCTTCGCCGTCCCCAGCAAGGTCACCGGTCGCAGCGCCAAGAATATCAAGCTAAAACTCGCCGCCTAACAAGGACGAGCGGCGGCAACCTAGCCGCAAAGCAGTCCAGCAGCAAGCAAGAGGTTATTTATTATGAGAGTCAAACGAGGCGTCACCACTCGCGCCAAGCACAACAAGATCCGCAAAGCTACTAAAGGCATGACGCACTCCAATCGCGTCAGCATTAAGCGCGGCAAGCAAGCCATCGTCAAAGCCATGGAAAACGCCACGCGCGACCGCCGCGACCGCAAGCGCACATTCCGCCAGCTATGGAATACGCGCATCAACGCCGCCGCACGCCTAAATGGCACCACCTATTCGCATCTGATAGCCGGCTTAAAGAACGCCAATATCAGCCTAGACCGCAAGGTTCTGGCCGAACTAGCTGTCAACGAACCAGCAGCCTTCAAGGCCGTCGTTGACGCCTCCAAGAAGTAGCCCAAGAAACGGCAGCGGCCAAAGCTAGTCTGCCCCGATAAAGGCACAACAAAAAACCTTCCGCGCAAATCGCTACGGAAGGTTTTTTGTTGCTAGGCCATCTATAAGCCGGGTTCTGTAATTGCCGATCATCTATCTAGTCCTACTGTTGCCAGCAGGATCAAGCGGATAACTTTGTCGATAACGCCCGGCGGGAAACCTATTGGACGCTACCTCCTTGCAGCAGGCAGGGTTTACCTGGTTTGCATGTCACCATGCACACCTGTGGGCTCTTACCCCACTCGTTTCACCCTTACCCCGCGAAAAAGAACACGAGGCGGTCTTGTTTCTGTGGCACTTTCCCTAGGATTGCTCCCGGTTGCCGTTAGCAACTGCCCTTCCCTACGCTGCCCGGACTTTCCTCCCCGCTACCACGTTAGCACGCTGGACTCGAGACAATACGCACGCAAGAAACCTGCGTCATATTTCTCTGCCCAATAACCGAAGACCCAAGGGGCCAGTCCAGGACACTAACATGGTGCGGGGCGATCAGCCGACAGCCTAGCCCCACCAGTATACCACCCCTACGGCGTTTGAGCGGATCTTTCCCGCCGCGCAGCACTGCCCGTCTCAGCAGCATTGCGCGCTCGTCGGTTGGCATAGACAACGACAGCAGCAGTACCAGCAGAAACAACCACAGCTCCCGCGCCCGAGCCGACAGCCGTCGTGCGCTTTTCATCGGCAACAGCTGCGGTCTCCGCATGTTGCGCCTCGTACGTATTTGCGGCAGCCATCCCGCCTAAGACAATCGCTACGCCCAGCCCCAGGTCGCCAATAAAACCTGCCCGGTCTTTCAAGCGTTCAGCGAGCATAGACCGATCTGTACGATCTTTGCCGTCTGCCAATCGCTCAGACGATCTCGACAAAACCGGGTGGCTGACGTCCGGCGGCAGCACTGGGCTGCTTTCTTGATAAACTGGCTGCTCGGAAACCGGCGGTCTAGGCAGCAGGTCTTCCCCGCCAGCAAAGAACGCCGGCACGGACATAGTATCTACGTGGCCTGCAAGCTCGCCCGCAGGCAACTGCCCGCCGCCGCTGGGCAGAAAATCGCTAATTAATTCTGGCTGTATCTCTGGTTTTGGCATAACCGTCTAATCCTATTTGGGGGGTTTCTATGGCGAGCTACTCGGGCCACCGGCGCTACGCTACCCCCGCATGTTACGGGCGCGCCTACTTATTTTTGCGATTGCGCCTTCGACTTGCAGCCTCGTTTGCGCCAACTGCAGTGCCGATAAGAATTGACGTGCCGAGTGCGGCCTTCGTTACGGCATCGTCCATCTTTTCATCATGACGCTCTGGCTGAGTGACCGAGAACAGGTGCTGCTGAGCTTCTACGGCATCAAGGGTGCCTCCTACGCCAAAGGCAGCAGTCGCCACAAGACCTAGCGCCACAGCAGTTCGCTCTACTTTGTTCAGCTCGCTTAAGTGCGCCTCACCGGGTCCGCGTTCAGGCTCCTGAAGTGCGCGGTCCACGCTATCTGGCCTCGATTCCGTAAAGCCCACGGTAAGAAGCTGTGGTGCGGCCGGATCAGAACCAGCCTCTACATATGCCGGCAGATCCGATACAGTTGGCGGGACGCCAGGTACATCTGTTGGCTTGGGCGTGAACTGCTCGTCGGTCGGTACGGCATATATATTTATATTATCTGGGGCGTGCAATGCTTCTGGGTTGTTGTTCATGACTATGTTCTCCAATAGCTACTACGCTAGGGGCAGCAGTCCGGCGACAGTGACTGCCTGCCTAGACCATCCCCTGTCTAGACTTTCCGCCAATTCGATCAGCCGCTGTTCGCTGTTCATCTTCTATCCTGCTGGCAGCATAGCCCATACCCGCTGCCGCTACGGTCGACCCTATAGCTCCGCCAAATTTGCTGTCATCTCCTTTCAGCCCCATAGCGAACTGAGCACCAGCCAAGCTCATAGCCGCTCCCAACGCGACGAGTCCTAATACGCGAGTGGCATCCGCCTTATCTCGTAGCTTCTCGGCGTATTGTTCATCAGTAAGCTCAGCGTCCGGCGCCCGCTCCGCAGTCATAGACTCTACAGCGTCTGGTGCTGACAAACCTTCCACGGTAGCATCCTGATCGCCCGACACTAGCGCTTCTGCTTCAGGTCCTGGAGCGCTCGCTTCGAAGCCTGGTACAAACGTGGGGTCTGTAGGGTCCACGGCATCCGTTTGCTCGATACGCATATTCGGCATACCTGGGTCTGGGATTGGTGCTTCTGGGTTGTTGTTCATGGCTTTGCTCCTTCTTGGATTTCAGTGACAATTTTTGTGTTTTTTGTAACAGTCGCCATTATACAACGCATGTGCTTTTATGTCAATACTATTGTACTGACGTGAATACCCGCCCACGAAGTTGTACTGCAGCTTAACGCCCCTTTAAAGCACTGCTAGGATTAGTTTTTGAGCGCGTCCAGTGTTTCGTTAACGGCCGCATCCGCTAGGCGATTAAGCTCGCGCGGGACGTGCGTAAAGGTGACTTCCTTAAACTGCCCGACCAGCTGTTTCAGAGCTTCGTGTATCGGCCACAGATCGCGATTTTTGACCTTGTATATGCCATTCATTTGGTTTACAACCAGTAAGCTATCCAGATAAACGTGCACCGTATGAGCGCCGTGCTGCTGCGCAGCCGTAAGCCCAACCTTAACCGCCTGATACTCTGCCTGATTATTGGTTGTTATGCCCAAATACAAGCCGCTCTTGTGAATGACTCGGTCGTCCATATCAAGCAGCACATAGCCCGCAGCCGAGGGGCCGGGGTTGCCGCGAGATCCGCCATCGGCGTATAGCTGTAGCTGCTCGTAACGCCGCTTCGCTTCGCTGGCCGTGACGCCCGGATCTTCGTGCGGATGAAATGTGAATCGGATGATCTTTACTGGCGTCTGGTCCATGACATCCTCGCCATAAAACTGGCGCGAGGCCGCCAGCAGTTCTGCGCGTGAATGCATCAACAAGCCCTCGAGTTCTTGGTCTGACAAATCACTCAAGCGCTTTTCGGAGATCTGATCAATGGCCGCTATGCCGGCAACCTGCCAAGTATCCGGCTTGTTAGCCTGCACTTTGTCTACGCATACTACGTGATCGCCGACGCGCAAGGATTTGTCATCGCGAATCCGCCAGGTTATATTATCCGGCCCCGGACGCAAACGCCCCGCCGACACATGGTTAAACTTGAGCTGTTTCATATACCTGCATTGTACCAGACCAGCCGCCGCACCTGACGATCAAACACGCTAGCGGTTAGGTTTTGGCTACTGCCCTGATATACTAGATGAGTTCACGCCGTATTCTAGTGTCGCGAACGGGTCGCGGGACGTGACCGTGAGGACCGAACGGCCCCCGTGGGTGTATACTAGGTACGTTGTTTGATATAGTTGCTGGTATCGGGGTGTGGCGCAGTTGGTAGCGCGTACGGCTGGGGGCCGTGAGGTCGCAGGTTCAAGTCCTGTCACCCCGACCACATCGATTTTTCCTGAATCCACCATGTACTACTACTACGCGTGACGTGGTGGATTTAGTTTTATGACAGATACAGGGGGTCGTCTGCTGCACGTAGACTCAACGCCATTTCTTCGTACACTTCGTCTTCCTGTATCAAATCTTGAGTATTTCGTAATTTTATAGCTTCTAAAGGTTCAACGTTTTAGTGCCATACGAAAACTAATAGCTTAGCACTTCTGATGATTATTGACGCACTCAACTTTATTATTTAGTATTGCGGTCATGGAAGAACACGATATTGCGCCAAAACAAGAAACAGTAGACCTAGGAACCGAAGCAATGACTCAGACATTTGCCGAAGCTCCTGTTTACAGAAAAACTGGAACTGTAACTGCCGAGCTTGCAGACGTAGAGCAAGAAGTAAAAACCGTCTTATCAAATGGAAACGTAGAAACTGTTAATACCGCAAAAGTGGGAGATTATATCGTTACCAACCCTGGCAAGGAAACGTACGTTTTGGACCCAGAAACGTTTGGAAAACGCTACGATCCAACAGATAAAGATGGAACCTTCAGAGCAAAGGGTATGATTCGTGCGTTTCGGAATAACACTGGCTCACCCGTTTCAATAGTACCCCCTTGGGGTGGTACGCAAACGGGCGACGCAGACTGTATGTTTGCAACTATCTATGACCCCGAAAATCCTGATGAAATAGGTACTGATAGGTACATCATTGGACATGAAGAGTTTAAAGAAACATATGAGCCCGCTGAGGTTGAGCCAGTATCGCCCGAAGAGACGGCACAATCACTCGGAAGCATAGCCTTAGAATAATTACGCCCTTGCGCTTTTTCGGTGTTCTCTGTAAGGCGCTGATAATCCACACCACGAGATGTGAGGCGCTTCATAAGGGCACTCTTTGATGGCGTTTCGCCATATATTCTCACTCTCAGGCAACTTGAAAATAGTATCGTTTTTGTTATCTGACGTGCAGTGGCTATACCATGCGTACTATTGACATTACATAATAATTATGCTAGTATAGTATCCATGAAAAAAGAATTGCCCGAAGTGCAGCACGATTTAGATACAGCTGTTGCCGACCTACAACAACTGGACAGTAACGCTAACACGGGACAATTTTTGGGCTCACTAGGTACGCTCGTTGAATCTCTTGACCGAGTAGGTGTCGATCTTACTGACGAGCAAAAAGACGGACTACTAGGCTCATTAGCGCTCAGAGGCTTTAAGTCTGCTGATGAACTGCCAGAAGACCCTGCATATAAGATAGCTCGTGCAATAGACCCAGATACTGCAGCAGTTTATAGTCTAGTTGGAAATGTAATGCTGAGCATGCAGAACGAACTGCCAGTCCCTCAAGCTGTAGCTCATCATGCGTTTCGGCTTAGGGACGAGCTGGATCAGCGAGCTGGCGGACAACCTAGCTAGGCCCAACGGTTTTTAGCCATAGAACAACAAGACGCTACACCCCTGTAAAACTCAGGGGTGTTTTCATTTTTCCTAAATCCACCATGTACTATGCGTGACGTGGTGGATTTAGTTTTATGACAAACGCAGCTTCTTTTCCCGCGCCAGAGTACCGGGCTCACCTCTGCCAGCCCGCAAACCTGGTAGACTTAGAAGAAGATTATGGACAGTATACGAAAGCACATGAAGTCACGTTCGTGGAAGTCTACAGACCGCATAGACAATGAAGACCGCAAGCTACTAATAAGCCAGGTGTACGTGTGGATCATTTCTTCTGACGGAAAGATAGCAGTCGTCTCAAAGGACGGTAAAAACTGGCAACTTCCGGGCGGAAAGCCGATCGCTGGCGAAACACCTATCGAAACCGCCTCCCGCGAGGCGTTTGAAGAGACTGGTATTTCTATCAACCCAGAACACACTCCGTACAAATTCTTTGGGTACTACAGCATCGTCGAAAGCAATAAATACGGCCAGGACGACCGCTACCTACAACTACGCTACAGCGTGTGCTTGCACAAGCCAAGTAGCCTGATAGCACTCGACCCCAGCAACGAAGACGAGGAACAGATGGAGGCTGAGCGAGTACGGTTTGCTGAATTTATCTCGCCTAGCGAGCTAGTGCGCCGGATTCCTTGGGCGCAAGACAGCCTTGAAATGCAGCAAGCATACCTGCCCTTTCAAACCCCAGGCCGCCAGCCCCATTGAGCGTGGAGTGCACGGCCAAATTCGCGCCAATGAGCCCGCCATCCACCCAGCCGCAAACTGCTAAAGACAAAAAAACACCCCGGCCAAACGGACGCGAGGTGCTTGCTGCAACCATAGCGCAAGTTTAGTGCGGGCCACTATGACAACCTGGTGGTAATCTCCAGGTGGGTGCTCGCACGGAGCGGCCACGGCCGCCCACGCCGCCTCAAGTCTGAGACAGCATCGGATATTGAGCTCCCTAATGATAGTTATTCAGATTATCATTAACGGACCCGCACAAGAGATTATACAGCATCGCCCGGCCGCAGCAGCAACATCACATCGACCAAGCCCCAGACAATCAGCAGCCCAAGGCCCTTGCCGCTAAACATCCAGCCTTAGGACAGCCTTAGCAGCACATCGGCCACCGAGCCCATAATACCGCGAAGAATCTGGCTGAAGCCCGGCACGGCCAGCACCAAGAAAAAGACGATAAACAGCCCGTAGGTTTCCATCTGCGCCATAAAGCGCTGCACCGGCTCTGGCGCAAAAGCATAGAGCACCCGCGACCCGTCCAGCGGCGGAATCGGCACCATGTTAAACACAAATATGCTGATATTCAACCCTATGAAAATCTGCAGTACATCGCGCGGTAAGCCAACCGTAAAACCCACCAACAAAGAAGCAAGAATAGCAAGCACCAAGTTGGTCAGCGGCCCAGCCAGTGCTATCAGCGCCGCACCGAATTCCTGGAATTTGACCCTTCCGGGGTCAAACGGCACTGGCTTTGCGGCCAAAATAGGCGTGCCGACCGTTATCAGCGTTATGATTGGCAGCAGAACGGTCATAAACGGATCGATGTGGCTCAGCGGGTTTAGACTAACCCTACCCTGGCTATGCGCCGTATCATCGCCCAGCCGAAAGCCTACGTAGGCATGCATAAACTCGTGCAGGCTTAGGCTAATCAGAATACAGCCGATAATCAGCCCAATATTAAAGAGACTTACTCCTATATCCATACTATCCACCAGTATACTGTAGGTTGACCGTACCGGCAAAAACAGATATAATTAGCGCCTGAAACATTGCTATTAACAGCTTCCGGGTCGCCCGGGGCATTATCTAAAAGGATGCGTCATGCAGAAATGTGAACTCACTGGCAAAGGCAAGCAGTACGGCAGCAACGTCAGCTTCTCCCAGCGCCACACCAAGAAAGTCTGGAAGCCTAATCTACAGACCAAAACCGTTACCGTAGACGGCCGCAAGGTCAAGCTAAAGGTCAGCGCCAGCGCTATCCGCACCCTCAAGAAAAAGGGTCTGCTAGACCAAACCAAAGCCGCGGAATAGTCCCCGGCTCCGTTCGGCGCGCACACCCCGCCCCGAACCGAGGCAAAGAATAAACCTCAGCAATCCAACAAAAAACACCCTGCATGCTTTTGCACACGCATCAGGGTGTTTTTGGTTTCTTGGCCGCAGCGCGCGGTAAGCGAACGCCAAATATCGCCGCCGCGGCCGCATAGCAAAAGCCGAACGCACTACCCCCTAGGCACGCTCAAGTATCTGCAGCTGCGTGACTTCCGAAAAGTCGCCCGGCTTGAGACGCAGCTTGGCAACCGCCGGCTGCGGCTCCATGCCCAACTCTTTGACTGCATTTTCTAGAGTTTGCTGCGGCACTTCATAAGACAAGCCAGCTAGGTCATAGTGCGTCGGGATAACCATCTTCGGTTCGATAGCCTTGATAACTTTTAGCGCACCAATAGCATCCAGCGTATAGCCGTAGCCGCCAACAGGTACAATCAGCACGTCCAAACGCCCCAGCTGCTCTAGCTGGTCATTAGACAGGTCGGGATGCACGTGCCCCACGATGCCAATCCGCACATCTTCGCCAACGATTCGATACATAGTTGCAGTGTGCGCACCGGCCTCGTCCATGTGTGCGCGAGCAGCAATGCCAGTAATCGATATGTCGGAGACTTCGTATTCGCCCGGCTGATCGACAACCAGCTTGGGCTCGGCAAGCGGTGCGCCGTGAGCAGTGGTATACAGAGCAACCTCGCCCGCCTTGAGTATGGCTTTCGCGCCAAGCGCCGCCAAATTATCGTCCACCACGATGCCTGCTTTTTTGGTGCTAATACGTACACAGTTTGCACCGTAGAATTGTAGTTCCATAAAAACCTTTCGTTAATTAGCCTGTCGTTGGAAAGGCCGCGCTCTTTAGGCAGCTTTCTTACTGGGTTTTGCCTTCTTGGCTGCCGATTTGGATTTCGGCTCCGCGAAGACGTCGTTCTTGTCCACCAAAACCTGTTTTTTGGAGGCCATGACCAACATCAAAAAGCGGTCGTTGACTCGCTTGCGATATTTGAACTCCTGCGGCGACAACACCGTGTAGCGCAGCTCTTTGGCCTCCTGCTTCTCCAGCTCAGCAATGAACTTGGAGAGCTTGGTTTGGTTGACGTCGCCAACAATCAATATGTCGGTGCCGCTATGCGCGTCCCGCGTAAACTGACCTGTATAAAAGGCTAGCTCGACATTGCCCAGCGCCTTAACTAGATTGGCCTGGCTATCGGCCGCTGGCGCTTCTGGCACGGCCATGACGCCGCCGCCGAACATAACACTCAACGGCTGGTAGAACTCGTAGTCTTGGTTGACTTCATAGTACAGCCGATTATTGTTGTTATCCGACGAAATGATACCAATGCTCAGCAAGTTGGCTAGTTCGCGGCGAACGGAATTAATTTGTTCGTCAATTTTGCGGGTTATTTCGCGCACATAAAAGGCTCGGTTAGGGTTGCTATAGAACAGCTGTAGTAGCTTGACGCGAGTCTTTGACCCGAAGAGTTGCTCAACCATAGAATACCCCCTGGCTGCTGCACGAACAGAGTGTTATGTTTTGTTCAGTCATACTATGATTGTATCAGACTGCACGGCTCAGCACTACGCGTTTTGTTCAGAGCCAGTAGCGTTTTATCACTGATGACTCAGGAACTGCGCAGCCAGCTCCGGTATTGTGTTCGGATCGTCTATCCACTGAATATCTGGATTGCGCTTGAACCACGTGCGCTGGCGCTTGGCGAGCTGGTTGGTGGCAGCAATGATTCGCTCGCGCGTCTGCGGCAAGCCAAATGCACCATCAAAGTATTCACGCCATTCGCGATAGCCAATACCCTTCATCGGCTCAGCATTCCAGCCGTACTGGTCTGCAAGTGCGCGCACTTCGCGTTCTAATCCCGCCTGCAACATTGCATCAACGCGCTGCACAATACGCTCGTACAGCTGCTGGTGCGGCATACGAATCCCCACGTACAAAACGCCCGCCGGCAAATGCCGCTTGACCGGACGCTGGCCGCCAGTTTCTATAGCTCGTATCACGCGGCGCTTGTTGCGCGTATCAATACCAGCCAGGTCGATACCGCGCTCGCCAGCCAACCGCAACACATCGCCGAGCGGCAAAGCATTGAGCCGCTGACGTTGCTCAGCCGGGCCGGCGGGCAGAAAACTAAAGTCATATAAAACGGCGTCTACGTATAGCCCGCTGCCTCCAACAATTATCGGCACTCGGCCGCGGTCATGAATGGCACGAATCGCAGCCTGTGCGGCGCTTTTGAATGCCGCGGCACTAAACCCATCACGCGGGTCGGCTATGTCTATGCCATGAAACGGCACCGCGCCACGCTCGGCAGCATCCGGCTTGGCGGTGCCAATGTCAAAACCACGGTACACAGCCCACGAATCAGCCGATATAACCTCGCCATCGACCCGCTTAGCCGTGGCGATAGCCGCCGCCGTTTTACCGCTGGCCGTTTCGCCCACTATAGCAACGAGCGGCTTGGGCGGCAGCGAGCTTAACCCGTCAGCATTCATGTAGCGCCTCCGGCTGCCATAGCAATTGTTGTATATCGACATAAAAATCAGCCGAAACGCCTACGCCCTCGGCTCGCAAATGCTCGGCATGCGCGGCGCGGCCGCCAGGATACCCGGCCGCCAGCCCGCCGTGGGCATTGACCACCCGATGCCACGGCAAGCCTGGGTCGCCGTAGTGCGCAGCACCGCCCACCACGCGAGCAGCACGAGCGCTGCCGCATAGTCCAGCCAGCTGGCCATAGGTCATGACCCTACCAGACGGTATCTGGGCAACATAAGCCTCTACTCGCGCCCGAAAATCGCCGTTTGACTGGCCGCTCATAGGGCGCATCCTTTCGGACCGCGCCACCACGCCAACTCACGCTCCGCTCGAGTCTTTACACGCGCGTCTACAACACATTCACCACCGACACTCCCCGCGCCAAACAGTACCATGCTATAGATCCGTCAGATATGCAGCAAGTTGATCGATTCCTATTTTTTCCTCATGATCGTGCGTGCGTACACTCACCTGCCGCGCTGTTTTATCCTTTGGCCCAACAATCAATTGCACGGGCACCTTCAGAGTCGTCGCCTCACGAATCTTCTTGCCCAATGATTCATTGCGACTATCCGTCGTGAATCGTATCTCGTTGTATTTTAGCGGCTGCATCAATACGATATTTGACAGTACCGCTTTCACCTCATCAACGTAATCCATGACGGTATCGTTGACGGTCAAAATTCGCACCTGTTCTGGCGCCAACCAAAACGGAAACCAGCCGGCGGTGTGCTCTATAAAGACGCTGAGAAAACGCTCAATCGAACCGAGTAGCGCACAGTGAATCATGACAGGCGTTGCATCACCTGCATCAGCTGAAACATAGCTCAAACCAAATCGTTCTGGCTGCACAAAGTCAAGTTGAACCGTCGCTACTTGATGCTCGCGGCCAATCGCGTCAGTCGCCATGAAGTCGATCTTCGGGCCGTAAAACGCAGCTTCGCCGTCTTGCTCAAAATAATCTAACTGGTTTTTTTCGACTGCCGACTTTAGCTGGCCTTGTGCTTGCTCCCAGAGTTTTACGTCGCCCAAGTACGCGTCGCTGTCATCGCGGTAACTCAGCCGAACTCTGAGCTTCATGCCAATAGTTCCATACAGCTCATGGGCTGCCGCCAGCAGGTTGTTGATTTCATCTTCGATCTGATCTGGCCGACAAAAAACGTGGCTATCGTCTTGGGTCAATGACCGCACGCGGCTAAGGCCGCCGAGTTCGCCGGTTTTTTCGTCGCGGTAATCGGTTGTTGTCTCCAGAAAACGCACTGGCATATCGCGGTAGCTACGCGGTTTGCTGGCATAAATCTGCGTATGGTGCGGACAGTTCATCGGCTTGAGCGCCATCTCATCGCTCGTCTCCTGGCTTTTGACCAAAAACAGCTCATCACCAAATTTCGCCCAGTGGCCGCTCGTCTCGTACAAATCCTTCTTGGTGATATGCGGCGTCCAAACCTTTTCAAACCCAAATTTCTGACGCAGTTGGTTGGAATAGCCAGCTAGCAGGTCGCGCAGAACCGTACCCTTAGGCGTAAACATCGGCAACCCAGCCCCGACCAGATTCGAGGTAGCATACAGCTCCAGTTCTTTGCCTAGCTTTCGGTGGTCGCGGATTTTTGCTTCTTCTAGGCGATGCAAGTACTCGTCTAGCTCATCCTGTGTTGCAAACGCGACACCGTATAGCCGCTGCATCTGCGGGTTCTTTTCGTTTCCACGCCAATAGGCGCCCGCCACACGCATCAGCTTAAATGCACCAACCTCCTTGGTGTTTGTAACATGCGGGCCGCGGCACAAATCAGTAAAATCGCCATTAGTATAAAAAGACGCTTCGTCTAGCGCGCTATCATCGCCCGCAATTGTACCCATTTCGTCCGCGTCTAGGTCTTTGGCAACCGTAGTGCCCGCCCGTTTTAGGTCATTCAGCAGCTCTAGCTTGTACGGCTGGTTCACCTGCTTGGCCCAGTCAATCGCCTCGTCGATCGGCTTGGTGCTACGGACAAATTCCTGTTTTTCGGCGATGATCCGCCGCATAATTTTTTCTATCTTGG
>PDWI01002415.1_pt1 | contig 28102 bp, 25 predicted proteins | sample 1430891 | NCBI WGS metagenome assembly PDWI01 (sample SAMN01162508, study PRJNA174530) | Oral metagenome, whole genome shotgun sequencing project. | biome: Marine environment; feature: Marine mammal; material: Swab sample of the gingival sulcus; isolation source: swab sample of gingival sulcus... | reverse complement strand
TAAACTCAATATAAAACTGATAGGAACTCATCCGGGAATGGATAATGGATACGATGGGGCAACGCACCATGCTAATGAAGATATTGCCATAATAAGAGCGCTACCAAATATCAAAGTTTTAATTCCGTCGAATAAGGAAGAGTTCATAAATAGTGTAAGAATTGCACTTGCGATTGATGGGCCAGTTTATATACGAACAGCGAGAGGTCTCGTGCCTGATTTGCCGGCAAATTGGAAAAACGAGTTAGGAAAAAGCATCATAAATGAAGATCTTGGGAATGATTTTGCGATGGTTTACGAAGGATCTGCTACTGACTTGGCAATGAGGGCATTTAATGAATTAAGTAAAAATGGTGTAAAAGGCAAGCTAATCAATATTTATTCATTAAAACCAATGGATGAGAACTTGATAATTAAATTGGCGCGTTGTCACAAAGTATTAATAAGCATTGAAAACCATAGTGTTATCGGTGGCTTAGCTTCAGCTATTGCAGATATCATTTCATCGATGTCAGTACATGCACCACTTATCAGAATTGGCGTTAATGATATATTTACGGAATCTGGAGCCAGTGAAGATGTGAAGAAGAAGTATGGCATGTCTGTTGATAATGTTTTAAAGCAGTACTATAAAGTAGTAAGGGATTTACAATAAATTTAATATAATAACACAAGGATGCGTTAATACATCCTCTTAAGGGGGTAGGATGTGTTTTAGTTATGCTTTTTTATTGCCGTAAAGTGTCTTATTAACTTTCCCTAAGCACAAAATATTACTCATTGACCTTTTGTACAATATTACATTTATTTGTGCTTTTTTGGTCGCAGACTTTTTTAAGAAATAGCAATATGATATACTCTTAGGGTATGAGATAAATATGTGTAAATATTAATATGCTATTTCGGAGATTTTAATGAACATAAAAATTATCACTCAGTTATTATTGGGGCTTGCATTATTTTTGTATGGTATGAAAACAATGTCGGAAAACTTGGAGACAGTTGCCGGAAGCCGTATGAAAAAAATAGTAGAGCTTTTTACGTCTAAGCCTATTCGAGGGGTGTTTGCGGGTGCTTTGGTTACAACGGTTATTCAAAGTTCATCAGCTACTACTGTTATGGTCATCGGATTTGTTAATGCCGGCGTCATGACCCTTTACCAGGCGATTGGTATTATCATGGGTGCGAATATCGGTACGACCATAACAGGACAAATGGTTTCGTTAAATCTTGGTGTTCTAGCGCCTTATGCCATAATTATAGGCGCATTCGGGTTACTTATTTTCAGTAAAAAAAATAGTGAAAAACATTTTTATATACTATTAGGATTTGGGCTTCTTTTTCTGGGTATGGGCATGATGAGCAGCGCGATGGTGCCTCTTAGAAGTTCTGAGAAAGTAACCGATGTAATTAGCCATCTTGGGGCTCCAGGTGTATCAAATGCCTTGCTTGGCCTGCTAATAGGAGCAGCCTTTACGGCGATTATACAAAGTTCGTCGGCGGTTACAGCAATTATTGTGGCTATGGCTTCATCCGGTACGATAGGAATAGCAGCCGCGTTTCCAATTATATTAGGGGCGAATATCGGAACTACTGTAACGGCACTTCTTTCAAGTATCGGCGCGAATAAGACAGCTAAAAAAGCAGCTCTTATGCACCTATTATTTAATGTTATAGGGTCTGTGCTATTTATTGTGCTATTTATAGCTTTTCGAAATACGTCTGTAAATATTATGGAAAAGCTTGGCGCAAGCCCGGAAAGGCAGATAGCAAATACACATACAATATTCAATGTCATAAATACGATATTGCTTTTTCCATTTGCTAAGTCAATTGTCAATCTAGTAAACAAGATGATACCGGTGGGCGAAGAAAAAACCTCCGTACTGCACCTGGACGAACGTATGATAGAAACACCAGTTTTTGCCCTTCAAATGGCTAAAAAAGAGATAAACAGAATGGGAAGTCTTGCCCTTGCATCGTATAATAGCGCTATTAAGGGTTATATTGAGCAAGATAGAGCTTCTGTAAACAAAGTATATGAAATTGAAAAAACCATAAATCAGATGGAACATGGTATAAATGAATTTCTTATAAAGGTTTCAAAACCGTCCGCTTTAAGTACTGCCGAGATGTCGTTTGTTGACAACATGTTCAACATAATACATGACATTGAGAGAATAGGGGATCACGCCGAGAACATCTCTGATTTAGCGAAAGCCGCTATAAAAGGTCAGGTAGACACCTCACAGGTAGCAATAAACGAAATAGATAATATGTCGTCTAAAGTTCGAAAATCCATCGAGCAATCACTTAATGCCCTAAACAGTAATGATAAAGCATTAGCTAGAAAAGTTATAAAAAGAGAGTTCAAAGTGGATAAATTAGAAAAGCAAATGAGAAAAGAGCATATAAAAAGGTTACAGGACGGGCTTTGTAATCCTAAGGCGGGGATTTTGTTCCTTGATGTCATTAGCAATATTGAGAGAGTTGCTGACCACGCTGAGAATATATCTGAGTATGTCAATGACATAAAAGAGTAAGGATTTTATGAAGACTTAAGGCCGAGCTGATTGCAGCCTTTTACCCCAAGGATAAAGCCGAGTTACTCATGTCTGTATTACAATAAAAAAACCTTTTCCCTTCATCATAAAAGGGAAAGGTTTGTTTTTTTGGTGTTTGCTTACCTAGAATTTGCCTTTTGCAACGTGGCCGAGTAGTTCTGCTCTTGCCATTCCTTTGATTTCTACTGCCCTTGATATCGTACGATTAAATACTTTCACACAATTTGGATCAAGACCAATTTCTACACCTCTGTTACTTATCTCTATCATTGCCTCAGCTAGTGAGATTAGTTCCATGTGTATTTGATTTGTTTCATCCGAATTTATTATTTTGTTAGCTGCTTCTTCTGCTACTTCTTCATGTTTTGCAGCTGGTGCGTCACATTTAGGACATTGATTAATTTTTTCTTCCGATTCGTATACATAGCCGCATACTTCGCATTTAAAAAGTTTCATAATTTCCTCCTATAAAATAACTTTTATAGGAGTATTATATCATAAAATTTATTAAAAAAAGCTAAAAAGGAGATATTGTTATTTGATAGTCATTATCGATTATTTTGCCGGTTTTTTCTGTTATTAGATTGTTATAGAGTAGTGTTGAATTAATGTCATGTAAATAAATAGTTTTTTGTTTAAAATTAAGTTTTCTAAAACCCTTTCTATTATTGACAATAATTGGAAGAGTCTCATTTGCTTTTTTTATTTCTTTTAAAAGAATCGTACCACGCTTGTTCATGGCAAGAACTTTTAAGTATGGAGGAGTCTTAAGAGCTTCTTTAAAAAAGGCTTTTTTCTGCTGTAGGAAAATGTTAAGAAGAACTCGTCTGAATTTGTTTTTGGTATATCTTTTCGTGCTTATTAATTCAAAAAGCTCATCGAAGTTCCTCGTGAAGTGAATGTGTTTTTTTAGTAAGTTTTCCATGCCCTCAGTCACATCTTGATAAGAGAGTAGTGTTTCTTTATCAGACGCGATAACTTTATGCTTTACAAATTTATAAATATCGTCAAAATATATTAAGGCGTTTTTGTTACGGTCTATTGTGTGATAACTGATATCAGGCACTAACTTTTTAACATCTTCGTATTTTTTGTTTTTCAGTAGATGCCGTATTGCAGTGGCGCTAGCGATATCGTTGACTTCGACGGCGTTATATGTATCGCCTTTTCTTTTAATGGTTTTAGGGCGTATATCACTACCGATTCTCTTAAGGGACTTAATATACTCTATAGCAAGTATGTTATTAGACTGTCTTAAGATGTTTTCATCAACACCATAAAGTGTCGATATTGCCTTGCTTCTTGAAGCAGGGTATGAATGACCCTGCTTAAGATAGTGCTTAAGAGCATGCTTGTAATCTTTTGATTCGACGTAAATAAGACTTGCAATGTGATCGAGCTCTTCTAAAGTGCCTGACTCAGAGCCAAAACTGACAGAGTCGACTAGTTTTATAGCGTCTAATATATTAATAGCACCAGCTGCGAATATTTCTGCACTGGAAGTAGAGAATATGGTCGGAAGTTCGACAACTAAATCTGCTCCGAGTTTCACCGCCGTATTTGCTCGTTCATATTTACCGATGATTGACGGTTCGCCTCGTTGCACAAAATTACCACTCATAACTACTATGGAATAATCAAACTCCTTCATAGTTTCTTCAAAATGGTGTTTGTGCCCTAAATGATAGGGATTGTACTCAGATATTATCGCACATACTTTCATAGTCTAACTTTTCTTTTGCATAGACTTATTTAGCCTATCGTTTTAAATCCGGTAAAGTGAACAAGACAATCAGGAACTATTACTTTTCCATCTTTCGTTTGATGTTGTTCTAGTATTGCCGGAATCAGTCTACTTGTCGCAAGCCCTGATGCATTTAGCGTATGAATAAACTTCGTTTTCTTTTCGTTTTCAGGTCTATATTTCATGTTACCACGGCGCGCTTGATAATCACCTGAACTAGAAGCAGAGCTAACCTCTTTGTAAATGCCCATGGACGGAATCCAAACCTCAATATCGTACGTTTTTCTCATAGACGCTGATACGTCACCAGCGGCTAGTTTGCTTAGTTGATAGTGTAGGCCAAGTTTTTGAACAAGTTTTTCAGCCTTATCAACTAGCTCCATAAGGGCGTCATCACTTTGATCAGGGGTAGTGAATTGGAACATTTCAACTTTGTTGAACTGATGGCCTCTTATCATACCTCTTTCGTCGGTTCTATAACTACCTGCCTCCTTACGATAGCATGGCGTATAGGAGAAATACTTTTTAGGCAATTCAGCCTCCGTTAGTATTTCGTCTCTATGTAGGTTTATTAAAGCGGTTTCAGCGGTAGGTAGCAAGAACTGCATATATCCTTTTTCCTGTTCTAGTTTGAATACATCATCTTCAAACTTAGGGAACTGTCCAGCTGTAAAACCTGAATCATATGTTAATATGTGAGGAGGGAGTATGAACTCATAGCCGTCTTTTCTATGCTCTAGAATAAAGAAGTTAAGAAGTGCCCATTCTAAGATTGCTCCTTTGTCCTTGTATATCCAAAATCCATTGCCGGCTAGTTTACTGCCTCTTTCATAATCAATAAGACCTAATGAAGTTGCCAGTTCAACGTGATCTTTCGGCTCAAAGTCGAATTCAGGTTTAGTGCCAAACGTGCTTACCAGCTCATTGTTTTCTTTTCCGCCGGCGACAACATCATCTCCTGGAAGATTAGGCAGCTTTGCAACATAATCATATAGTTCATTATCTATCTGCTTTTGTTCTTCATCGAGACTAGCGATTTCACTTTTTAACTTGGCCATTTCTTCTAATATGCTAGAAACATCTTTTCCTTCTCGTTTCAGTACTGGGATTTCCTTTGAAACAACATTTCTTCTGGCTTTCTTATCTTCTACATCCTGTATTACCTTTTTTCTTTTTTCATCTAGTGATTGAAAGTACTCCAGATCGATGGTTGCATTTCTTTTTGAAAGTGCCTCTTTTACATATTTCCCATTTTCTCTTATCAGATTTAAATCGATCATATTTTTCCCCTTTCGCTTCTTATTCTTACCTATTATACAATATAATATCATTAAATTATTATTACTTAAACAGTATTTTATAGAATTTTTACACAGATTATGCTATCCTTATTAAAAATAATGGTGGTGATATAATGAAATGTGTAAGATGTAACAAGAACATAGCTGTTGTCTTTGTTACAAAGTTAGAAGACGGTGTTCAGAAGAAAGAGGGGTTGTGTCTTCCTTGTGCGAAAAAAGAGGGACTTGGTTCTTTTGAACAACTTATGAATAACTACAATATGTCGGAAGACGACATTCAAAATATAAGTTCACAAATGGAAGACCTCGTTAAAGAAATGGAGCTTTCTGGTCTTGATGACAGTGATGAAGAAAGTTCACCTTGGACTCTTAACTTGTCTAAAATGTTTAATAAATCATTTGCCGGTAACAATGAACCATATGATGAAAACGATCGTATCAAAAAAGTAGGGCAAAGAGATAAACGCAAGCCAAGAAAAAAGAAAAATCTAGATAAGTATGGTGTAAATCTTATCGAACTGGCGAAAAATGGTGAGATTGATACCATCATTGGCAGAAACGAGGAAATCGATAGAGTTGTTCAAATATTAAACAGAAGAAATAAAAACAATCCGGTACTAATTGGCGAACCGGGAGTAGGTAAAACTGCTATTGCAGAAGGCCTTGCTGTAAGAATTATCGAAGAAAAAGTACCGACAAAACTTCTTGGTGTACAAATATACTTACTGGATCTCACGGCGCTTGTTGCGGGTACGCAGTTCAGGGGTCAATTTGAGACTAGAATGAAAAGTATTATTGATGAAGCCAAGGAAGCAGGGAATGTTATTCTTGTTATTGACGAAGTTCATTCCATCGTAAGTGCTGGTGAAGCAGAAGGCGGAGCCATGAACGCTGCGAATATCCTCAAACCAGCCCTTGCAAAAGGCGAAGTACAAGTAATCGGCGCGACAACACTTGAAGAGTACAGAAAGCATATAGAAAAAGACAGTGCGTTAGAAAGAAGATTCCAACCTGTAATAATAGACGAACCGAATATTGAAGATACCATTAAAATAATACAGGGAATCAAAAATTACTACGAAGACTTCCATAAAGTTACAATCTCTGATGAAGTTATTGAGTATAGTGTTCTCATGTCAAAAAGATATATTAATGACAGGTACCTCCCTGATAAAGCAATTGATGTCATCGATGAGGCAGGAAGTAGAGCGAATCTACTCAATGAGGGTTTAGTTGAGCTAGAGACGCTAAGAAATGAATTAAAGACAATAATTGATACCAAAGAAGAGGCTGCTTCAAAAGACGACTTTGAACTAGCCGCACAGTGCAGGCAAAAAGAGCTCATGTTAAATGAAAAAATAGCAGGCATTGAAAAAGAATGTGACAATGTAGAGATAACAAAAGATGACATAGCATATGTCATAGAGGCGTGGACCAAGATTCCAGTACGAACTATTTCAGAAGATGAGGCTATCAAGCTATTATCCTTTGAAAAAAGGCTCAAAAGGAGAGTTATCGGTCAAGATAAAGCGATTAACTCCGTAAGTAAGGCTATTAGAAGAAATAGATCTGGATTTAAGTCTAAGAGAAAACCTACTTCCTTTATCTTTATTGGGCCGACTGGTGTCGGTAAGACGGAACTATCGAAGACTATTGCAAAAGAGCTTTTTGGCAGTGAAGAAGAGCTAATACGACTTGATATGTCAGAGTATATGGAAAAACACTCCGTATCAAAACTTATCGGTGCGCCTCCGGGGTATGTTGGGTTCGATAGAGCAGGTCAGCTTACTGAAAAAGTAAGGAGAAAGCCTTACAGTGTACTTTTGCTAGATGAAATTGAAAAGGCTCACCCTGACGTATTCAACATACTACTACAAATACTTGATGATGGTAGACTTACTGATTCGACGGGGCGCGTTGTCAATTTTGATAATACGGTTATTATCATGACGTCAAATGCCGGTTCATCAAACAAAATGTCTGGAATAGGATTCTCTAAGACGGATGATGATTCTATCAAACAAAGGTCAATGGACGCTTTAAAAGACTTATTTAGACCTGAGTTTTTAAATAGGGTTGATAGTGTTATAGCCTTTAACCAGCTTGATAAAAACAGTCTACGAAGGATAGCGCAGTTAATGGTTGATGATGTTGTAGAATTATCGAACGAGAAGAAGATAACGCTTGAAGTAGCAGAAGATGTATATGATTTCTTATTACAAAAAGGATATAGCGAAAAGTACGGCGCGAGAGAACTTAGAAGGGCCATAACGAACTACCTTGAAGACGAGTTATCAGAAGGCTATATAAAAGGCGATTACAAGCAAGGCGATTGCCTTAACGTAAAGATGAACAACGACAAAAATGGATTAATGATAGAAAAAGGAGAAAACGATGCTTGATGTAGGATTAATTGGCTTAGGAAAAATGGGTTACAATCTAGCCCTAAATATGAGAGATAAAGGAATAAGCGTAGGAGCTTATAATAGATCACCGGAACCAAGAGAAAAAATGAAAGGGGAAGGCGTTCAAGTCTTTGATAAAATTGAGGAGTTGGTTTCTTCCCTTAGGTCTCCCAAGGTTATTTGGATGATGGTTACCGCTGGTAAGGCTACAGAGGCCGTGCTTGAGGTAGTAACACCACTGCTAAGTGAAGGAGACATAATAGTTGACGGCGGAAACTCAAGGTTTACGGATACTTTAAGAAGAGGAGATGAACTCGAAAAAAAAGGCATTTACTTTGTCGATTGTGGAACTAGCGGAGGTACTGACGGTGCAAGATACGGTGCTTGTATGATGATAGGTGGAGATCAAAAGGCTTTTCATCATCTGGAACCATATTTTAAACTTCTAAACGTACCAGAAGGTTATTTATACTGTGGTAAAAGAGGTAGTGGTCACTTTGTAAAAATGGTCCACAATGGCATAGAATATGGCATGATGCAAGCTATAGGAGAAGGATTTGAAATAATTAGACAGTCCGAGTTTGAACCGGATTTTGAAAAGGTAGCAAATGTATGGAACCATGGTTCTATTATCCAGGGCTATCTAATGCAGATGACGAAGCAGGCATTTGAGCACAATGGAAATGATTTAGAACGAGTTATTCCACAAATCGATTCATTAGGTGAGGGAAAATGGACAGTTGAGGAAGCTATCAGGCTGAATGTTAGCGCTCCTGTCATTACAAACGCCTTATTTGTAAGAAATGCATCAAAAGATGAAACCAAATTTTCAAATAGAGTTGTGGCTGCACAGAGAAATGAATTTGGCGGTCATAAGCTACACACGAAGTAGGTTATATGGAAAAATCATTAATTTTTACAATATTTGGAGGGACCGGTAATCTTACTTTTCAAAAGTTGATGCCGGCCTTTTATCAATTGTATTTAGAAAATAAATTGAATAAGAATATTAAAGTAATATCAATAGGTCGAAGAGATTATAACAATGAGAAATACAGAAAGTTAGTCAAAGATTCTCTTTTAAAAAATGTAAAGAGCTTTTCGGAAGAGACGTACTCAGATTTTATTAATTATGTTCTTTACTACAAAATGGATTATACGTTAGAAGATGGGTATAAGTCTTTTAACAAATTTCTACACGGAATTGATAATGAATGCGGATGTAGGGGTAATAGAGTATATTACCTGGCCACTTCCCCTGTCGATTTTCCAAACATATCCGTGAAGTTAAAGGAAAATGGTTTGCTTGAAACGGACGGATTTGTCAGAGCTGTTTTTGAAAAACCTTTTGGGGTTAATCTGGAGTCGGCGACAAAAATAAATGAAATCGTATCAACGATATTCGGTGAAGATAACATCTATAGAATAGACCATTATCTAGGTAAAGAGATGATACAAAATATAGAAACAATACGTTTTTCTAACAAAATATTCAGTCAGGTCTGGAATAAGGACGCAATCGACAATATCCAGATAACGGTTAAGGAAAATGTGGGTGTTCTTGCGCGTGGGGGTTATTACGATAACTCAGGGGCGTTGAGGGATATGGTGCAAAATCATTTGCTTCAAATCCTTGCATTAATAGCAATGGAGCCTCCTTTGGACTTTGAACCAGCTAATATGCGAAAAGAAAAAATTAAGGTTATAAAGAATCTTAAAATTAATAAAAATCTATCCGATAAAGAGCTTATTTTTTCTCAGTACGAAGGGTATAAGAATGAGCCAAAAGTAGATAAAGATTCCACCACAGAAACCTATGTGGCCATGAAATGTTTTGTGGGTAGTGATAGATTTAAAGGTGTACCGTTTTATTTAAGAACGGGGAAAGCCTTAGATGGAAAAGAAGCGCAGGTGATTATAGAGTTTAAAGTGGACTCATATAAGGACAAACTACTGACCGATGTTAAGCCTAATCTTTTAGTGATAAAGATACAACCAGAGGAGGGTGTATATTTTAGAATTAATACGAAAGAGCCTAGAGAAGAAAGCAAACTTATGAGTGTCTCTATGGACTACTGTCAGTCTTGTAATATATACTATAAGTCTCCAGCGGCATACGAGAGACTTATAAGGGACATAATAATAGGTGATAAGACACTATTCACTAGTTGGGAAGAGGTTGAAAGCGCTTGGAAACTTGTCTCTGAGTTTACCGTAAAGACCAAAGAAAAACAGCGTCACATGACATCGTACAAGGTGGGTTCAAAAGGACCTGAAGAAGCAACGAAACTACTTGAAAAAGACGGTAGAATATGGTGGGAATTAAGTGATTTAAAATCTGAGTTTTTTGAAGAGATGTGATATGAAGATACACGATATATCCATGGAAATAAGCCGTGAAATGCAAGTATACAAAAATCAAGAGATCAAAAGACCGGTATTTAAAACCGACTCCGATTACATAAAGGGACATCACTACGAGTCCTCAATTAGCCTTAGTTTGCATACGGGGACGCATATTGATGCGCCGCTTCACATGATAGAAAATGGCGGTTTTATTGATAGTTATGCACTTGAAACGTTTATTACTAAGTGTAAGGTTGTTGATATGACTCATGTAACAGACGGTATATCCTACGATGATTTAAAGGATAAGAACATCAAGCCTGGGGACTTCATTCTTTTTAAGACTAGGAATAGTTTTGAAGATAATTTTAATGCCGATTTTATTTATTTAAAAGACGACGGTGCCAAGTATCTTGCTGAGCTGCCTATAAAGGGCGTTGGGACAGATGGTCTTGGCATTGAAAGAGCTCAACCAAATCATGAAACCCACAAATACTTGCTACGTAAAAACATTCCGATAATGGAGGGAGTTCGACTAAAAGACGTAAACGAAGGAGAGTATCAACTTATAGCACTACCAATAAAGATAAAGGGTGTTGAAGCATCATTTACTCGGGCGGTGCTTATAGAAAATTGACATGGATGATAAAAGAATTAACTTACTTAAAAACGAAAAGATAAGCACCGCGGTAAACAAAATGGCATTACCCGCTATCATTGGCTTCCTAACAATGGCTGTGTATAACTTTGTAGACAGCATGTATGTTTCGTGGATTGGTTATGAAGCTGTTGCCGCCGCTCAGGTGCTGTTCCCCTTGATGATGCTGACAAGTTCTATTGGACTAGGCTTTGGAACAGGTGGGGGAACCTATATATCGAGGCTTCTTGGACGGAAAAATTACGAAAGAGCAGGTAAGGTTATAACCGTTACCCTTCTTTCAGCCCTTATGATAGGGTTTGTCTATTCTGTTATAATGTATTTCTCACTACGTGACTTAATCAATATGTTCGAGATAAACGAGGTGGTTGCAAGGCACTCCTTTGATTACGGTAGAATGATAGTCATCGGTGGCTTTTTTGTCATCGGGTCCATGGTTTTACATAACTGTTTAAGATCAGAGGGTAGTGCTAATTACTCCATGGTTGCAATGGGTGTTGGCAGTCTTATAAATATTATCCTAGATCCTATTTTGATATTTACTTTTGATATGGGCATATGGGGTGCTGGTCTTGCTACCCTCATAAGTCAGTTGTTCGCTTTTTGCCTACTGCTTTTTTATTATATGCTTAAAAAAAGTGTTGTTAGGCTTGATATACGTTATTTTTCGTTTGATTTGGATATATATAGAGAAATCTTTAAAATTGGATTACCGACTTTTTTTCGGCAATTATTATCTTCTGTCGCGGTAGTTTTGTTTAATAAACAAGCAGCTATTTATGGCGGTGATTCGTTTCTTGCTGCGCTTGGAATAGCTGTAAAGGTGACGACTATTCCGTTATATTTCGTATTTGGTTATGGCCAAGGTGTTCAAACCGTTGTTGGATATAATTACGGAGCCGGGAATATATCAAGAGTTAAAAATACCGTCATGTACGGTTTTCTGTCAACACTTTTAGGGAGTATTCTTTTTTCCGTGTCCTATTTGCTATTATCAAATCAAATTGTTTCAATATTTAGGCCTCCGCAGCACGTTATGACAGATGCTATATTACTGATAAAAGTAATACTTATAACGATTGTGTTTCTATCTATCTCCAATACGATAGGAGTATTTTTTCAAGCAATTGGAAAGGGTTTTACCTCACTTATTTTATCAATATCAAGGCAAGGGATATTTTTTATTCCGATAATACTAATACTGCCTAAATATTATAATCTTAATGGAATAATAATCAGCCAACCATTTGCTGACCTAGCAACGCTGGTGCTTTCATTCTCAATCTTTTTACCGTATTTTTGGGGGAAAGGCTTGAAAAATGATATTATAAGAAATAGAATATAACAATATAAAATATAAAGGATTGTACGATGCCAATTAAAGTAGAAAATGATTTACCTGCAAAACAAATGTTGCTCGATGAAAACATATTCGTTATGGATATGGATAGAGCCTTACATCAGGATATAAGACCCCTAAAAATAGTAATACTCAACCTTATGCCACTAAAGCAAGAGACCGAAAGACATTTGCTTAGACTTCTAAGTAATTCGCCTCTACAGATTGATATTACTCTATTAAAGATGGATACCTATGAATCAAAGAATGAATCCAAAGAACATTTAGTAGCTTTTTATAAGGTTTTTGATGAAATAAAAGATGATAAATTTGACGGAATGATTATAACGGGAGCGCCTATAGAAACTCTTCCCTTTGAAGAGGTGATTTACTGGAAAGAACTTACAAAAATAATGGAGTGGACCAATACGAATGTAACTAGTACTTTTCATATTTGCTGGGGAGCTCAAGCTGGTCTTTACTATCATTATGGGATTGATAAATATCCTTTAGAAGAGAAGATGTTTGGTATATTTGAACATCACGCTCATTGTAGAACATGTCCGCTTTTAAGAGGCTTTAATGATGTTTTTTATGTGCCTCATAGTAGACATACAAGCGTTAAAAAAGAACGGATAGAAAACAACGAAAATCTTGAACTACTAGCTGAATCGGAAGAGGCAGGAGCTTATATAGCAATTTCAAAAAATGGTAAACATATTTTTGTTACCGGTCATTCTGAATATGAAGTAAATACCTTAAAAAATGAATATTTAAGAGATAAAGGCAAAGGGCTAGATATAAAGATGCCTAAGAATTACTTTGTTGGTGATGATGAGAATGGACCGGTTATCGATAACTGGAGAAGTCATGCGCACCTTCTTTATTCTAACTGGCTAAATTATTACGTATACCAAATCACGCCATACGACCTTTGGGAGAACGAAAAATGAGTTACTTAATTGCCATACTACTATTTATCTTTGACCAAGTAACAAAGAAAAAAGCAAGTAAGAATCTGAGCAAAAAGAAAAGCGTAAAGAAGTTGAACGGGCTAATATCTTTGCAGCTGGTTCATAACAAAGGCGCCTTTATGGGATTTCTTAAAAACAATAAGAAGGCTCTAAACGTGGTAACTGTTTTAATGGTGGCGGTAATAGCTATCCTTAGCTTCCCGTTGATGATTGTTAAAAACATTAATTTTAAGAACTTAGGATTTTCTTTAGTTCTTGGAGGAGCATTATCGAATGGTTATGATAGACTAGCGAAAGGGAAAGTTGTTGACTTCTTTTCTTTCTTATCAGGTCACAAGGTTTATTTTAACTTCGCAGATATTGGCGTTATATCCGGCGCCATACTTCTAATGCTATTTGGATAAAATACGAAATAATCGAACTAGGTATGTGTTTTTATAATATCATACCTTTTTGAATGCTAAAAATAAGTTTAAAGGGTGTTCTTGGCCTTTATCATGTATTAATTATGTACAAAAAAATAGCTTGACTTCCTATTTATTTGGTAAAAAGTATGTTATAATTTGGACGTGCAGATATGCTTGAAAAAGGGGAAAGCGTATCTATTCGTTGCGTGTAAACCGGTTTATTGTTGAAAGATTTACGGAGGAAATATGATTGGTGAACATAAAGAAGCGCCATATTTTAAATTGCAGAATCAATTAGGAGAAACTGTGGAACTTGATGATTTCAAGGGCAATTACCTAATACTATATTTCTATCCAAAGGACAAAACACCTGGATGTACTATTGAGGCGAATGACTTCTCTGCCATGGTTGGAGAATTTGAAAAATTAGGTGCTAAAGTAGTAGGAGTAAGTGGTGATTCGGTTAAATCTCACTGCGGTTTTGTAGACAAGTATGACCTGAAAATAACATTGCTAAGCGACCCAGAGAAAAAGACGTTAAAAGAGTATAACGCTTGGAAACTCAAGAAAATCTTCGGTCGAGAGACGATGGGTATAGTAAGGTCTACATTTCTAATCGATAAAGAGGGTACCATATTAAAAATATGGCCGAAGGTTAAGGTGAAAGAACACGCCAAAGATGTCCTGGAGGCATTAAAAGGATTTGTTAATTAATAAAAGTTAAAATATTTTTTGGAGGTAAAAAATGGCTAAAAAAGTTTTTAAGTCAATGGACGGAAATATGGCAGCTGCCTATGTAGCATATGCATTTACCGATGTAGCGGCAATATTTCCAATCACGCCATCATCAAACATGGCTGAATACACTGACGAATGGGCTGCGCATGGTCAAAAGAATATATTTGGTCAAGCAGTAACAGTAACAGAGATGCAATCAGAGGGAGGAGCAAGTGGAGCAGTTCACGGTTCCCTACAAGCTGGTGCATTAACGACAACATATACGGCTTCTCAAGGGTTGCTCCTTATGATACCAAATATGTACAAAATTGCTGGTGAATTATTACCAGGCGTATTCCACGTAAGTGCAAGGGCAGTAGCGACTCACGCATTATCAATTTATGGGGATCATAGTGACGTAATGGCTACTAGACAAACAGGTTTTGCCTTACTTGCTACAGGTTCCGTACAGGAAGTTATGGACTTAGCGGGTGTTGCACACTTAGCAGCCATAAAAACGAGAGTTCCATTTTTACATTTCTTTGATGGATTCAGAACTTCTCACGAGATTCAAAAAGTAGAGCAAATAGATTACAGCGTATTTAAAGACTTGGTAGATATGGATGCGGTAGACGCGTTCAGAAACAGAGCGCTACACCCTGAAACACCTGTTACAAGGGGTACAGCTCAAAATCCTGATATCTTCTTCCAAGCAAGAGAATCATCAAACAAATTCTATACAGAAGTTCCGGACGTAGTAAACGGCTACATGGAAGATATTTCGAAAGTGACTGGTAGAGAGTATAAGCCGTTCAATTACTATGGCGCAAAAGACGCTAAACATGTTGTAATTGGTATGGGTACTGTTACAGAGGCACTAGAAGAATTAGTTGATTATCTGGTAGCAAAAGGCGAGAAGGTCGGTGTACTAAAAGTCCATCTATACAGACCATTTAGTTCTAAGTATTTCTTTGATGTAATGCCTAAGACCGTTGAGAAGATAGCGGTTCTTGATAGAACCAAAGAGCCTGGAGCAATGGGTGAGCCACTTTATCTCGATGTTAGAAATCTATACTACGAAAGAGAAGAAACTCCAGTAATTGTAGGCGGTAGATATGGACTCGGTTCAAAAGATACAACACCTACCATGCTAAAAGCAGTTTATGATAACTTAAAACTTGATGAGCCAAAGAACAATTTCACTGTTGGTATCGAGGACGACGTAACAAATCTATCCTTACCGATTGGTGAAGAAATAGTTACAGAGAACGAATCAGCAATCAGATGTAAATTCTGGGGACTTGGTTCAGATGGTACCGTTGGTGCTAACAAGTCTGCCATTAAGATTATCGGTGATAACACAGATATGTACGCGCAAGGGTACTTCTCATACGACTCCAAAAAGTCTGGTGGTATTACAGTATCACACCTACGTTTTGGTAAGGAGAAGATACGATCTACATACTTAATCAACGAGGCGGACTATATCGCATGTCATAACCAGTCATATGTTGATAAATATGACCTATTAAAAGGACTTAAAAAAGGTGGTACATTTGTACTTAACACGCTTTGGAATAAAGAAGAACTTGAAGAACACCTACCAGCTAAACTCAAAAGAGATATAGCTAATAGCGAAGCTAAGTTCTATACAGTAAATGCTACTGGGCTTGCAGAAGAAATCGGCCTAGGTAGCCGTATCAATATGATAATGCAAGCGGCATTTTTCAAACTAGCGAAGGTTCTACCTATTGATAAAGCAGTTGAATACCTAAAGAAAGCCGTTGTTAAGTCATATGGTAAAAAAGGTGAAAAAATCGTTAATATGAACTACGCTGCAATCGATCGTGGTATCGAGAGTCTAGTTGAAATTAAGTACCCAGCTAGCTGGAAAGATGCGGAAGGCGAAGTACTGACTAATAGAATTGCACCGGACTTCGTTAAGGACGTTGCGGACGTAATGAACGCTCAACAAGGGGATAATCTTCCGGTATCAGTATTTAAAGGAATTGAAGATGGAACATTCCCTAATGGCCTTTCTGCTTATGAAAAACGTGGTATCGCTGTGACAGTTCCTGAATGGAAACATGAAAACTGTATTCAGTGTAACCAGTGTTCCTTTGTTTGTCCTCACGCTGTTATAAGACCTTTCTACTTAGATGAAAAAGAAATGGAAAAGGCGCCGGAAGGATTAACAACAATACCGGCAAGAGGTAAAGGACTTGATGGTATGGGATATAAGATTCAAGTTTCTCCTTATGACTGTACGGGTTGCGGAAACTGCGCTGACATATGTCCAGCGAAGGAAAAAGCACTTGTCATGAAGCCATTTGGTGAGCAAGTAGAGCTAGAAAAAGAAAACTGGGATTATGTAATTGATAATGTTACCTATAAGACGGAGTTTAACAAACTCGAATCCGTTAAAGGTAGCCAGTTCTCACAACCATTATTTGAGTTCTCGGGTGCTTGTGCCGGTTGTGGAGAGACGCCATATCTAAAAGTTATCTCTCAGTTATACGGTGATAGAATGATGATTGCTAACGCTACCGGTTGTTCCTCTATCTGGGGTGGTTCTGCTCCTGCAACAGTATTTGCTAAGAATGCAGAAGGGGAAGGACCAGCTTGGGCTAACTCACTATTTGAAGATAACGCCGAGTACGGATATGGTATGGCAGTAGGGGTTAAACAAATTAGAAATTCCATCGAAATGAACCTAAATAAGTTAATCGAAAAAGGTGTTTCAGATGAAGTAAAAGAAGTATTTGAAGCATGGATAGAAGCGAAAGAAGATTCTGCTAAATCGAAAGAGACCGGTAAAGCTGTTAAGAAAGCACTGGCGAAGCTAAGCTTTGAGGATAAAGAAACAGCAGATATATTAGCAGATCTAAAGTCCAAAGAGAAGTACTTAACCAAACGTTCAGTATGGATTGTTGGTGGTGACGGATGGGCTTATGACATCGGTTACGGTGGACTTGACCATGTGCTAGCGTCTGGAGAAAATGTAAACGTCCTTGTCCTTGATACAGAGGTTTACTCAAATACCGGTGGTCAATCATCAAAATCCACACCAACAGCGGCGGTAGCAAAATTTGCGGCAAGTGGTAAAAAGGTTAAGAAGAAAGATCTTGGTATGATTGCCACAACGTATGGTTATATCTACGTGGCCCAGGTTGCTATGGGGAATAATAAAAATCAATTTATGAAAGCCCTAACGGAAGCAGAGGCATATGATGGTCCTTCTATCATAATCGCTTACGCACCATGTATCGCGCATGGTATTAAGAAAGGTATGGGCAAGACACAAGAAAGGGAAGATGACGCTGTTAAGGCTGGTTATTGGCACCTATGGCGATTTAACCCTGAGCTTAAGAAGCAAGGGAAGAATCCATTTACGTTAGATTCAAAAGCGCCTACCGCAGACTTTAGAGAATTCCTTCTAGGAGAAGTACGATATACGGCACTTCAAAAAACTTTCCCAGAGCAAGCTGAAGCGTTGTTTAAAAAGGCAGAGCTTGATGCGAAGGATAGGTATGAGAGTTATTTACGTATGAAGGAAGCAAAATATGAATAGAATTTGACAATCATACTAAACCGCGATAATCAAACTTAAAACCGAATGAACCACTTAAGGATAGCACAGAAAGTGCAGACCTGAGTGGTTCATCGTTTTTTACACGATCCCCATCGGGCTTATGAAAGATGTGCCAAACACCTGTTTCATCTGAACGACATCTATTTATTGAGGTCGTGTTTTATTATTAAGATTGTTGCTATTAATTATATAATGCTATAATCAAAATAGTTTAAGAAAATTTTTTAGGTATTATAAGCAAGAAAGGAGACATAAAATTATGAAAGAACTCCAAATCAGCGAAAACTTAGTAAATAGATTAAATCGAGAAGTTTCTTTATTTATATTTACAACTCTAATCTGGACGTGGTTTTTTGGTTTTATACCTTTGATTCTAGATATTAATAATACTACAGGCACTTTTCTATTTTACTTTGGAGGTGGCGCTCCTTCAGTCGTTGCCCTAATCTACATTTTTAAAACATACTCAAAAGAACAAAAAAATGATTATTTTAAAAGGTGTTTTAGTTTTAAATATATGGGTTTAAAATGGCCTCTTCTAACTATAGTATTCTTTTCAATAATTACTCTAGTAAGTATGTATATTTCCATAAATTTATTGGGATACACCATGCCTGGAATGACTTACTTACACATGATTATTAAAAATCCTTTCTCCATTTTATTTATACTTTTAATTTCTTTAATTTCTGGACCACTAAACGAAGAATTTGGATGGAGAGGCTTCGCCCTAGATAGGCTCTTTGTTAAATATGGTTTTACAACTGGCACTATTATTCTAGGATTTATATGGGGAATCTGGCATTTGGCATGGTTTTTCACTCCAGGTCAAGCACAATACGACTTATTGCAACATTCAATATTTGATGCGATTATGTATATTATTTTTGTTATATTTCTAAGTTTTACAGTATCCTTTGTTTACATTAAAACAAAAAGAAGCATCTTGGCAGGCGCATTGGTACATATGTTTGCAAATCTATTAGGAAGTCAATTATTAATTCCCTATAATGCAGAAATAAGCATGTCTATTAGATATACAAGTATTTTCTTTTGCTCTTTACTTGCACTTTATTGTGCATTTTCAAAATCATTTAAACAAGAGTTTAATAATACACTTAAAGATTTTATAAGAATCCAGACTTCTTAGATTATAAGAAGTGAACAGTTTTTTGCCTTTGCGAAATACGAATAATATCGGATTTCGCATTGACATAATAACAATCAAGTAGTACAATGTACTATATTGTAAAGGAGTTATTTATGGCATTTTCTATTAGATTATCAGAAGAAGAAAAAAAACTAGCTACTAGCTATGCAAAAATACATTCAATGTCTCTAGGTGAAGCTTTTAAGCAAGCACTCTTTGAAAAAATCGAAGATGAATATGATATAGCTGTCGCTGACGAAGAATATGAAAGATATTTAAAAGAGGGCAAGAAGAGCCGTCCGATTCAAGAACTATGGGACGAGCTAGAAATATGAGATATAAAGTAGAAACAACTAAACGCTTTGACAAAGAGTTTAAAAAATTAGATAAGTACACTAAACAAATAATAAAATCATGGATAGTAAGTAATTTAGAAAATTGCGAAAATCCACGTTCAAAAGGCAAAGCCGTGGTCGGAAACTACAAAGGAAGATGGCGTTACAGAATTGGCACGTATAGACTTATATGCCATATAGAAGATAATGAGCTAATAATCCTTGCCCTATCAGTAGGACATAGAAAAAGTATTTATTAGTAGTAATCTTACCTCGCTAGAAAACAAGTTATATCATATAGCAAAGGCATTTTTTTAAGTTAAACACTAATCTTGTCACATTTATCTTCATATTTTAAAAGCTTCTCTCTTATTTTAAATTTTGTATTCTCTTGAGGTTATAAACACCTCAAAAAAGTTAACTATCATACCAGAAAAGTTTCGTTAAAAAACAAACAAGGTCTAAACATACCAGATAATATAGAAATATTATTTATACCACCATATATACCAGAAATGAATCCTATAGAGCAAATATGGAAAGAACTTAGAACGAGAGGATTTAAGAACGAAGTTTTTGCTTCATTGCAAAAAGTTGTAGATAGATTGTGTGATACTATAAATGCATTAACACCACAAACAATTATGAGTATAACAAAAAGGAAGGGGATAGCTGATATATTTTCTTAAAAAATATATACATTTTAATTTGAGATTAGTATAAAAATAGTAAATGATAAAAGCTTTTGGAAGTCCAAAAGCTTTTGGTATGATGTATCGTATAATTTTTTATTATTTATTAGGCGTTTACCTGCGCTAGTTGTTCTTTTGCGTTCTTTCTTCGGTCTATTATATCAAGGATTATTTTTGCAACTACGAACTGAACGGATATTATTGAAAATGCTAGTAGGAATATTACCAGTAGGTAAAGCAAATGGGAGGTCATATTTAGGTACATGTCCTCTAGAAATGTTCCTTCCGGCGGATATACTAAGTATAAGTAATTTGTATCAAATACTTTATTTACTACTGCTGATATTCCTGCTATGCCAAAGAGCATTACCTGTGTAGCAACAAATTCTTGTACGCCCAAGGTTATTGTATTCTTAGCGATAACATAGATTATCCCAACAGCTATTAGTCCATGATAGAGTATGAATAGCTTAGCTCTCGGTTCAAACGGCTCAGGGAGCCCGTAAACAGGCGTCAGTATTACAGATAGCGTTGCTGGGAGGCCAATTACTGTTAAGTATATTACGACCCATTTGTGGTACTTATTAATCAAGAAAACGACGATTAGCGTTATCGCGCTGATGTGGCAAAAGTGGAATGAGAATAGGTCTACTATTCTAAAAATTCCTATTTGTACATCGTATACGTATCTTATTCCTCTTACAATAATAATGAATAGCACAAAGAAAATTCTATTGTATTTATCATATTTACCATCGTATTTAAATCCAAGACGCAAAAACATGAAGCCGTATACTATGGATAAAATAGTCATCAGTATGTGCCCTTCGGAAAAGGCTTTAAAATAATTTATCAAGTTCTTCCCTCCTTACAATACATTGTATTGTACCTATAATTGCACTAAAAATCAACTCAAAAATAATTTTTAAAGTTGATCATTCCAAAAACAATCCATATTTATGCGTTAATTTCTTTTTTATCACCGTGATTGTGAATAGCCAGCAAAATATATTTGCAGAGTAAAAACTGAATAGACATAATCGTAAGCGCTAGTATCAAGAATATGATTAAATACAAAAAGTGTGAGTTTACTGCGTTATGGATAGTTTCAAGTATGGTTCCTTTTGGCGGTTCAATAATATACAAATAATTAAGGTCAAAGGTTAAGTTGAGTATCGCTGAGATTATTATTATTACGATCAGGGAGGCTATTACGTTAAGATAATCCTTAATGTGTAGAATTAGTTGAGTTTTTCTCACTACATAAATAATCCCAACAAGAATTAGCGCATGATAGAGTATAAAAAGATTCGACCTTAATATAATTGGTGGGCGAAGTTCAAACTTTGTCGTCAAAACTACCGAAAGTGCAGCAGGAAAGCCCAAAACAATTAAAAAAGAAGATATGGTACGTGGATATTTATCTCTTATCATAGATATTATTATTAGAACGGTGCTGATACTGCATATATGAAAAGAGAGTAATTTTATTAGTCTAAATACACCAAGCTGTACGTCGAAATAGTATCTTATGGCTTTTGTAGCGATTAATATAATGATGAATAAAGCTCTATTATACGGAGCATATTTTTTATCATATGTATCTTCAAGTTTAATGAATAGATAGCCATAAACAATGGATAAAACAATCATAGCGATATGCCCTGAAGAAAAAGTTTTAAGATAGCCTAACAATTTTTACTCCTTCCATTAAGTAAATTTAAATGAAAAAATCGGAAATGCTTCCATAGTAATTAATTGTGCCGGCTTCCAAAGACAAGATATTCTCACTAAGAGAGGCGAGTATATGTTTTGAATGGCTTGATACTAGTATGGTAAGACCTAAATTCTTTAAGCCGTGTAAATAGTTTATTATAATATCCCTATTTTCTTTATCTATTCCTGTAAAAGGTTCATCGAGTATGAGAATTCTTGGATTTCCTAGTAAGGCAGCAGCTAAATTCACTCGTCTTTTCATGCCTCCGGACAGCTCAATTATTTTCTTGTTCCATATTTCATGAAGATTAAGGGTTTCAAGAAGCTCCTTATTTCTTGCGTTTCTTTCTTTTCTACTTAAGGGTGATAGTGCGATTAAATTATCTTTTACGGATAATTCGTTAAATAGTGCTATATCCTGAGGTACAAAACCTATTAAATCTCTGCAGGTTTTGTTATTCTTAAGTAGATTTATATCATCATAAAAGACACTCCCATTATCGGCTTTTAGCACACCGGATATTATGTGAAATAGTGTTGTCTTACCGGAACCATTTGGACCATAGACGGAGAGTATTTGTCCGGAATCAACGCTAAAAGAAACATTGATTAATACTTTCTTTTTGCCGTAGTCTTTTTTAATATCAGATACCTTTAACATTTTTCCTCCTAACAATTTTTGTAACTAAAATGCCTATAACGAAGTATAAAAGGCTTATCATAAAAAGGTAAAGAATTGTTTCGGTCTTGCCTGTAATGATGTCGGATAACCATGCTCCCGGGAGGATATGAGCTACTTTGTTTATGTTGTAAGCCCATTTCGGCAGGTCATATAATAGACCGCATAAAACTGCATTAATAAATGAAAAAATAGGCGCGATAATAAGTAGTGCTGCTGGATAATTAAAGAAAGCAGTGACAAATATCATGACACCTGTCATCGCAAAATAGTAAAGCACATAGTAATGTAGATAGGACAAGAATATAGTTATGGGCTCACTAAAGAAGAAAGATGCTAGGCAACCTGTAAATATTAGTCCAATCGTACATATTATTACTATCGCAGCGCTGATAGATGAATATACTTTCCATTCGCTTATTCTTTTTTGTTTTAGTGTTAGTCGTAAGCTATGATTTTGAATATCGATAAACCATACACCAGACACAAAAAGATAGAATGTAGAGAATGTGAGGTACCAGTTTAAAGCGTGTAACGTATTAATCTTATTCGCATCACGAATTAAAAGGGTCTTATCGTTTATGTAGTTTAGTTTGATGTTTACCAGTTTATCCTTTTTAATTACTTCTTGTAGATCTTCTCTTAAAGACTGAATTTCATCTTCCGTTAAATCAACATCATGCTTTTTAAAGGCTCGAATTGACTCAAGCATAAAAAATTCCAAAGCCCAGTTTTTCATAACCTGGTATATTAAATCATTTTCAAAGCTTGTATTCGTAAAGGTTGTCGCATAAGCATATATCTGTATAGTCTTCTTATAATTTCCACGAAGTATTTTTTCACTAAAGTCATCGTTGAACACTAAAAGAAGAGAGTATTCGTGATTGTTTAATTTATCCATGCCTTTTTCAAAATCAGTAATGACTAACTCAGCATTATCCTTTTGCTTTAAAGCGTCAAGAACCTTTTTTGAAACCTTTCCTTTGTCGTTATTAACTATTCCATATACAGGCTTTGCCAGTGATTTGTTATACGCTATATTAGTTTGTATAAGTGCAATGGCTATTGATATGATAATGATGATAAAAGTAAAAAACTGACGTATCATTCTTTGTAGAAAGGATGGTATTAAGTGAAAAATATTCATCTATATATCCTCCTTTTATCGATTAGTAGGAATGATAGTCCAAAAAACAAGAAACTGTATATAAACAGTATCAATAAGCTCCTCGTAAATATAATAGGGGAGTATACTGAGAATATGGAACCCATAAGTTCCTTTATATGGTAAATCGGCATTAATCTTCCTACTATTTTTAATGCTTGCGGAAGCATTTCGATTGGAAGCAAAACACCAGATATAAATGACATCAAAACGATAATATAAAATGCTAACCAAATCCCATGCGTGCCATTTGGTATGAACGTAGCTATGAATATTGAGAAGCTGGCTAAAAATAGAGCAGATATAGCAACACCAATTATGATTAATAATGGGTTTTGAAGTATTTGCAAATTTTTAAGCAAACTTTTTTGAATATAATTATTTACAGGGATTATAAGTATGATGGTAAAAGAAATAAATAGGGAACTAGCTAGTATTTTTGCTGCCATGTATTTTATCTTTAGATCACCTTTAAAAGCAGATCTTTTCATCATGACAGAATTAATATCTGTAGATGTAAGCCATACAATTGGAAGCGTAGCAAGGGAAATAAGTATGGTGAGTATGGACAAAAGATAGTAAGTGAAGGGGACGATATTTCTTTTTAAGGCAACAGAAATGTGGTCAAACATGCTTTTGCGAAAAACGAATTTTAAGGAACAAAGAGCTTGTGACTCCTCAATGTCGTCTATTATCTCTTCGATTGGTATTCCTTTATCATACATTAGCTGAGCTAATATTTCATAGGCTGGAGAAATCTTTTCAGCAAGGGAGATGTTTTGTTGTAAATCATTTATGTATATCGTCGACTCAAAAGCATATTCTAGCTTCGTATAGATGTTTATGTCCATTTTTTTATCGTCTAGAATATTGTCTACTGTATGAGGCGGAATATGCGTAAACATATTGGCATTGTTTTTAGAAATAGCTGCAAACCCTTCATCAAAGGAATCTATCTTTCTAACCTTTAAAATATTTGGCGAATTTTTACCGGTAGACTTGGAGACATATGAATTAATAAATATGGCTAGGTCAGGACTGGTGTCTTCATTGTAGACATTATTTATGATGCCAAGCTGTTCAACATGGAAGATAGAAGGCAAAATAATAGAACCAAAAATTGCTATTATTATAAGTGGTCCAAGCAATGATATGAGTAACAAAGACTTTTTATAAAACATTTTCTTTAGTTCTATTAATAACATATTTCTCCCCAAGCTAGCTATTTTGTTATATATTTATTCATCTATCAGTACATCTTCAATGGAATCCGCTCTATCGTTATAGGATTCATCATAGTCCTCAGAGTCCTTTATATTAAGCTCGATAGAAGGAGAGTCCTTCGCATCTTTTGTTCCTCCAGAAGGGGACTTCTTAAATAGTACAGCAACAGCTATTGCTGCTACAATTATCAAAATGATTATAGACACTATTATCGCGATAAGACATCCCTTTTTCTTCTTCTTAGGAGGCTCTTGATAATTCATGGTAGGAACACTCTGATTAGCAGCCGGTGTACTCGTTTGATTAACAGCGTTGTTAACTACAGGAGTAGGGGCTGGAACGGGAGGTGTGTTACGTTGGGGTGTTCCTGAGTTATTTACAGCATCAGAAACCGGGGCGATATTATTACTAGCGCTAGCATTACTTGATGAAGTAACAGTGTTCGAATCAGGAATAGGACTACTTTGAGGTAGAGTATTTGCCTGATTATTATCCAGTTTTTGAGCAGGTTCGCTGATATCGGTATTTTCTTTTTCTAGATACAGCTTAGTGCCACAATTAGTACAAAACTGTATATTATCTTCTAATTTTGTTCCACAATTGGTACAGAATTTTGACATAATCCCTCCTTAATTAGCAAAAATTGCCTCAAAACTATCTATAAACAAACTGTAGGCTATAAGATTCTTTATTGGCTCTGGTAAAGCCAAGAATGCTTTTTTAAGCTCGTCACTATCTTCGAAAGGTGGATCGTTAGCATCTTTCGTAATAATAGATTCGTTCATTATCATTTCATAAAAATCATCGTATTCAACTACTTCATAGTCATAGTCTTCATCAACGACGCTTTCTACTTCATAGTCGTCATTATACTCGGAGTAAATAGTAAGTTTTAAATCCATAGAATCATCAGTGTATTCAGTATCAGGAGTAACAGATATATTCATTTCGCCACTAAATTCTTCCCCAGTATCTGATCCCTCATAAGTAAAGTCAACCGTCGTTATATCTGACGTGCTTTCGTATGGGAAGTTCCCTTTTAATTCGTATTTTCCTTCTTCAACAAAATCATTCTCTTCGACAGATATTTCACTTTCTATGCTTGTCTCGTAGGAGACAGCGCCGTCCTTAACTATTTTTATATTAGCAGTTCTTTCGTATTCATCTTCTTCCGTTTCATAGATTATATCATCTGCTATGTAAGCTTTTGTATTACTCAAAGCACATGTTCTTTGAAAGAGTTTCTTGTAACCCTCGGATACACTAATATGTTTAAAAACTATGGTACTATAATCAAGAGAGCATATGAATGAAAAACCAACAGGTTTGTTCTCGTATAACATTACATCAAATGCTACTTCGACTTCCTCCGAATCATCTACAGCGGTAGCTTCATCCACCATATAATGATTTTCATCCAACTTAGAAAACTCAGAGAAGTCATCCGAAGATTCTTCTAATGAATCCGCATCAATTCCATTAGGCGTTAAGTACATGGCTTTGCTCAAGTAGTCATCACTAATAATTGTTAAAAAGGAAATAGCAGCGTCCTTGGCTTCATCCGTGTCCGTTATTTCCGTTCTTAATACTTGGACTTCAAAATCTGAATCGTTTTTATATTCTCCTAGATAAAAGCTTTCATCATCAAATTCTTCCAGTAAAGTATTTAAAAACTCGGATATTTCACTTTCCCAATCAGTTTTTGAGTTGACTGGCTCTGTACCACTAAATAAATATGTATACTTACTTATCAAATTTTGATTAGAAAGGGAGCTTGCTACTTCTTCATCAGGCGTGTAGATAATTTGTTTTTCACCGCTTATTGGAATAATCGTTAGTTCATTATCGATATAACTCATATCTGCAGAAACAGCAACATAATCATTTTGTGATAACATAAGTGAGGCGGAGCCGTCTCCAGTATTAATGTTTTGCTCGGTTGCAAGCGCTATAGAGTAGGTATCATCGCCGTATTCAGTAGGTATATCTGCTGACAGTTCATATACAACTCTTCCTGAACGACCAGCAAGTGGGTATATATAAGTTGGAGAATCCTGAGATAAGTTCGTTGTAGAAATAGCATCTGCAAAAGCAGCTGAAAATGTCTCTACAAATATTTCTTTGTTGCTTTTTGCTTTTTTAGATAATTTCCCTAAGCTTGAGCATGAAGTGAAAATCATGGATAAAGTTAGCAAAAGTACGAGTAATATTTTAATACTTAGATATTTTTTCATATTCCCTCCTCCATATAATTATGTTGTAATTATATCATCTAACCATAAAAAAAATCAAATAATCAGTGGATATTTTCATTTGCAAAAAAATGATTTATAATGGTTAATTGAATGGAGCTATTATGAGAAAAAAACTAATTACATTATTTTTATCAACATTCTATATTTCCGCCTTCACATTCGGGGGAGGTTATGTAATTCTGCCACTGATGAAAGAAAAATTCGTCGGAGAGCTTGGATGGGTAGAAGAAGATGAAATGCTAGACTTAATAGCGATTGCTCAGTCATCACCTGGTGCCATGGCGGTGAACATATCGATATTAGTGGGCTACAAGGTTGCAGGAGTATTCGGTTCAGTGGTTGTCGTTATAGCAACTTTGCTCCCGCCAATTATAATTATTTCCATAATTGCCCATTTTTATAATCTGCTAAAAAGCAACATATATGTAGGATACTTTTTAAAGAGTATGGGCGCAGTCGTTAGTGCTGTAATATTTACAGTAGTGTATGATTTAATAGTAAAAATAGTTAACACAAAAAATATTATTTTAATTGCACTTGTTGTAATATCTTTGATTGCTAAGATAGTGTTTAATGTTAATGTACTATTAATACTTGTATTTTGCGCCCTTGTTGGCCTACTGACAATGTTTGGCGATAAGAGGGGGCAAGATGCTGATTAAACTTTTTCTCACATTTGCAAAAATTGGATTTTTTAGTTTTGGCGGAGGACTTGTTGCTCTTGGACTGATAGAAGAAGAGATAGTAAATAATTATCACTGGATTACAGTTGGAGAGTTTAGAGACCTCGTTACAATTGCTCAGATGACCCCAGGACCTATTGCCATTAACGCGGCAAC
>PDWI01002443.1_pt1 | contig 28106 bp, 25 predicted proteins | sample 1430891 | NCBI WGS metagenome assembly PDWI01 (sample SAMN01162508, study PRJNA174530) | Oral metagenome, whole genome shotgun sequencing project. | biome: Marine environment; feature: Marine mammal; material: Swab sample of the gingival sulcus; isolation source: swab sample of gingival sulcus... | reverse complement strand
TGTTTCTTTTATTCATAAGATTGCTCCATGGTTTTACATTGCTTTAGCTACGTTTAATTCTTAAACTTGTATTATTAAAGTTAAATTGTTAAACCTTAAATTTACTAAGGATTTGTCAATAAAAGTCGAATGATACAGGGTTTGGGGTTTTTTTACAATGAGGGGCAGAAGATAGTGAGCGAAATAAAAAAGTAGCAGGAGTAAAGTGGGGATGATGATTTTAAGCACTTAGTCCGTAGCCTTTTGTTTTTTTGTTGTTATAGTTTGTGAAGAATTTCGAATAAATTAGCTAAATTTTTTATTCTGTATTATAATGGCGGGTTTTTAGTGTAAAGATCATGGTGCTTTATTTATTGCGGTCACTGTAGCTGAGATGCTATGGTTTGTAAGCCATGCTTGACTGACTCTAATGTCTTTATCCAACAATCCAGCCCTTATCTTATTATGAGTAAAATACATACCATAGACCCCTCGGCATCGCCAGCGTCAACCTCTAAAACCCAGAATAATCAGCAAAAGACCAACTTATTAGGTTTATCAAAACAGCAACTGATAGACTTTTTTGCTGATATTGGTGAAAAAAAGTTTCGTGCAACACAAGTGATGAAGTGGATTTATCAATATGGGGTGGATGACTTTTTTGCTATGAGTAATTTATCCAAAAAACTACAAGCAAAATTGGATAAAGTCGCCTGTATTACCCCGCCGAATGTGAAGTTTAAACAATTTAGTGATGATGGTACGCGTAAATGGGTATTTGAGGTAACGGGTGGCTCTTTGGTTGAGACGGTGCTTATTCCCGCTGATGATAATAAACAATTTGGGCGTAAGACCTTGTGCATCTCTTCACAGGTAGGTTGTGCACTAGATTGTAGCTTTTGTAGTACGGGTAAACAAGGTTTTGAGCGAGATTTAACCGCCAGTGAGATTATTGGGCAACTTTGGGTTGCTAATCAATCGTATATGACTGATGTGCCGATTAGCGAGCGTGAAAACCGCGTGACGAATGTGGTGATGATGGGGATGGGTGAACCACTGCTTAATTATCGTCCCGTGGTGGCGAGTATGTCGCTGATGCTTGATGACCATGCTTTTGGTATGAGCAAGCGTCGAGTGACCTTATCAACCTCTGGTGTTGTACCGAGAATGTATCAGCTTGCTAAGGATATTGATGTGGCATTGGCAATCTCTTTGCATGCACCTAATGACGAGTTGCGTAATGAGCTTGTGCCAATTAATAAAAAGTATCCATTGGCAGATTTAATTGAAGCAGCAAAGTCTTACGTTTACGAAACCAACCCTCGTCACAAAAAGCACGTCACTATAGAGTATGTAATGTTGGCAGGGGTGAATGATACAGATGAACATGCGCATCAGTTGGCAACTTTACTTGATGGGTTGCCTAGTAAAATTAATTTGATTCCTTTTAATCCCTTTCCACACGCTCCTTATGGACGCTCAAGTAATAATCGCATTCATGCCTTTAGTAATATCTTAAATCAAGCGGGGTTTGTTTGTACCATTCGTCAAACTCGTGGCGATGACATTGATGCTGCCTGTGGACAGTTGGTTGGGCAAGTAGCGGATAGAACCAGACGCTCACAAAAATGGCAAGAAGCCGTTAAAAAACGCCAACAACAAACCAGTACATTAGGATAACTTTTTTATTCAATATATTTCGATTGTCTTGTTTTTGATTGTCTTGTATAGTGTGTTAATATGTGTGTGGTGTCGATTGGTTGTATTGAATGGTTGTATTGAACCGCTATTTGATGATATAAAAAGTAATAGGACGATAAATATGAACACTAAAAAGCGAATGAATATGAGAGCTAGGATGACGGCTAGGCAGTTTTTATGGCCGAAGTCTTTGTTAGTGCTGATTTTTGCTTCTTCTGTCAGCTTAGTTGGTTGTGAAACGACCAAGACAGTGAATTCGATGAATTATCAAGGAGCAATCGCAGGCTCAAAGGCTAACAAAAAGACAGGTGCAGAGATTGCTCAGATTCGTACGGCATTAGCGGGGCAATATATTCGTCAAAAGCAGTTGGATGCGGCTGAGCGCCAGTTACAGATGGCCTTTAAGGCAGAAAGACGTTACGCACCTGCCTATGACATGATGGGAGTATTACTGCAACAAGAGGGCAGTCCTTCTAATTTACAGAAAGCAGAACAGTACTTTAAAAAATCCATCAAATTAGATAGTAAATTTATACAGGCACATAATAATTATGGTGTCTATTTATCTTATATGAAACGCTATCCAGAAGCGATACAACAATTTGAGATTGCAGGAGCTGCCTTAGGTTATGCAGGGCGAACTAGTGCGTTAGAAAACCTTGGGCGGACTTATTTAAAGCTCAATAATGAAAAGCAAGCGATCAAATCATTTTTGCGTGCGTTAGATAATAATCGTAATAGTCTGGTTGCTCGTATTGAGTTGGTGGACTTATTAATTAAGGCAAATAAAATTCGCCAAGCAAGACAGCTTTTTGAAGAAGTGCAGGCATTGTTGGGCAACCGTCCGTTGAGTCCGAGATTAATGCTACAAGGGGCAAAATTAGCAAATGCTTCTAACGATATCAAATCTCGTCAAGAGTATGTACAGCAACTGCTTTCTGCTTATCCTCTAAGTTCAGAGGCGAAGCTGGTTAAAAAATGGCTTAGAAATCCGAGTGCTACATGGAAATAAATACATCTACGAAAGGTTCAAATATGACTACCCATTCGACCAATGCGAAAAACGCCTTTGGTGAGTCTTTGCGTCATGCTCGCAATCAACAGCGTCTTGATACCAAGCAAATTGCAGCAGATTTGTACATTAAAGAGCGACAATTGATAGCATTGGAGGAAGAGGACTTTACCGCTTTACCTCAAATGACCTTTGCTCGTGGTTTTGCGGTTAAGTATGCTGATTATCTAGGTTTAGATAAAGAAGAAATTGGTAAAAAATTTGACAACGCCTATCCTGATTCGTTAAAAGTAAAGCGATTGGAAGATATTGACGCGCCAATTCGCCCGATGGGAACGCTAAGTCGTGGGAATACACACAAATTTCGTATTAATCCTATTTTATTGGTGGCTTGTGTTGCCGTCTTTATTTTAGCAGTTTTCTTAATTCGTACGGTCAGTAGTGCAGAAGAAGAGCAAAGTACACCAGTGGTGATTGAAGAAGGCATTAGTACGACAGAACAACGCCAAGGAGCGTCTTTGGGAACAGAAGCTGTTGGAGCAACAGGCTCAGCAATTCATCTTGATAAAAAAGATAAAAATAACACGAATAAATAGTTTAGGGTATTCAGCTTTGGCTAATTGATAAAATCCATAAAAAATTCACGGATAATCTGGCTAGAGGCTGTTAAACTCTATAAGCTATCTTTATTTTTTATTCATCTTGTTATTGACTATGTTAAGTGTGCACTTGAGTACAGATTGTCTATGATGAGGTGTAGTTTGATAACATGATGACAACGGCTATTGAGAAAAAAATTATGTCTGTACCTTCTCCGATTAAACGAAAATTAACGAAAAAAATCTATGTAGGTGATGTTGCGGTTGGTGGAGATGCACCAATTAGCGTGCAGAGTATGACCAACACCGAAACTTGTGATGTAGATGCTACGGTTGAGCAGATTCAAAAGTGTGTCGATGCTGGTGCTGATATGATGCGAGTGTCAACGCCTACTATGGAATCAGTTGAAGCATTTGCTCATATTCGTAAACGCTCAGAAGTGCCATTAATTGCTGATGTGCATTTTGATTATAAGATTGCCTTAGCAGTGGCAAAGGCGGGTGCGGATTGCCTGCGTATCAATCCAGGGAACATTGGTAAGCTCTCTCGTGTACGTGAAGTCGTTGCCTGTGCCAAAGATCATGGCATTCCCATTCGTATTGGCGTTAATGCAGGCTCGCTTGAGCGAGATTTGCAGAAAAAGTATGGCGAACCAACCGGCGAAGCTTTACTTGAGTCGGCATTGCGCCATATTGATATTTTAGAAAAGTTAAACTTTGACCAATATAAGGTATCGGTAAAAGCGAGTAATGTGTTTTTAACCTTAGATGCCTACCGCTTATTGTCTGCTCAGATTGATAATCCACTACATTTAGGGGTAACAGAAGCAGGCGTATTCCGTACGGGTACGGTTAAATCAGCGATTGCACTGGGTGGTTTACTCCTTGATGGTATTGGTGATACCATGCGTATTTCGCTTGCTTCACCGCCAGAGGATGAGATTAAAATTGGTTTTGATATTTTAAAATCGCTGAATATTCGAGCGAATGGTGTAAACTTTATCGCCTGTCCGAGTTGTTCAAGGCAGGAATTTAACGTCATTGATGTGATGAATAAATTGGAAATGCGCCTGGAAGACATTCGTGAGCCGATGGATTTGTCCGTGATTGGCTGTAAAGTTAATGGTGTTGGTGAAGCAGAAGTTTCCGATATCGGTATCGTTGGTGCAGGGCAAGGCTCATTGGTTTATCAATTGGGACAAAAAAGCCATAAAATTAACAATGATACGTTGGTTGATGATATCGAGGCAATGGTGCGAGAGCATGCAAGCAAATTAGCAAAACAACGTGAAAAAGAGATTTTACGAGTAAGTGGCTAATCAGGCTTTAAGTCCTACTTATACAAAGGAAGATTTAGAAAGCTTTAAAAAACTTTAAGAGAAAAATGAATATGAATATAAAGGCAATTCGAGGATTTAACGATATTCTCCCTACTGCGACAGAAAAGACACGTCCTAGTAGTGAATGGCGGTCGGTTGAAAGTACTCTGGCAACAATTTTAGACCAATTTGGCTATCAACATGTGCGTTTGCCGATTGTTGAGCGAACAGAATTATTCGCTCGTGCCATTGGCGATATCACTGATATTGTTGAAAAAGAAATGTATAGCTTTGAAGATAAGTCTGTACCACCTACGCCATTGACTTTACGTCCAGAAGGCACCGCAGGGGCAGTACGTGCGGTGATTGAGCATAATATGCTCCGTGGTGATAGCCCAAAACTGTGGTACACAGGGGCAATGTTTCGCTATGAAAATCCACAAAAAGGACGCTATCGTCAGTTCCATCAATGGGGTGTCGAAGTCTTTGGTAATGAGTTGGCGGATGCGGAAGCAGAGCTGATTGATATGACATGGCAAATGTGGCAGGCGTTGGGCGTAGAGCATGAGCTAACCTTGCAAATTAATAGCTTAGGTGAGCCTGATGAGCGTCAAGCCTATCGCAATGCTTTAGTGGAGTTTTTAACGGATAAGCAAGATCTACTGGATGAAGATAGCCAGCGTCGCTTGACCACTAATCCATTACGCATTTTGGATAGTAAAGATGAGCAAACGCAAGCCTTGTTAGCGGATGCACCTAAGCTGGCTGACTTTTTAGGTGAAGAGAGTAAGGCTCATTTTCAGACAGTACAAAATTACTTAACTGCGTTGGGTATTGATTTTGAGATTAATCCAAAGCTGGTACGTGGTTTGGATTATTATAATAAAACAGTCTTTGAATGGGTTACAGATAAGTTAGGCAGTCAGGCTACCGTCTGTGCAGGTGGTCGTTATGATGGACTGATTGGCCAGCTAAAGGGTAGTAAAAAATCTGAACCAGCGGTCGGTTTTGCCATGGGGCTGGAGCGTTTGTTGCTATTGATTCATGAAATTAATCCATTCGCCGAGCAGTCTGCTTGTGATGTATTTGTGGTGGCTCATCCTGATGTCTTTATTGAGGGTATGAAGTACGCTCAAGAGTTACGGCAAAAACGGGGTGACTTGCGAGTACGTATTGCCAGTGCCTCAGGTTTAAAATCGCAAATGAAAAAAGCCAATAAGTCTGGAGCAAGTAAGACTGTGATCATCGCTGGTCAAGAGCTAGAGGATGGTACGATTAGTATAAAAGATATGCTAACGGGTGAGCAGTCAGTACACAGCCGAGAATATTTGTTTAACAGCTAAAAATATTGATAAACTTAAAGATTTTGATAAATTAAAGAGTAGTAACGAATGAGCGATAACACATCACAAAACATGAATGACAAACAGGCGATGCAAGCACTACAACAATATGGTGGTAACATTGTATTGGCGATCGCCGTGGTGCTGGCGGGATATTTTGGTTGGTCGTATTTTCAGCAAAACAGTAAGGCGAGTGTTGATACGGTCGTTGCTGATCAATATCTACAACTGAATGAATTGAATCAACAGATTAGTAATCAGGGAAATACTTCTGCAATGTCAGAAGAAGAAAAACAGCAACTGATCGAGCAACAACAAGCCTTTGATAGCAATCTTGATGATTTTATTAAGAATAATGATGACAATATTTATGTTTGGCAAGCTTTAATGATAAAAGCCAAACAGTACATGGACAGTAATGAAGTTAAATCTGCTATCCCAGTGTTAAAGTCGGCAATGGATGTCACAGTTGATGATTTGGGGTTAAAAGCGATTGGTCAGCTAAGATATGCACAAGCATTGTTAGCAGATGGACAGCTTGAAGAGGCGAAAAAGATTGCTATTCACAAAGTTCCTGCAAGCTTTGAAGCAAGCCAACAAGAATTATTGGGCGATATTTATCTGGCAATGAATGATAAAGAGTCGGCAACTCGCTCTTATGATAACGCATGGAAATTGTTAGAAAAACGTCAAGAACAGCGAAATATATTACAGTTAAAAATGGAAAGCTTAGGTATGCAAGTTAAAAAAATTGAACCGAAAGCTTTGTATCAAACGGCAAGTAAAGTACCTCCTGTAGCTGTTAAAGCTGACAAGGCTAAGGCTTCGGAATCAAATAAAGATGCTGGCCAGTAAGGACATAATTCACCCCTGTTAATAGGGCGTGTCCCTATTTAGCTCATGATATTTATTTATTGTAAATAGGGACATGCCCTAATATGTAACCTAATATAATGTGACATAATGTTAATAAACAACGACAAAGTAAGGACATAGGATAGTCAATTCATGATACCAAAGTTGCTTATAAATAAACCAATGATAACTGATAAACAAACTGCAAAAAAAACGACAGTTGATAAATGCGCTTTTCAATACATGACAAAAAGCATGCAGACATTAACAACTGTGGGTATGGTCTCTTTGACGCTGACGGGCTGTTCTTATCTACAGTTTCGAGGTGATGATAATCTTGATAAAGCCAGTAAGTTAGTCTCACTAACTGAGTCGGTAGATGTGCTACAACCCGTACTTGATGTCAACATTGGTGGTGGGCGATTGGCAAAAAAAGATCCCCTGAAGCTAGAGCCGGCCATTGATGGCGATAGCGTCTATAGTGCTTCTCGTACTGGCGAAGTCAATGCCATGAAGCTTGATGCAGTTAAGCTATGGGAGACGGATGTCAAAGATGAGATCACAGGTGGTGTCGCGTATGATAGCACTACGCAAACTGTGGTCATCTCCACTCATGAAGGTAAAATTGTGGCGCTGAGTGGACAAACTGGTCATATTAAATGGCGACAACAGCTTGCTTCTAGCGTATTGTCGCCTGCAGCGATTAGTCCAATCTATCGCCGAGTGATGGTTTCGGCAAATAATGGTGTGTTTTATGGTTTAGACTTGCAAACAGGACAACCGGTTTGGCAGTTTGCAACCTCGGTACCAAAGATTAGCGTGCGTGGTAGTGCAAAACCAAAGTTATTAAATGAAGATACGGTATTATGTCCAGCGATGGATGGTCGGGTGTATGCGTTAAGTGTGGATACGGGGTCGCCTCTGTGGTCGCATCGTGTTGGCGAAGCAACTGGAGCAAGTCCCATTGAGCGTATGACAGATTTAAATACGCCAGAGATAGATAATGGTCACTTGTACGCGACAAGTTATAGTGGACAACTGGTAGAAATTGATGTTGATAAACATAAAAGCACTTATTTTGATAAAGTGGCAAGCCTACATCAACCGGTAGTGACCAATACGCTGGTCGTGGTATCAGATTTGGATGGTAACGTTATTGCCTATGATCGAAAAACAGGTGAGCGTCGCTGGAAAAATCAACAATTACAATTTCGCAAACTGACCAATCCTGTAGAGATTAGAGGCTATATTGCCATTGGTGATCTGGATGGTGTTGTTCATTTGCTGGATGAAAAAGAAGGTAAAATTATCAGCCGTGTTAATACCAAAGGCGCGTTAAACCATCTAAAGGTGGTGGGTAATAAATTGATTACCCAAAGTAGCTCTGGGCATATTGCAATTTGGCAGTGGTAAGGCTTATGTATTGTTGAAGTTTTCAGTTGTATCATTGACGCTGGCGATAAGGCAATATAAATACACATGCTCCAGTGAGGTACGATGGGAGCGAAAGCAGAATTGGCTCCATAAAATTTTAATAATCCAATGTGATATAATGAGCCTTAAATTCTATTATTTGATTGAGACGTTGTTATGAGTATAAAACCTGTGGTTGCCTTGATTGGACGACCAAATGTGGGTAAGTCGACTTTGTTTAATCAGTTGACAAAAAGTAGGCAGGCGCTTGTTGCTGATTTGTCTGGATTGACCAGAGATCGTCAGTACGGTGATGCCAGCTATATGAACAAACACTTTATCGTGGTGGATACAGGTGGTATTGGCGAGGCTGACGACGGATCTGGTCACATTGATGATTATATGTCAGAGCAGTCTTATACAGCGATTCATGAAGCAGATATCATTGTTTTTGTAGTAGATGCTCGCTCTGGGATGATTGGTGCTGATCAAGAGATTGCCAATCATTTGCGAACCTTGGGTAAGCCTATTTATCTGGTGGCAAATAAAATTGATGGGGTGCATGAGGCGAGTAGTGCAGAGTTCTTTTCACTTGGGCTGGATGAACCTTATCCGATGGCAGCCAGTCATGGGCGTGGTATTCATAACCTACTTGATGACTTGACTGTGGATATGCCTGAGCAGGTGCAAGAAGATGTACCCGAGGGGCTAAAGCTGGCAGTCATTGGTCGTCCGAATGTCGGTAAATCGACTTTGGTGAATCGCTTGCTAGGCGAAGATCGAGTGGTAGTGTTTGATATGCCTGGCACGACTCGTGATAGCATTTATATTCCGTATCAGCGTGAGGGTAGGGACTATGTACTTATTGATACGGCTGGAGTACGTCGTCGTGGGCGGATTGGCGAAAAGGTCGAGAAGTTTTCGGTGATTAAGACCCTACAGGCGATTAAAGATGCCAACGTGGTGGTTTTGGTGATAGATGCTCAAGAGGGTATTGTTGACCAAGATTTACATATGCTGGGTTTTGCCTTGAATGCAGGGCGTGCGGTTGTGATTGCGATTAATAAATGGGACGGACTCAGCCAAGATCAAAAAGATATGGTTAAGATGGAGATGGATAGGCGTTTTAACTTTATTCCTTATATCAAGACGCATTTGATATCAGCATTGCATGGTACTGGTGTCGGCAATATGTATCCATCAATTCATAAGGCGTATGATTCGGCGATGTTGCAAGTTTCGACCAGTCGCTTGACACAGATCCTACAAGATGCGGTGTCTGCTCATCCACCACCAATGGTTTCAGGCAGGCGGATTAAGCTAAGATATGCCCATTTAGGGGGTAGTAATCCACCTGTCGTTGTGATCCATGGTAACCAGACCAGCTCTTTGCCTAAGAGTTATAAACGCTATCTAGAAAATCAGTTTAGAAATGTGTTTAAATTAGAGGGTACACCATTACGAGTTGATTTTAAACAAAATAATAACCCTTATGAGGGTAGAAAGAGTAAATCTACCAAAACTAAAGCTCAACAACAGCGTGAACGTAAACGAGTGCAAAAGTTTAAAAAGAATGCCAAAAAGCGTTAAGCATGTTTTTGTTAACGTGCGAATCATCATATAATATAGAAGATGATAAAATCATAACACAAGCCTAACACAAGTATGACCGTGATAATACTATGAAAATACAGAAAAAACAGAGTCAAACAGCACAGTCTGTAGCTACCTATACCTTTAAGCATGTGTTAATTACTTTTGTGCTTCTATCAATTTTTTTGACGCTGTTTGTAACTGTTTTTGGTATTCATCACACTTTTATGGAAAAGAAACGAGAGGGTGAAGAATATGCTTTGATGCTGGCTCGTTCGGCTGGCATGCCTTATGGTTTGGGTGTTAAGCTATCCGCTGATCAATCCAGTAAGATTATAAAAGATGATAGTCTTATTTATGATATTAATTTTTATTCATTTCAACATCAACTAGAGATTGTGGAACCGAGCAACAATTATCTTTTTGTGTCGTTAATACAAGATTATTATGATATCAATCAAAGTATTGTGTATCATGATGATTTAGATAAAAACTTGCTTTTCCAGCTTTCAGATGTTGATATCGATGAGTTGCAGGATGATACCATCACGGGTTATATTAATATTAAGATTGATATCGCTGAATTGCGTCGCCAATGGGTTAAAGCGCATTTTATAATGTATGCTGGTATTTGGCTGAGTTGCCTGCTGTTGTGTCTTTGGTTTTTGCGTTTGAGATATTATTCCATTGCGCAAGCAAAAGAATTACAGTTTATTGCTAATAAACTGCTTGATACTGATGAAAATGGTTTTCTTGCCTTACCTTTATTAAAAAAAGAAATTAAGTTCACTGAGTTTGCAGACATACAATCGGCCTTTATTAGCATCGTCGAAGAGTTTAATGAACTCAAAAAACAAAACAATGAGCTTCGCTTATTAGAGAGTAGATTAGAAAAAGAAGGGACGTTGCACCAGTTGCGAGAAACCAAAGTTCAAAAGCTGATTACTTATGAATTGGAAAATTCTCTTGGTGTTATTCAAGATGGGGTAAAAACACTCGGGCAACAGTATTTGCTTGATGAACAAAAAGATGCCTTGTCCTTGGTACGTAAAGGCAGTCAGCAGGTACGCTTTATTTTGGATCAGATTGCATATTTTCAACAAATAGAAAAAGGTGAGTTGAATGTCAATCGAATTGAGTTCAGTCCGTTACAGTTTATCTCGGATCTTGTGGCAAAGTTTCAAGTGCAAAGTAATGAAAAAGGCATTGAGTTACTGAGTAACGTCTCCCATGTTGAGCATAATCTAGAAGGCGATATTGATAAAATACAAACCATACTCTATACATTGGTTGGCAATGCTATTGAGTTTACCCGTGAAGGTTCAATTACCATAGAATCTGATTTACAACATTTTAACTATAGTACACGTTGGACAGTTAAAATCAAAGACACGGGCGTGGGCATAGCCGAAAAAGACCTAGAGAATATTTTTGAGCCGTTTATTCAACTTGACGATGACAACTCAAGCAAACATCGAGGTATTGGTATTGGTTTAACCATTGCCAAACAGCTAGCAGAAGCCATGGATGCAAGTTTACGGGTGTCTAGTACTTTGCATGAGGGCAGTACTTTTGAGCTGGTGGTCCCTTTATTTGACAAAACGCAGTTGATAGAGCGTCAGTATTTACAAGGTATTAATATTACTTATATTCAAAAGGGTGACTGTCAGCAATTGATGCAGGATCTATGCGACTTTGGTGCAAATTCTGTCTCCTGTTTTCACAATACAGATGAAGCCTTGGATGTGTTGATGGATGAGCCGACTGATGTGTTAATTATTTCTTCGGATCTTAGTTATCAACAAGTGGTGAGTTTTGTAACTTCATTCCGAGATAATGAAACCAATCACCGTAGCCTAATTATATGGTTAGCTGATTTTGACATGGGTGTCACAGAAGAAAAAATGCAATCTATTGGCATTGATGTCTTGTTAGCTGCACCTTTTGATAAAAAAGATATTGCGACAACTATCAAAAATTGGTTACGCTGATTGGTTATCTAGCGTATCCTTAATGATAAACTCAGATGATAAGCCCAGATTTTAAAACCCGTAATTTTAAAATTCATACTGTTAGCCCTATATCGTTAACTTTATTATATTGTTAACCCCGTACTTTCAAACCTAGACTTTAAATGAGAGAATTCCTATGGAACCTATGGTAAAAATGGCAGCACGTGCTGCTCAGCGTGTTGGTACAGAGATACTAAACGCTCATAATAACCGTCATAAAATTGAGCTTGATATTCAATCGAAAGGTCTGGATGGCTTGGTCACTCGCATTGATAGATTTAGCGAGGAGTTGACCATTGAGACCTTGCGAGTAAGCTATCCTAATCATTCTTTTTTAGGCGAAGAATTTGGCTTACAAGAAGGGCAGGGTAGTGATGCAGAATGGTGCTGGATCATCGATCCGCTTGATGGCACACATAACTTTGTTCATGGCTTTCCGCATTTTTGTGTATCGATTGCAGTACAACATAATGGCGTTACTCAACATGGCGTGGTTTATGATCCTGTACGAGATGAGTTGTTTTCTGCAACTCGTGGACAGGGTGCAAAGCTCAACCAACGTCGTATTAATGTCAGTGAACGTATGGCTATTGACGGTGGATTTTTTACCACAGGTCACCCGTATGAGCGTAAGGTAGCTGATGGTACTAAGTCGTTTATTAATGAGCATTTTGCCAGTCTTGCTAAAATTTGTGAGCTGGGCGGGCAAGTGCGTCGTAGTGGCTCAGCAGCTTTGGACTTAAGTTATGTTGCTTGTGGTAGATTTGATGGTTATTTTGAGATGTCAATTAAGCCTTGGGATATCGCAGCGGGTGAGTTGATTGTTAATGAAGCTCGTGGGGTTGTTGTTGATCACAAAGGAGCCCATGAGGCGATGAAAACAGGCTCAGTGTTTGCCTGTAATGTTAAGTTATTAAAGCCGTTAATGAAAGCAGTCGTACCGACTTGGGGTCGTGACTTTTAATTAGTTTTTTTAATTAATAGCTAATTAACTTTTGATTAAGTAATTGAGTTGAAATCAATATGCGTATCCGTAAACTGTTTAAATTTGAAAATGCTCATATCGTGCGAAATTGCTCATCAGATAGGTGTCGTCGCTCGATACATGGACATAGTTATCAAGTCGAGTTGATTTTAGAAGCGCATCGGTTGGATCATGGACAGATGGTCTATGATTTTGGTCTGCTTAAATCGTCGATTAAAGATTTGATTGATAGTTTTGATCATGCCATTTGCTTTTGGAATCAAGATGATCCTGAATATATTGCGATGTGTCAACAATACAGTGCCAGATGGATAAGTCTGCCGGTGTCGCCATCGGCAGAGCAGTTTTCACGCATTATCTTTTTTTGGTCACAACAAATCCTAAAACAAACGCAAATGCAAAATGGTGAGAGCGATGTGCAAGTTTATTCCGTGATTGCACATGAGACGGCAACAGGCTACGCACAGTGCTTTAGCGATGATGTTGTTAACGAACAAATGGGGCGACTATCTTTGAGCGACTTTGATTTTAGCGAACAAGTAAAAGCAGAATGGGAAGACCCGAATATGTATGATAAGCTAATCAAAGGAGAGACTTTTATTAATCCTACAGTACAAATGCAGGTGGTTGTTTAGCCATGAGCGATAAAGTCATTTTAACTCTCAGTAATGAACAAGACACACAAAAGTTGGCAGAACAGTTGGCGAAACTGTCATTGGTTGGTAGTGTTTGGCTATCAGGCGATTTAGGAGCCGGTAAAACAACCCTGACTCGCTATTGGCTACGAGAATTAGGTCATACAGGAGCGGTAAAAAGTCCGACCTATACCTTGGTTGAGCCGTATCAAATTCAGCAGGATGATGGTAGTGTCAAACCTGTCTATCATGCGGACTTATACCGTTTGCAAGATCCAGAAGAGCTTGAATTTATTGGCTTTGAAGATTATTTGGCTGATGAGAGCGCCTTGACGATTATCGAGTGGGCGAGTCGTGCCGAAGATTATTTACCACAACCTGTGATGACTATTAATATAAATAAGCAAGATGATAATCGTGAAGTTTGTGTTAGTTTTCAAAATGATATAAGCAAGGCAAAATTAATAAGCATGGGTAACTTCAGTTATGAGCTAAAATAATTATGATAATTATCTATTTACTGGCAAGTGTATGTTATTTAACTGTATTTTTCTCACTGTTATACGGCTTATATAATAAACGCAGTGTTGGCAGTGCCAGCGTTCAGCAGTTGTTATTATTGTTTGGTTCGGGTCTGCATACTTGGTTGTTGCTACCTGCCATAGTGACCAATGAAGGGTTAAACTTTAATGTATTTAATGTTGTTAGTTTAACTTGCCTATTTTTATTGCTGTTCTTTTTATTGTTTAGTCTTTTTCGTTCGATTATTAGTTTGGCTATTTTAGCAGCACCAACGGCTTTTATGGGCTTAACGATTGGCTTTTTTGCTAAAGCACCCTACCAACCTATCAGTGAGATTTCCACGGGGTTAAAGGCTCATATTTTAATTTCGATTGCTGCTTATAGTCTGCTTTTGATGTCTTCGGTACAGGCGGTGATTGTCCATCTACAAATTCGTGAACTTAAACATCAAACTTACAATCGCCTATGGGTGTCAAAGCTTCCACCGTTACAGACCATGGAACAACTGTTGTTTGATATGCTCTTGTTTGGTTTTATTCTATTAAGCACCGCCTTGCTGATGGGAGCAGTTTATGTTGATAATCTATTATCACAGCATCTTGCTCACAAAACAGCCTTTAGCTTATTATCATGGGTGATCTTTGCCAACCTAATCTATGGACACTGGCGATATGGCTGGCGGGGACGCAAAGCCGCTAACTTTACTATATCTGGCTTTGCTTTGTTGGCTCTGGGCTTTATTGGCAGTAAAGTAGTATTAGAGCTGTTTCTCTGATGTAAAAAAGGGATCAGGCGTGTATGCCATTACTCGTTTGTGATGTGAGCGGTTATGCCAAAAGTTAATACGCTCCATTGCTTGATCGCTGACGGTTTCACCCTGTAGATAAGCGTCAATCTCTGCATAGCTTACACCCATCTCGTCTTCATCGGTTTGTCCTTGCCATAGCCCAGCACTTGGTGCTTTATCAAGGATGGCCTGTGGTACTTTGAGATGTTGTGCCATTTCATACACTTGTCCTTTGGTTAGTTGTACCAGTGGCACAACGTCCACACCACCATCACCAAACTTAGTAAAATAGCCCATGTGCCATTCTGCCATGTTGTCTGTACCGACAACTATCGAATGATGGCTTTGTGCGTACGCATATAAGGCAATCATGCGCAAACGAGCTTGCACATTGCCAGCAATGACATTTTGTCGCTGAGCCTGCGCGTTAAATAAGGGCTTCATACTGTTGATAAAACTATCATAGGTTGGGGTAATCGGAGCAATCGTATAATCAATTCCCGCACTATCGGCAACAAGTTTGGCATGTTCAATGTCAGCCTCTGAGGTGGTGTTGCTGGGTAGTATGAGCCCATGTACCGGTGCGTTGGCTTTAGCAAGCAAGTGAGCGACGACAGCAGAATCAATCCCGCCACTGATACCGATGACATAGCCTGTCATCTTGTATTGATTGATGCGTTGCTCTTCTAACCATTGTACTAGATAGTTGCTGTATTGTTGAATATTGATGTCTGTATGCATATTCGTTTTCATAAATTGTGTCCTACTTCTTTATTTGTGTCTTGTTAATTATTTGTATTTTGCTTTATCCATTAACTGAATCGCTTCGGTTTGCATTCTACCAAATTCACCGACATTCATTGTATCAGGCAAAAATGTCCCCCAAGACTTTAGCATTGGCGTCACTGGTACATCACTTTTGACGGGATACTCTTTATCAGCACTGGCGTAAACACCCTGTGCCTCGTCTGATGATAACCATTCGATGAGTTTGAGTGCCTCAGAAGGGTTATCAGAGTTAGCAACAACGCCTGCCCCTGAGACGTTCATGTGTACGCCAGAGGTCTTTTGGTTTGCCCAAAAGATCTTTACTGGGAAGTCAGGGTTCTCTGCCAATATCCGACCATAATAGTAAGTATTGGCAATACCAATGGCACATTGTCCAGATGCAATGGCCTTTAACATGGAGACATCATCGCTAAAAACATCCGTTGCTAGGTTACGTACCCAACCTTTTACGGCATAAGCCGTACGGTCAGCGCCTAAATGATACATCATACTGGCAACGAGTGATTGATTATAGACTTTTTTTGAAGTGCGAAGGCACAGCTTGCCTCGCCATCTGCGATGTCCGAGATCTTCGTAAGTGTAAATATCGCTAGCCTTGACTTTTTTAGGATTGTAAAAGATGGTTCTAGCACGTAAGGATAGTCCTGTCCAACGGCTGTCTGGATCTCGATAACGAGCAGGGACGTTTTTCTCTATGGTTGGGGAAGAGAACTGTTGTAATAACCCCTTATTAGCAGCCTGCCATAAATTGCCTGCATCGACTGTTAAAAACATATCCGCAGGGGTGTTTGCTCCCTCGGCTTCTAGGCGTGCCATGAGAGGGCCTGCCTTATCAGTGACTAGCTCTATGGTAGTGCCTGTTTGGTTGCTATACTTATCAAGTAATGGTTTGATTAGTTGTTCATTACGAGAGGAATAAATGGTAATAATTTGTCCATTACTGGCAACCGGCTGTTCGACAGTATTATTTTTATCAGTGGCGTTGACGCCGTCTTCACTTGGTGTGGATGAGTTACCACAGGCAGTCAAAGCGGTAGCAAGCACAAGCGTGCTCATAACTCCGGTACAGAGTTTAGTTGCTTTTATTGCTCGTGTTGAGACATGGTTTGATGGTACTTGTTTATCTTGTCTAGGCATTGTCATAAATACGCTCTTATTGTAAGGGAGTAATAGAGCGTGTTGATAGTTACATGTTTTAAGGCTCAACACACTTTGGGAATATAATAATAAAATTGAGAGTATTTATCAATCATAATTCGTATTCATTAACCAACTTCCCAATAGTACATTTACCGCTGATTCTGTACGCAAAATCCGCTGTCCTAAGCTCACTGCAGTTGCCCCATGCTCTTGTAACAAGCTTACTTCATAATCTATCCAGCCACCTTCTGCACCAATACAAAGTACATTTGGCATTTTTAAGCCTTCCTCTCTTGTTACTTGTAGATAATCTTGCCAAGCTTGATTGGCATAAGGATGAGCGACAATTGCTTGAGCATTACCCATTAATTGCTGAAATTCATCCTCAACAAAAGGCTTAAAGCGTTTTTTTAGCTCAATAATAGGAGCAACTGTATCAACCGCCTGTTGCAGACCCTCGAATATAAATTCGTCAAGGCGATTGAGTAAGGGTGATTGCCAATAGCTTTTTTGCGTGCAATAGCTATTGACTAGGATAATTTTATTCACCCCTAAAGCTGTCATATCCATAATCAGTCGTCTAAGCACCTTTGGGCGGGGTAGGGCGAGCACGAGCGTTAATCCCAGCTTTGCTGGTGGTGCAATATCTAATTGTGGATTGATTAAAGTTATCTTGTCGTCAGATATGCTGTCAATGGTCGCTTTACCGATATTTCCATCAATCTCAGCAATGGTTAAGCTGTCTCCAGTTGTGAGCTTTAATACAGTTTTAATATGCTGAACCTGCTGTGGATGAGTAATTTCGTGCGTGCTATTTTTAGCCAGTAGGATACAATTCATTGATATAAAAATAATAGGAAGATTTTTGTTTGGTGGTTAAAGCTCCACTTTGTGTAGGTTTAAAATAGTAGGGCTCTAGACTATAACAGTGACTAAGACTTATAAAATCAAACGCTCACTTGCTCTAATATCTTGCCAGCAATCGTCTGTTTGCTTAAACCACCGAGATGATGAAATGGGACAAAGACTTGTCCCATACGATGATCTGCCACCGCAGAAAATACGGCTTGCACATCCTCAGGAGAGACTTCATCATAGCCAGATACATAGGCATGAGCTTGGCTAGCACGTTTTAATGCCAACAGACCACGAGGGGAAAGACCATGATATTGTTGACTCTCACGACTTTTAGCAACCAGTCTCTGTAGGTAATCTAGCACAACATCTGCAATGTACACCTGTTTGACATTGTTTTGAGCTTGCAATACTTCTTCGGTACTAAGTACGCTGGTGAGATTGTTTAACATTTGTCGTCTATCACGACCCAGCAATAGTTCTCGCTCCGCCTGTGCTGAAGGATAACCCAGTGACAAACACATCAAAAATCGATCCAATTGTGATTCAGGCAGTGGATATACACCAGCTTGTTGTACAGGGTTTTGTGTCGCTATGACAAAAAAAGGCTGAGGTAAGGCATAGCTCTTACTATCTTGCGAAACCTGCCCCTCTTCCATCGCTTCTAATAGTGCTGATTGTGTTTTTGGACTGGAGCGATTGATTTCATCTGCTAATAACAGCTGAGTAAAAATCGCTCCTTTACGGAACTCAAATTGATGCTCAGCTTGATTATACAGTGTCATACCCAAGATGTCTGCTGGAAGCATATCATTAGTAAACTGTATTCGATTAAATGAAAGCCCTAACAGGTGAGCCAATCCGTGGGCAAGTGTTGTTTTGCCCATACCGGGTAAATCTTGTAATAACAAATGACCATCTGCCAGCAAACATACCAATGCTAGCCGAACTACTTTTGGCTTATCCAAAATGACTTGATTGAGCTGTTCAATCAAATCAGTGATTTTGTTATGGAGCTGTTGGTTGGTTATTGTCATTTAACTTTACTCGCTTGGTATTTTTTAACCAATGTTTTTTACCCAATATTTTTTGCAAAGTATTGTACTATTCACCAAAAGTCATTTCTTCTGTTGGTGGTTCTAGGTAGTTACCCTGTAAGTATCTTGCACCCACACTCCAAGCGACTGACATTGTTGAAGCTTCTTCAATATAAGGCATCAATACATCCACGCCTTGCCCTTTGGCATTGTTGATCAGTGTCTTGACAGTTTCTAAATCATCTGGATTGCTGAGATCACTAACATAACTATTAGCCAATCTTGCTATATCAGGTTTAACAAACTCTATAACCTCAAGCGCTTTAGCACTTGAGCCAAAGTCTTGTATGCTTACTCGGCATTTTAATGCAGACAAAGCGGCAAACTGCTTTTTAGCCATTGTTAAGTAAGTGACGACATCTGGTTCAGTAAACTGTAAAGTTAATGCAGTTGGATCGCCACCCAGTGCTTTGATGAGTTGACCTGCTATCTTAGGCAACTGTTCATCAATGAGTGTTTCTGCGCTTAATCGAATGATAATTCCTGCTTCTGGATGTTTTGTCCGTACTTGATTGAGTTGTTTACAAGCATTGACCAAGAGCCAGCGATCGATTTTATTTAACAAATGATTGGCTTGAGCAACTGGTACAAACTCATTAGGATGCATAATGTCGCCATCAGACAGCTTCAATGATAGATATACTTCAAAGGTGGCACTTGAGTCTGTATCTATATCATAAATTGGCTGATAAGATAAGCAGAAGTTATTGTTGTTAAGTGATGCTTTTAAGTATTCAACCAAAGCATCGTTGTCGCTACTTACGTATTGGCTTGGATCATAGAGATGACAACCATTCCCTTGATTATCTGTTTTTGCCATAACTTGATTGTATGCTTCAACGGCACGTTCAAGAACGGACTCTGCTTCAGGGCTATTCTCATCAATCAAAGTCATACCAATACTTAGTGTGGTATCAGCGGTACGTTTGCCTACTTCGATGAGCATATTGTCTACACGCTGTTGGATATCGAGTGCAAGCTCCTGCAATAGTTTATCATCTGTTTCATGAACGATGACGGTAAAGATACTGTCACTAAAACGACTGACATAATCTTCTTCAAAATATTCATCAAGGCTATGAGCCACTTGCTTAATGGTCGTATCCACGCCTTGCAAGCCTAAAGAACTGTTAATCTTGCCCAAACTATCAAGGCGAATATACATTAGACCTGCTTGCACCTTTGATGATTTGACTTCTTTGCAGACTTTTGACAGCTTTTCCATAAAGCCTAGACGGTTCTCTAATCCAGTTAAGCTATCTAGGCGTTCGACTTCAGCCAGTTTTTTGGCAATCTCAGCAGCATCTCCGCTACCTGTATTATTCTGTTGGATGATAACTTGAACGACGGGTTGTCCTTCATAAGTTGCGGATGCTAGTTGTAGTTTTGCTTCAAAAGTAGAGTCATCTTGACGTTTACTCTCAAATTCAAACTCAACATTATCACGATTACCTTTAGTAAAACGACGCAAAAACTGCTTAAAGCCTTTGACATCATCACCACCAGAGATAAGGTCAATAACCGGTACACCCATTAAGTCGTCAAGTGAGTTAAACCCGAACATCTCTAGATAAGGTTGGTTGGCAAAGATATGAATCCCTTCATCAATATAGGCCACTGCGCTTTTGGAGTTCTTAATTAAAATATTGGCTCGTTGCTCTGCTTCGTCAACAATGTCGTGCAACTCTCGCATTTTGCGACGGGTACGAACTGCCTGATGTTGCAGAATAATAGACAGGATAATCTGTGTTTCTTGATCTGGATTGATTGCTTTTATCAAAGTACTATCAATGACTTTGGGCAAGCCTTCTAGATTTCGCCCAGTAGCAGCGGTCTCATCACTTAATAAACCGATAATGGGCAAATCAATATTGTGTTCTTGTACGAGACTGACCACATCGGTCAACTTCATATCATAAGCTCGCCCGTAAACCAACACATCCCACTTACGTCTTAATAGTTTAATAAATTCTTTTTTATCATCTAAAAAGCCTAAATTTACATTATCATAGTAAGATGACAACAATTCAACGATACGCTCTGCATACAGCTGGTTACCATCAATTACTAGCAGATTTAAGCGGTTATTCTCTATCATAAAGCATTTTATCTCTTATTTAAAATGAGTATCCATGGTTTTAACTAACAAGTGCTTGATTAATAAGCCTGCGATGAGTAAGGTGATGCTTATTTAATCATTTTTTTTCATTGGTTAAACGCACAATCTCGTATTGTTGCATATCGTCTGTATTTTGTAAATTAGCCAATAGTCTTAGCTTTGTTTCTTTATTGCCGATACGCAATACCACACGATCTTCAACTTTAAAGTGATACTGAGGTAAGATTAGACTAGTCTTGGTCTCTAAAGTTTCATTACCTGCCACCAGTAAAGAAGGCACAAAGTCATGGCTTCGATCATCTTTACTATCTAGGCGTACGCCACAGGCGGTTATTGAATAACCCACCAGTCTTGAGCCTGCTTGAATGCCACTCTCTTGATGGTCTAACCAACGAATCATCCCTAGCTCCCATGTGCTATTAGGGTCAGTTGGGTCAGGCATAAGAGCAAACAGACTCAATACTTTTAGTAAAGAGCTGTATTTATGAGTGTGTGACGTTTCTAACCGAGTGCCATCGCTGACATCAAAAGCACTCTTATCATCAGAACTAAAGCGATAACCCGAAGTGCTTTTATCTAAAATCGTCACCGGAGTCTTTTGCTCATAGTCTGTCATATCTAGGCTAACTCGTAACTTAGGATGATAGGTTACGGGCAATTGGGCTTTATTAATCAGCTGTCCAAACGGTTGCTTGCCAGATAGATGGTAATGGATGCGGTGCAAGCCAATGACTGCGGTTGCCATCTCTCGAGTTGGATGGCGAGTTTCAGCACGTAGTTTAAATTGTTGTTGTTTTAGTGTGTATTCTGCCAATTTTGCCAAACGTACTTCAAATGATGGCTTATAGTCTGGTGCATCCTGATCTTGAATGTGCTCTAAATACTCAATCAATTGATCAATATGGATAAAAATACATAAGTTATGTTCGTCGTAAGGATTTACCTTAGAGTAAGGCGTCAAATATTCTGGTGGATTATTACTGTTAAGGTCGATAAAAATCTTACTGTCAGAATTAACATCAGACTCTAGGGTCATTTTTCTTGACCAGTCATCCAACACTTTATGCAAGCTAAGAATATCTTGACGTCGATAGGATGCCGGACGTAGTAAGTTATATAAACAGGCCTGTAAATAGTATTCGTGAATGGTATCGGCATTACGTGCGTGGTATTTTGCACGCATTTTGGCATTGGCGATATTCTCTTGAATACTAAATAGATATAAATGATTTAATTGTTGCCAGATGACGTCTGAGGCTTTTTCAAAAATCAGCGCATCTTCCATCAGCAAGTTTAAATAAGACTGCATTAAGTAATATACAGCCTGTTGTGTTAGATTGTTCTGTGATTGACCTGATGAAATGAGCAATTTAAACGATAACTTTGGCTTTTTATGTCGGAGTTCTCCAATTTTAATTTGGCGATCTAAGACGCTACTAAAGATTAAGGCACATAGGTAATGAATCGACTTCACTTGTTCAACAAACACAAACTGCTTGCTGCTAAGACTGCTGGGCTCGTGGACATACTCGCTGTGTAATTGACTAACCAAACGATGAATGACGGGTTGCATCTCCAGCATGATATGCATACGCTTCTCATCAGAGATATTTGCTACCAACAACTCACCAAGTACTTGTTCAACCTCTTTATACTGTTGATCCGTACCAATCATAGATAGATTTAATTTCCATTGCTCCAAGTTTTTTCCCTGTTCACCAATATAAGTAAACTTAACTTGTCGTAAATCTACAGAGTTATTTAAATGTTTTAAAAAAGTTTGTAATTTAACCATAATGCCAATGCCCTTGTCCTTAGTATGACTTAGATCGCAACCGTATCAAATACACCACATACCACACGTCAACTTACTTTTAATAATTAATTACTCTAATAGTAATGTCTTTGTAGCTATTTGTAAATAGGCTTTTCTATCTAATTGCATGATATACATTAATTGGGGTCTTAAAGGGTTGGTTTGCGATTTCTCTTGCCAGTTTTGGTACAAGATAACCTGCTAATCGTTGCATCATTTGCCAGTATAAATCAATGGCAACTTGTTCCTCATAGTCAAAATAACTTGCGCCTGCTACTTTATCCAATACAAATAGGTAATAGGGTAAAACACCGGCTTGAAATAACCGCTGTGACAATGCCACTTGTGCATCAATATTGTCATTAACTCCTTTTAATAATACCGCTTGATTGAGTAAGGTTACCCCTGTGCGTTGTAACCTACTAAGATAACGAGCGGTGTTATCGTCAATCTCATTGGCGTGATTACAATGAATTACCATAACCAATCGTACCTTGCTTTCGTTCATCTCAGTAAAAAATGCTAACAACGCTTCATCTAATCGCTCTGGAATTACCACAGGAAAACGAGTATGGATACGAATGGTATTAATTTGAGGCAAATCTGCCAAATCATTGAGCCACGAAAATAAGCGTTGATTGGATAGACTTAATGGATCACCACCGCTTAAAATCACCTCATTGACATCAGGCTGACTTTTAATATAGTTGAGAACTTGTTGCTGTTGTTTGCGTTTAGGGGTATTGCCTTGATAATCAAAATGCTGACGAAAACAATAGCGACAATGGATGGCACACGCTCCGGTTACCGTGATCAGTACCCTTGATTGATATTTATGAATTAAGCCTTGTACTGGATTATGCTCATTTTCGGCTAAGGGGTCACTGACATAACCAGTGACGGGTTGTAATGCTCGCTTATCAGGTAACACTTGCAATAATAATGGGTCGTTAGGGTTTCCCTTTTTCATTTTATTAACAAAAGCTCGTGGTACTCGGAGCGGGAATTGATTTTGTCTTGGACTGTAGCTATTTTCGAGCAATTCTGGTAGTTCTAATATCTCCAATAATTCATCAACACGGTTAATTGTGTCAGATAATTGTGATTGCCAGTTTTTTTGTGAGCCTAAATGGTTTATCATAGGGGATATTTTCCAATTGTGGGTTGTTATAGTCTATTTACTGTCTAGATATGTGAATAACAATCGAATTATTTATTACTTTCTCTAAGGAGTTAATTGTGGCGAGCTATTCTACCAATGAATTCAAGTCAGGTCTAAAAGTTATGATGGACGGTAATCCTTGTGCCATCATCGAAAACGAATTTGTTAAGCCAGGTAAAGGTCAAGCCTTTAACCGTGTTAAGTTACGCAATCTAAAAACAGGCAAAGTCCTAGAACAAACCTTTAAATCAGGCGATAGCCTAGAAGCTGCTGACGTCATGGACACCGAAATGGATTATCTCTATACTGATGGTGAGTTTTGGCATTTTATGGATTCTGAGACTTATGAGCAAGTACAAGCTGATAAAAATGCCATGGGCGACAACGCTAAGTGGCTCAAAGACAACAGTAATGACACCTGTATCATTACTTTGTTTAACGGGGTGCCAATCGTAGTAACCCCACCAAACTTTGTTGAGTTGCAAATTACTGAGACCGACCCAGGATTAAAAGGGGACACCGCGGGTACAGGCGGTAAGCCTGCAACCCTTGAAACTGGTGCGGTTGTACGTGTGCCGTTATTTGTACAACAAGGCGAAACGGTGCGTGTTGATACCCGTACTGGCGAATATCAAACGCGAGTAAGTTAAATAGGAATGAAAAAACGAGTAAATTAGGGCGTATTGGTAAGTCCACTTTTGCATTATCAAAGTGCCCCAGTGTTACAAAACTATAAAACTCATTTTATTTCTTCTGGTACAGGCGTACAATGGCTGGCGGTGATTAGCAAAGTCGATTGACTTTCGTTAGTCATCGCTTTTGTTGTTAAGTCCCTGTTGAGTCTAAATTATTAGGAGACATTTATGTCTAGTTTTAAAAAATCATTACTTGCCCTAGCATTGCCAGTAGCATTGTCATTATCTTTAATAGCTTGCGATAAATCAAATAACACAGCACAAGAGGCAGAGGTTGCTACTGCGACCACACCAGATAAACAAACCAGTGATTTACCAACCTATACGGTCGCTATGAATTTGGATTATATGCCGTTTGAATATATTGGTGAAGATGGTGAAATTACCGGTTTTGATGTTGACTTACTCAAAGTGGTAGCAGAAAAAGCAGGCTTTGATGTTCGTCTTGAACCTTATAGCTTTGATCAAATTATTGAGTCAGTAAAAAATGGCAAAGAGGACATGTCTGCATCTTCAATTTTTATCGCAGAGGATAGAAAGAAGGAGGTTGATTTTTCAGAACCCTATTTTACTATGCCGATGTATCTTGTTGGGGTTGAAAAAGCAGGAAGACCACAAAGTGTAGAAGACATTACCAATCAAAAAATTGTTATTGATGACCATTTTCTATTGAAGAAAATTATGAAAGACACCTTTATTCCAAAGGGTAATCAAGCGATTGAAGTTGAAGGTAACTTCCTTGCTTATCAAAAAATGTACAATGGCGAAGCAGATTTAATGTTAGAAAACATTATGTCCATCGAAGACCATCACAAGCTTGATGATAGTAAAAAGTTATTCTATATCCCACTGCCTAAAGAGTACTCTATTCAGTTGGGCTATATTACCCAAAAGGGCAATCAAGAATTGATGGATAAACTCAACGAGGGTCTTCAGTTAGCAAAGGCTGATGGTAGCTATGATGAGGTCTATAATAAGTGGTTTGGTCAAATAGATAAGATGGTTCAAGACAATCAAAACACAAAGTAAAAATTAGAAAGCTGAATCGCTTTGAATTCTTAACAGGCGCTATAAAGACTGAATCTATTGGCGATGACTCTCTGTAAATAACTTTATGGAGAGTTTTTTTTGTTTCTGGGTGATTCGCTATGGCTGTGGATAACTAGTTTGTGGATAAGTTGTATTTCAAATCTGTGAAACCATAAAATAATTGTTGAGAATTTATCTCTTTAACATGGATAAAAAATATGACTATCCGTAATTAATTATTGAAATTTTTAATTAATACGCCAGTAGTCTATCATGCTTGTAACAACAACTATTGGCTCCAAAGCCCTTAAAATAAAGGCTAAAAAACAATCCCCAAAGTTTCCCACATAATCTGTGGATAACTTTGTGGAAAAGGACAAGCTTGACAACGGCAAGCCCAGAATTTACTTAGCTTCCATTAAAATTGATTAAAAAATGAGCAATTATTTTTAATAATAAAATCAATTGGTTATGTTGTCAAGTGTATTTTTTAACTTATTTTTTAATTTTTTTTTGCTTATTAAGCAATAAAGCTGTTTCACAAAAATAACATCATTTATCGTTAAATAAATTGTGGATAAATCCACAGAGTATCCACAAAGTTATCCACAATGGTTGTAAAAGTTGTTTAAAAAAGGAGGGCATAATCACTGAAAAGACATAGTAAATAAGCTGAATTTATGGTAAGAGTTTAACCATATAGTGATGAGCTGTCTATATTTTACTTTAAGTATGGTCATTTTCAGTATTGTTCTGAAAACGCACTTCGGGTAGTGTATCAGAAACTAATTGATACCAAAGGGCAGTAAAAAAGACGATGGCGGTGGGTAGTAGTAAAATGTAGTAGTTTATTATTGCATAACAAAAGGCTCCAACCACAGCACCACCACAAAAGCAATACCAAATGATGGCTTGAAAGACAAGCGTTGGTTTGCGAACTTTACGTCCTGCGAGCCAATTACCAATACTTGCCCCCATGTCTGAGGTCAGTCCTGTGAGGTGGGTGGTACGGATAACCGCACCGCTATAGGTAGCAACCATGGCATTTTGTAAGCCACACGCCATTGCTGAGGTTAATTGACCGAGATAATCATGATGTAAAAACAACAGTAGGCTCAATGCCAATAACAGAGCTTCAATAAACAATGCCAAACCATAGCGACTGCCGAGTTTAAGCGACTCCTGACCAACGATAAAGCCACTAATTATTGCCCCTGCTAAGAATGAGAGCAAAGAGGCGGTAATAAATAACAACTGTTGCCAATCGCCATGAGCGATGGCAGCCGAAAATAAAGTGACATTACCGGTGACATGAGAGACAGATAGGTGAGTAAAGCCCATCAAAGCAGTGGCGTTAACACAGCCTGCACTAAAGGCAAGTACGCCACCACCAACGAGTATCCATCTAGGAAGCTTGTTAATCATTGTGTTTAAACTCTCAATACGCCCTAGGCTACTTTTGCAACTCAGCAATCTTTTCTTGAGCGAATGCTTTGGCATCAGGAATATCTAATTTTACTACCTTTTGGTAGTAGTCTATGGCTTGTTGTTTCCGGTTAGTTTTTGCATAGGAGTTGGCGATATTCATCAGGATAACAGGATCTGATGGGGCGATTTTTTCTGCCTTTAATAAGATGGTTAGCCCCTTTTCATATTCTTCATTGAGTGTATAGGTACTAGCAAGGTTGTTAAAATTCCTCACGTCATTTGGATAGGCTTTTATCACGGCGTTGGCGATTTGTTTGACCTTGTTTAACAGGGCTTTATCATCGCTATGAAATAATCGATTTTGGTAACCTTGAATATTAAAAAGGATATACTCCTCAGCGTCTGCAAGGGGTTCGCCATGCTCTACCAACCATTGGTAGTGATTGGCTTTGCTGTCGTGAATGAGGGTGATAATTTCCTGAGTAAAATTATCCCAATCGTTAACTTCAGCGAGTACATATATTTTACCCAAACGCATATCTAAACGATTGGGGTAGCGGGCAATGCCTTGATCAAGTTTGGCGATGCCTTGTTTAACCGAGGCTTTATCATAGAGGATCTTTTCACTGAGATACAACACGGGCTCGCCATCATCGCCAACGGCAACGAGTGCATCAGAATCAGGCGATTCTTGATTCATTTCAACGACTGAATCAATGTCTTTGTTAATATAATAGTTAAAATAATCAATATAGAACTGTGCATCTTTGCTATCTTGTTTTTCCCATTGTTGCAAGACCTGTAATTGTTGTGGATAATTACCTGCCTCAAAGTGCTTATTAAATTTGTCGAGTTGGGTGCGGTAACTTCTGCACTAGCGAGTGTATGGGTAAAAGATAGAGTCGCAACAAGTAACAGAGAGAGTGGAAAGCGTTTCATAATAACTCCTTTGGTTGTGAGGGCGGGTGAGGAAAAAAATTATTTGTCGGGGTGAGTGCCAATAATCCAAAACAGACGCCACCACCAATAAGCACGATAAATAACAAGGCAAGCAAGGATTTTTTTGCCCATGTAAAATAGTGATGTTTATCTTCATTTGTATCCGAAAACTTTCCCATCAAGGTAAGAAGGATACTTGCTATTGGCAACAGAATGATGGAAAAGAAAATAAGAAAAAACAAACCTGCTATGATAAGGGTTAAGAGTGTTTCCATGTTTTAA